>Ga0247824_10000889_pt1 | contig 15745 bp, 8 predicted proteins | sample 13C_PalmiticAcid_FD_194412 | JGI IMG/M metagenome (GOLD analysis project Ga0247824, IMG submission 194412) | Soil microbial communities from agricultural site in Penn Yan, New York, United States - 13C_PalmiticAcid_Day48 | ecosystem: Environmental > Terrestrial > Soil > Agricultural land... | reverse complement strand
ATCGTGACACGATGGAGCGACATGTCGGATATCTGGAATCGATGCTTCAGGCGATGGTTGTGGATGTTGGTCAGTCGGCTATGACGGTAGATCTACTTTCGCAAGCGGAGCGTGATCTGGTACTTGGCCAGTGGAATGAAACTCAAGAGGACTACCCAGCAGATCTATGCATCCATCATCTTTTTGAGCAGCAGGTCGAACGCACTCCGCAAGCAACAGCACTCGTGTTGGACGGTCAATCAATGACATACACTGAACTGAATGAGCGTGCCAACAGACTTGCGCACCATCTCATCGGATTGGGTGTCCGCCCTGAAAATCTTGTGGCGATCTGTGTCGAGCGCTCCTTCGCCATGATCATAGGAATACTTGCTATCCTCAAGGCAGGAGGAGCATATGTACCACTCGATCCAACGTACAGAAGCGAGCGTCTCAATGACATCCTCAAGGACTCTTCACCAAACATCATTGTGATTGACGAGTCAGGACGAATGGCGCTTGAAGAAGGAATCTTGCATGACCTGATAGTGGTGGATCAGAATGCCGTTCTGGGTGCTGACTACGTGTCGAAGAGGTACTGCGATGGTTTTGGCAAAGCGCCGTGTCGCTGTGGTGTTGATGATCCATACTAATTTATAATCCTTCGCTGCAAATAGTCGATGTGGCGAGGATTTCAGGATGGCAGACTCTATTGTGAACCCACAAATTCCTGGGTTGACCTCGTCCTATCTAGCGTACATTATCTACACATCAGGATCTACCGGAAAGCCCAAGGGTGTTATGATCGAGCATCAAGGTGTTGTGAACCACACTCTATCTCGATTGCAGGACTTTGGTCTCGATGAGTCCAGTCGAGGACTACAATTTTCATCACTGAGCTTCGATTACAGCGTGTTGGAGATATTCACAGTGTTGGGCTCCGGAGCAAGTCTACATGTACTTCCGGATGAAATCAGGCATGACGTGAATCAACTGTGGAACTATTTTCAGCAGCATTCCATTACACATGCATCCATGACACCAGCAGTTCTTCGAGAGGGCAAAGACCTGTTGCCATTGAGAACACCACTGAGGTTCACCATTGGTGGTGAGGCTATTCCGCCGTCGTTGTTCCGTGATCTACATCAACTCCTTCCTGATGGCTCTCGGATAACGCACGAATATGGACCAACGGAAACCACGATTGTTGCTTTGACATGGAGATACCCCCTAGGCTTCAGTGGCGATGTCTTACCAATTGGCCGTCCTATCGGCAACAAGAAGATCTATATCCTGGACGCACGGGGACTTCCAGTGCCATTAGGAGTTGCAGGCGAGTTGCACATCGGAGGGGTTGGAGTGGCAAGAGGATATCTCAATCGACCAGTATTGACATCCAAAGTGTTCCTCCCTGATCCGTTCGCCAGCGACAAAGATGCTCGGATGTATAAGACAGGAGACTTGGTACGGTACCTCCCTGATGGAAATATCATCTTCCTCGGTCGCAACGATCACCAAGTCAAGATCCGAGGATTCAGAATCGAACTTGGTGAGATCGAGGCGCGTCTCAGTGAGTATCCATTGGTCCAGTCAGCAGTCGTGCTCACGATAGGAGATGGAAGCGAGAAGAGACTTGTAGCTTATGTGGTGGCTGTGCCTGATGACCAACTCGTCCACATTCTACGGTTACATCTCACATCGTGTCTGCCAGACTACATGGTCCCTGCTGCCATTGTCCGACTGGATTCACTTCCACTCAACTCCAATGGCAAAGTTGATCGCAACGCTCTTCCTGTCCCGGATAGCACTTCCTTCGCCCGTCAGGATTTTGAGGCACCTCAAGGTGATACAGAAATCACAGTGGCGAGGATTTGGGAAGAACTGTTGCGTCTTGATCGAGTCAGTCGCAATGATAACTTCTTCGCACTCGGTGGTCATTCACTCCTTGCTGTTCAAATGATCGAACGCTTGCGTCGCGCCGGCCTTACTGTGGCTGTCAGTGCTTTGTTCAAGGCCCCTACTCTCATTGCACTGACACAGTCACTGGTTGCCCACGAAGCTTGTGATGCGCCAACCAACCTCATTATGTCAGACAGTACCACTATCACACCGGAGATGCTGCCACTCATCACTCTTTCACAGACAGACATCGATCGCATTATCCAGTGTGTCCCTGGCGGAGTATCCAATATTGAGGACATCTATGCCTTGACTTCACTTCAAGAAGGGATCCTTTTCCATCATCTTTTGGCAACTGAAGGCGATCCATATCTGCTCATCTCCCTCATGGCATTCGAAACTCGCGAACTACTCAACAAGTACCTTGATGCCATGCAGATGGTGGTGGACAGGCATGATATCCTGCGCACAGCCGTATTGCATGAGAATCTATCAATGCCTGCGCAGGTAGTCTGGCGAAAGGCTCCAATTTCGATCACAGAACTTCAGCTAGATCCATTCAACGGACCCATTTCGGATCAACTGAAGCTGAAACTTGATCCTCGTCAGCATCGCATTGATATAACACAAGCACCATTGATGAGATACACTGTTGCCCAAGACGCTGATGGTCGATGGATACTTGCAGAACTGCTTCATCACCTCATCAGTGACCATACTACTCTTGATACACTCTCCGTTGAAATCAAAGCATTCATGGATGGTCAGGGTCACACGCTGCCATCACCTCAGCCATTCCGTAACCTCATCACACAAGCGAAATCGGGTCGTAGCCAGGAAGATCACGAGAGATTCTTCAAAGAAATGCTGATGGACATTGATACACCCTCACTACCATTTGGACTGAAGGATGTGCACGGTCAAGGCGACAATGTCACCAAGTCACGTCTGCGACTGTCACAGGACCTCAACGATCGTGTACGAAGACAAGCCAAGGAACTTGGAGTGAGTGTGGCAAGTTTGTGTCACTTGGCATGGGCCTTGGTAGTTTCGCACACAAGTGGAGAGGATCGCGTCGTGTTTGGCACAGTGCTGTTCGGACGAATGAACTCTGGACAAGGAGCAGACAGTGTCATGGGCCTGTTTATCAATACGCTACCGCTGCGAGTTGACCTTACTGGCCTTGTCCGCGAGAGCGTACTCCAGACGCATGAACGGCTTGCATCGTTACTCGATCATGAGCACGCATCACTGGCCCTTGCCCAACGTTGCAGCAGTGTCCCGCAGGGTACTCCTCTCTTCAGTACTATGATGAACTACCGGCACAATGCCGTGTCGTCAGACAAAACATGGAGTCCTACCGGCATTGAGTATCTATACTCTCAAGAGCGCACGAACTATCCACTCACTTTATCGGTGGAGGATAATGGCGTATCGCTGGGCCTCACGGCAGAAGTTGCGCAACCTTTCAGTTCAATCCAAGTTTGCGGTTACATGCAGCAGGCACTTGAGAGCTTGACTTTTGCTCTTGAACGCGCGCCGGATATGATTACCCATGAACTGAACATTCTACCGGAGAATGAACGAGAAATTCTGCTTCGGACATGGAACACAACGCTACAGGACTACCCTGCCGATCTTTGCATCCACCATTTCGTTGAGCAGCAGGCCGAGCGCACTCCACAGGCAACTGCACTGGTGTTCAACGGTCAATCACTGACATACTTTGAGTTGAATGAGCGTGCCAACAGACTTGCACACCATCTCATCGAATTGGGAGTCCAGCCCGACAGTCTTGTTGCGATTTGTGTTGAGCGATCATTTGCCATGATCATCGGAGTACTCGCTATCCTTAAAGCAGGTGGTGCATACGTCCCGCTCGATCCAGCCTATCCGAAGGAGCGTCTTGCCTACATTCTTGAAGATTCAGCACCTACGATTGCGCTAGCTGATACTGTTGGACGCGCTGCTTTGAGTAAGACGAAGAAGGATCTTCAGAATGTGAAAGGTGATTGAAGCAGCACCGCGAAGAGAAGCATTGAGGTAACAATGCATGATAGAAGTATCGAGCACTAACTGTATCTACCTTTATGACTTGTGTAGATGCCACTTCCATGACCATTGTCGATCCAAGTGATCATCTATCATCATCAAAAGTGAACCCCGCGGCTCAAGGATTGTCATCGTGTCATCTAGCGTACATTGTTTACACTTCTGGATCTACCGGACGGCCAAAGGGAGTGATGGTTGAGCATCAAGGTGTTGTGAATTACATCCTGTCACGGATCGACGACTTTGGCCTTGACACCAACAGCCAGGTGTTGCAATTCGCTTCTCTAAACTTTGACATGAGCGCCATTGATATTTTCACAGCGCTCTTCTCCGGTGCAAGTCTACACCTGTTGGAGGATCGCATACGATTTGATCGTCAAGAGCTATGGGGATACATGGAGCAGCACGCGATCACGCAGGCAGTATTGCCTCCTGCGATCCTTCAGGAATGCAAGAACTGCCCACCCTTGAGTACGAGGTTGACGCTGATCAGTGCCGGTGAGGAACTTTCAGCTGCACTGGCTCGAGATCTACAGCGGTTGGTCCCGAATGGTTGCATCATGAACGAATACGGACCCACAGAGACGACAATTGTCACAACGAACTGGAAGAGATCCGACGATTACAACGGCGATATTGTTCCAGTCGGTCGTCCTATTGCCAACAAGCGCATCTACATCCTTGACAAGTATCAACAGCCAGTGCCGAAAGGAGCCATTGGAGAACTGTACATTGGAGGAGTCGGAGTAGCAAGAGGATACCTCAATCGACCAGATTTGACAGCCAAGGCGTTCCTTCCAGATCCCTTTACTGAAGGCAAAGGCGCTCGGATGTACAAGACTGGCGACTTGGCTCGATATCTTCATGATGGCAACATCGTCTTTCTCGGTCGCAACGATCATCAAGTGAAGATCAGAGGATTCAGGATCGAGCTTGGTGAAATTGAGGCTCGACTCTGTGACCATCCACTCGTTCGGTCGACGGTCGTGGTTGCGATGGGAGATAAAAGCGACAAGAGACTTGTGGCCTATGTGGTTGCTGAGTATACCGATCAGCTGATCCACTCTCTGCGATCCCATCTCAAATCATGCCTACCGGGGTACATGGTTCCTGCCGCGTTTGTGTGCTTGGATAAGCTTCCCCTGACAGCGAATGGCAAACTCGATCGAAGCCGACTACCACAACCCGATAGCGATGCCATGGCCCACCAACAATACGAACCGCCTCAGGGAGACATTGAATCCGCGCTCATGACCATCTGGATGGATCTACTGGATGTTGACAAGATTGGGCGACACGACAACTTCTTCATGCTTGGTGGCCACTCTCTACTGGCTGTGAGGATGATCACCCAAGTACAGTCATTGATGGGATTCAAAATCACTCTGGGAACCCTTTTCGTGGCCCCGACAATTGCAGAGTTGGTTCCGCATATGCTCACCGCTGGCAATACTCAAGAGGATGCGTTTAATGTGTTACTCCCGATCAGGCCTCAAGGAACAAGGCTCCCTCTATTCTGTGTTCATCATGGGTTCGGTCTCAGTTGGAGCTACATTGGCTTGTCGAAGCACTTGCACCCGGATCAGCCTATCTACGGTCTACAAGCAAGGGGGTTCTTTGATGACGGACAGACTGCGACTTCAATCGAAGGCATGGTGCTTGATTACATTGAACAGATCAAACGGATCCAACCTCATGGGCCATACTGCCTGCTTGGGTATTCGTTTGGCGGCGTGGTCGTCCATACGATGACTGCACACTTTGAGAGCCAAGGCGAACGAGTGGCTCTCTTAGCAGTGATGGACACCATTCCGAGGAATTCGATGGCAAAGGGTCAGTCTCCGGTTGAGAAACAAGACGGCGAGGCCCACGAAGATGTCGATGTGATCCAGTTGTTTACGAACCGCGTTGAAAGCGCACTTCCGGACAGAGCAAGACCGTATGTTGAAAGGTTACCACAAGTCGTTCGGCAGATTGTCCGGCTCTTGAGCCATCATACTTCGCCCCAGTGTAACAGTGGCATGATCCTCTTCCGTGCAATGGTTCAGAAGGACCCGACAGAGCAACCTGTTTCCCCTGATGTGTGGAAGCCTTATGTCATGGGAGAGATCGACGTGTTTGATATCGATTGCGAGCACAATTACATGGACCAGCCAGTACCATTGGCAGAGATTGGCAGTATCCTGGCTCAGAGGCTCAACGAGATTCACACCAAGGAGACGATAGAACTTTGAGGTTAGCAGAAAAAGACGGCAGACAAGAATAAAGATTTTGTGCTTTATTGTGTGCAGGCGCGGTAAGCAGTCCCACATGTAAGTCACGGCAGGTCGATGTGCATCCCGGCGCCCACGGTCCGTCGTCAAAAGTTGGGGTCACAACTGATTTGATAATGCCAAGACGCCGTTGCACAAGTTGCCCCGTCGTCTGCATGTTTGTACCAGACTGTGAGCCTGACAGCCAATGTCGTGCCTCGGCCCTTGGTCACAGTCGGTGGATTGTTTGCCTGGGCGATTGAACCTCGAATATGAAACAGACTGACCGTCATCGCTGACCAACGCCATCTTGCTCGAGTTTTCCGAGTTCGTTGGGTTCCATGCAACGCAATTTGTAGCGCGTCAGCCCACTCAAGGTGTATACATGGCGTGTGCGCATGTCCGAAGAATCTAGATCTGATCCCGATAGATCTTAGAAAACCAACCATTCTTGTCTGTACACAGTAAGGCAACAGACAATGAGTACGAGCATACTCTTAAGTTTGGGCTCAGCGACCACGACTGTTCAAAGGCCAAGCCGACTAACTCGAGAAGTGACAGGTGGAGCGGAGGTTTTTTCCTCTTGGTGTCTTCCTCGGTGGCCCGTTTGACAGCCTCGACAGCTCACTAAACGTTGAGGATCTAAATAGACACAGGGTGAAGAGTGGGAATCAGTAGCTGAACGACAAGAGTGGCGGTCCAGCAAGAATAAGGATGAGGACGAGTGGATGCTTTACAGGAGGGAGGCCTGTGATGGAAGAAAGGAGTTGATTGCGATGGTGCAGATCCCCCTCCATACTCCTGTGCAGAGTCGTGTGTTTAGAAACACAAGGGGGAACCAACAAAAAGGTGGGGTGCGGGAGTGTGGGAGTTTCTGTGCCTGTGAGAGGGTGATGTTTGTGTTTGTGTGTGTGTGTGTGCGAGGGTGGCGTGCATTTTTCTGCCGGACATTGATCCATAGTCAGAAAAGGATGGCGAAATTTGATCGTCGAGTGAGGAATCCCTCCTTGGAGTCTTGTCCTGAAAAGATCCTATCAGTGGTGTCGGTGCCTTTCAAGACACCGAGCTCAGCTTGGGATCCTACATCGTTGTGAGCATGCGATAAGAGAGGACCCACGTTTTAGGTTTGCGAGGCGTGGGAACTGTCCGAAGGCTGACCTTGGCACTGGACATGCCTTGACCCATTGCGCTGCCGTTGACAATGGTTCCTGACTCCGTTATGGTGCTCGGGACAGTACCACTGGCCATGGTCAACACTTTCCCCGCACTACGATGTGAGAACACCTTTAACAGATCCCGCATGCCGACCACGATCGGGGTCCTCATGCTTATGCAGGATTGGAGTCGGGCCCATCTAAGGACATCGAATCCCGCGGCAAAAAGGGCGGTTTAAAAAAAAATGCCTTTGCCCCTGCCCCTTGACCTCCAAGATTGTGTCATTGTGTAACGCAGTCCAAAGGCCTTTCAAATGCAAGAGGCTTCAGCTCGTTTCTTCCTCACTCTTCATTCCTCATTCCACCTCATTCCTGCTCAGAGCGAACAGCAATGACAAAGTACAATGGCCAGGTGTGTATCGTGAGCTCCACAACTGGAAACCTTTATCGAACCGACCTCTAACAACTGTGGACCTTTTGCTACAACCACTACAGTTCGTTGACATCGATTCTGCGACAGCACCACATACCATGAACGGACGACCATGCATTGAATGTGAAAGCTACCTCGACGGTAAGATAGGTACCGCTTTTAACACACACGACATGTCGAACTGCAGGAGGCGGGCCTAACACGACTGACCTTCACCTTGCCGTTAATACACAATACGCATGGATCCAGATGAAAAATCTCCCACAACCGCCCACGCCTTGAAAGCAAGCAGCACGGCGTCTGATGAAGAGGAGCAACTGTCTGCTGCTAGGTATGAAATGTCCAAACAGGTGTCATTTACCAAGACATGCATGCATCTCGCTAACTGCTGTATGGTGGTCTTGGTCTAATCATCTAAATACAAGTAGCAGTGGAAGCATCACCCCTCCCTCCTCAACGGCATCGGATGCTTTTCTACAAGCGAACTTCCAGGCACAGTACGATTGCTGGAGCAGGACTCTTGAAGGTGCTCCCTCTATGCTCGACCTCCCTGTTGATCGACCTCGGGCTTCATGTCGATCCGCCAATGAATCAAGGACCCCTATTCTACTTGATGCACCATTGGCACGGTCTCTAAAGAAACTTGCAACTGAACACGACCTGGATCTCAGCATGGTGGTGATGACTAGCTGGGGTGCTGTCCTCGCTCACCTCTCAAGTCAAGATGATATCGTCATCGAATATCATCACAGCGGCTCCGGGGGGCTCGGAAGCAACGAACAAACGGACGACATATTACCACTCCGATTGGATCTCTCTGGCGAACCAAACACATCCCAACTTCTCCAGCGCGTGCAAAAGTTGGCTTCTCGTTCAACGGGTCGTCGAGGGTTCCCATTGGATAGTATTGCCGAGATCGCTTGTTCGCCGTTATTCCAGGTCGCATTCCGTTGGGACAACCAAGTATCATTGCACTCTCTTGCACCACTCCACGTTGATCTCGAACTACAACTTCAAGAGCTAGATAACGAGGTTGTAGGGAACATGTTGTATTCCTCAGACTTGTTCAATCTTGATACCATCAATCGACATGTCGGATATTTGTATTCGATGCTCCAAACAATGGCTGCAGATGTGGATCGACCGATTATGTCCGTTAATCTGCTTTCGCAAGCTGAACGTGATCTTGTACTTGCAGAGTGGAATGACACGCGACACGAATATCCTATCCATCTATGCATCCACAACCTCTTTGAGCAGCAGGTCGAACGCACTCCACAGGCAACTGCATTAGTCTTCAATGGACAATCACTGACGTACGTCGAGCTGAACCAACGTGCCAACAGACTTGCTCGCCATCTCATCTCATTGGGAGTCCAGCCAGACAGTCTTGTCGCGATCTGTGTTGAACGTTCACTTGCGATGATCATTGGATTGCTTGCTATTCTCAAAGCAGGAGGCGCCTACATACCACTTGACCCCACCTATGCGAGCGATCGCCTGCGGGATATCCTAGTCAGTGCTTCACCAAGCATTCTTGTCGCTGACGAGCCAGGAATGCAGATCTTAGGAGCGGTGGCTATGTCGTCCTTGACCGTAGTGAATCCTGACACTGTCGTGGATACAGACAACAAAGCGAAGAGGTAAATTTATCACTTTATGGTACATTAGCGGCGTTATTCTTTTCGTGAATCCAATAGCTGACCCTTACGCTTTACGACCAATAGACATTCTGGGGTCGCTCCTAATCCAGAAATCGCCAGATTGACTTCGAGCCATCTAGCCTATGTTATTTTCACTTCTGGCTCGACTGGAAAACCAAAAGGAGTCATGGTCGAGCATCATGGCGTTGTGAACCTTGTGATGTCCCGACCAGATGCTTATGGTGCCACCCCTACAGGGAACGTTGCCTTGTTCCCTTCCTTCAGTTTCGACAGCAGCGTTGTGGACATATTTACCACACTAAGCTTTGGTGGCTCTCTGCATGTACTGTCGGATGACATCAAGATGGATCGAATCAAACTTTGGGAGTACTTGGAGCACAACTCGATCACGCAAACACTGTTACCGCCAGCAATACTCCAAGAATGCAAAGATCTACCGCCTTTGAAAATCCCATTGGTACTGGTCATAGCGGGAGAAGCTCTACCGGCAACGTTAGTTCGAGCCTTACAAGGACTGGTTCCCAATGGCAGACTCGTTAACGATTATGGACCAACAGAAGCAACGGTTAGCGCCACAACATGGAAATGTCCACCAGAATTCAACGGAGAACTCGTACCGATTGGCCGACCGGCTGCCAACAAGAAAATCTACATCTTGGACAAGAACAGTCAGCCAGTCCCATTAGGCGCAGTTGGCGAGATATACATTGGAGGATATGGGGTAACAAGGGGATATCTCAATCAGCCAGAGTTGACGCACAAAGTGTTCCTTCCGGATCCGTTTTCAGGGGAAAAGGATGCAAGAATGTACAAGACTGGCGATCTGGGACGGTATCTTCCTGACGGCAACATCATTTCCCTTGGTCGTAATGATCATCAAGTCAAGATCCGAGGGTTCCGTGTTGAACTTGGCGAGATCGAGGCACGACTCATTGATCACCCGCTTGTCCAGTCAGCGGCCGTCGTTGCGATGGGAGAAGGGAGTGAAAAGAAGCTTGTAGCGTACGTGACCTCCAAATACGATAGCCAGCTTGTCTACACTCTGCGTCTGCATCTCACATCATGCCTGCCCGAATATATGGTCCCTACTGCCATTGTCCGACTGGATTCACTGCCGATCAGCTCCAATGGCAAACTCGACCGCAAGTCGCTTCCTATCCCAGACAGTGATGCGTATGCTCGTCAGGACTACGAGGAACCTCAAGGCGAGACTGAAGTCACTGTGGCGAGGGTCTGGGCTGAGCTGCTGAATCTCGATCGTGTAGGCCGTAACGACGACTTCTTCGCACTCGGAGGTCATTCTCTGTTGGCAGCACGCATGCTCAATCGTCTACGACAACTAGGCCTTGCAACTTCTGTGAATACAGTCTACCGGTATCCGGCACTCAGTGACCTCGCACAGGCGCTTGAACAACACCAATCAGAAACCATCCCACCGAATCTCATCACACCACAGACCACGGAGCTGACGCCTGAGATATTGCCTCTGATCAACCTGTCCCAAGTGGAGATTGATCATATTGTTGAACAGACTCCTGGAGGAGTAGCAAACATCCAGGATATCTACTTTCTATCACTTTTCCAAGATGGCATGTTGTACCATCACCTTGTTACAACGAAAGGTGACCTGTACCTCCTCAGTTCACAAATGAAATTCGAGTCACGAAATTTGCTGGATCGCTATCTGGATGCATTCCAGGAGGTCGTGAATCGACATGACATTCTTCGGAGCGCTTTCGTGTGGAAGAATATCTCTACTCCAGCGCAAGTTGTGTGGCGCCAAGCACCTCTATCCGTGCAGGAACTCACACTCGACCCATCCGAGGGTCCGATTGCAAAGCAACTGGAGGAACGCTTCCACTATACTCGCTACCAAATCGACCTAACCCAGGCGCCACTCGTTCGACTCATAGTTGCCCAGGATACCGATGGTCGATGGGTACTTCTCCAGCTGCTACATCATATCATTGGAGATCATGTAGCAGCAGAGATAAGGAACTACGAGATTGAACAGATCCTCCATGGTCAAGGACACAACCTTCCAACACCACAGCCATTCCGCAATGCAATCGCTCAAGCACGTTCTAAGAGCGATCATGAACTCCACAGGCCCTTCTTCGAGGACATGCTTGGCGATATTGACGAGCCAACAATCCCATACGGGATAAGCGAGGTTCAGAACAATGGAGCTCATGTTGCAGAATCACATACGATGTTCCCTCAAGAACTGAACGACCGACTTCGATTCCAAGCCAAACAGTTGGGAGTAAGCTTGGCGAGTCTGTGTCATGTAGCATTGTCACTAGTTCTTGCTCGCACCACTGGACAGGAGCGCGTTGTGTTTGGCACAACTCTGTACGGTGGGACGCAGAATGACCAGGAGGCTGGTCATACAATAGGCGTCTTCATCAACACCCTGCCTTTCCGATGCGACATTGATTCTCAAAGTATTCGGCAATGTGTTCGTCAGGCTCATACACGACTGGCATCACTTTTGGACCACGAGTATGCATCGCTCGCTCTGGCTCAGAAGTGCAGTGGAGTTCCATCTGGCACGCCGTTGTTCAATGGATTGATGAACTACCTGCACACTTCTCCACCATCCGGAAACTCTGAACGTCCTGGAATGGAGTTCACCAGCGAGGAGGAGCAGGTGCATTACCCAGGGCTTGGGTTCTTATGGGGACGAGAACGCACAAACTATCCTATCGGAATCAATATGCTGGATTGTGGTACAGCTCTCGGCCTAGCAGTCCAAACGGAGTACCCAATTGACCCAAGTCGCGTAGAAAGCTACATGAAAGAGTCGCTGGAAAATCTTGTGTTTGCTCTGGAAAATGATCCTGACACAGCAATCCGAGGACTTGAAATCTTGCCTCTCGAGGAACGGAAACTGCTGTCGCATGGATTCAACACAACTCAACAGGACTATCCCCTTCACCTGTGCATCCACCATCTCTTTGAACAGCAGGTCGAGCGCACTCCAGAGGCAACAGCTTTGGTATTCAATGGTCAATCGCTGACATATGCCGAGCTGAACGAGCGTGCCAACAGACTTGCCCACCATCTCATCGGACTAGGCGTTCAACCTGACACCCGTGTTGCGATTTGTGTCAATCGCTCGCTTGCCGTAATCGTGGGAGTACTTGCTATCCTCAAGGCAGGAGGTGCATATGTCCCAATCGATCCGTACAATCCAAAGGACCGAATAGAGAGCATTTTGGAGGACTCGTCGCCTAAGGTTATGCTTGTCGACACGACTGGACGCTCAATACTGAGTGATGCAGGTGTACTGAGCTCGAGCCAAAAAGGTAATATGCGTGGTATGAAATACGCTATCAACGACATGTCCACTCCATGATATGTTATAACTCATTGTTGTGTGCTCATTGTTGATGGATTCTTCCTATTAGACATCATCTATCCTATGGTGGATCCGAATGATAACCTATCGCTGGACATCACGAGCCCAAGGGTACCTAGCTTGACACCACAACATCTCGCATACCTCATTTATACATCTGGCTCGACAGGGAAGCCCAAGGGAGTGATGATCGAACATCAAGGCGTCATCTCTCGTCTGCAGGAGCATAATCTCACCACCTCCAGCCGATTCCTACAGTTCACACCCTTGAGCTTCGATGTGAGTGTGTTGGATATTTTCACGACGCTCTGCTCTGGTGCCAGTCTCCACTTGCTGCAAGACGATGCCAGGCGAGATTTGTCTCAATTGTGGAACTACCTACTGGAGAACCACATCACTCATACCTCCTTGACGGCAACAGTTCTTCAAGATATCAAAGGACATTCATCACCCAAAACACCACTGAACTTGACATTCGTTGGTGAGATTCTCCCACCAGCATTGCTCCACACACTCCAGCAGATGCTCCCTGAGGGTTCAAGGATAGTCAATGAGTACGGACCAACAGAAGCTACCGTTGCAGCAGTCCGATGGAATTGCAAACCTGACTTCCATGGTGATCTTGTCCCAATTGGTCGTCCGATATTCAACGTAAGGATATATATATTGGACACGCACATGGTCCCAGTGCCTTTGGGAGCTATAGGCGAGCTGTATATCGGAGGAGTCGGGGTCGCCAGAGGATATCTCAATCGACCAGAGTTGACAGCCAAGGTGTTCCTACCAGATCCATTTGCAGGAGACAAGGATGCGCGGATGTACAAGACGGGTGACCTGGCGCGATACCTTCCCGATGGCAACATCGTCTTCCATGGTCGCAACGATCATCAAGTCAAGATCCGAGGGTTCCGAATCGAACTTGGTGAGATTGAAGCCCGTCTTACGGACCATCCACTTGTTCAGTCAGCAGCCGTGATTGCGATGGGCGATGGAAGTGATAAGAAACTTGTGGCCTATGTTGTGGCCAAGCACGATGAGCAACTCGTTCATACTCTACGATCGCATCTTTCGTCGTGTCTGCCGCCGTACATGGTACCTGCGGCGATCGTACGATTGGATGACCTTCCATTAACACCGAATGGCAAGCTCAATCGTCTGCAACTACCACAGCCTGACAGCCATGCCATCGCGTACCAGGATTATGAAGCGCCTCATGGAGACATTGAATCGACAGTCATGACCATCTGGATGGATTTACTCAACATTGACAAGATTGGACGCCATGATAACTTTTTCATGCTTGGCGGGCATTCTCTGTTGGCTGTGAAAATGATCACACAAGTGCAGTCGTTGATGGGATTCAAGTTCACGTTGGGAACACTGTTCATGGCCCCAACGATTGCAGAGTTGGTCCCACATCTACTCACGGCTGGCAACGCTCAAGAAGATGCATTCGATGTGTTGCTCCCGATTCGACCTCGTGGTACGCGGCTGCCTTTGTTCTGTATTCATCATGGATTCGGGGTCAGTTGGAGTTATATTGGCTTGGCTAAGCACTTGCACCGGGACCAACCCATCTATGCTTTACAAGCGAGAGGGTTCTTTGACGGAAAGACTGCTACTACACTGGATGACATGGCACTGGATTACATTGAACAGATCAAGCGGGTCCAACCCCATGGGCCATACTGTTTACTCGGTTATTCGTTTGGAGGTAAAGTGGCTCACACGATGGCGGCTCATCTCGAGAGTCAAGGTGAACGAGTGGCGCTCTTGGCTGTGATGGATACCACCCCGTGTGATTCCAAGTCCAAGAAGAGCCAGGTTCCCGTGGAGGAAGAAGGACAAGACTTTATAAGCCAGGAAGATATCGAGGCCGTCGAGTTCTTTACGAACCGTGTGGAGGGCGCACTTCCGGACAGAGCTAGACCCTACGTTGACAGGTTATCCCAAGTGATTCGTCAGATTTCTCGACTGGACAAGCGTCATACTTCACCTCAGTATCACGGTGGTATGGTTTTCTTCCGTGCAGTGGCTCCGTCAGAACAACAGCAGCAGCAACAGCAGACGCTCTCCCCTGACATGTGGAAACCGTATGTTATGGGAGAGATCGACGTGTTTGATATCCATTGCGAGCACCTCTACATGGACCTACCGGCACCCTTGGCCGAGATTGGTAGTGTCTTGGTTCAGAAGCTCGATGAGGTTCATACCCGAGAGGCGAAGGAACTTTGATTGCAGTGCTGCAAGATGAATAGAATAGAATAAATGGCTTTTTTTTTTTGGGTTCACACTTGGTATCTAATGGTTCTCTTATCATCTCCCTGGTTTTCTTATCATTTCCCTGGTTCTTACGCCTTGACTGTAGCAGTCGAGTTCTCTGCAGCGGCGATGGCGTTGACCTCTCCAACGTGCAACAGATGCATGATGAACTCTCGCTGTTCAGGTCTAGTAGCCTTGGTGAGTTCATTGTACGATGCAGGGTTGTGTTGCTGCAGTCCAGTGAACACCTCACGGAACACGATGTAAGGGTCCAATTCATCCAATGGCGATTCAAAGTAGATCTCTTCTTCCAGATCGTCGTCGTCTTCCTCATCTTCGTCCTCGTCACCATCTTCGTCTCCTCCTTCGCCACCGGCGTTGATCTCACCACCCAAGGCGGCATTCTTCTTAGCAGCTTCCCTGGCCAAGAACTCAAGGTACTCATGACCTTCATCGTACACATCCTCGTCATCATCCACCCATTCTTCCTCCACTTCAGATTCATCCGCAGCGAGGGCTGCTTCGAGGGCTTTCTGTCCTTCCTCATCATCATCGTCATCATCGTCGTCGTCGTCGTCTTCTTCCTCGTCGTCGTCCGATACAATGTTGAATCTCCTTTCCATCTCCCTGCGTCCTAATTGACCATGGGAAATAAGCGATAGTCGGGCCAGTTTTCGTTAATACTC
>Ga0247824_10000888_pt1 | contig 15746 bp, 17 predicted proteins | sample 13C_PalmiticAcid_FD_194412 | JGI IMG/M metagenome (GOLD analysis project Ga0247824, IMG submission 194412) | Soil microbial communities from agricultural site in Penn Yan, New York, United States - 13C_PalmiticAcid_Day48 | ecosystem: Environmental > Terrestrial > Soil > Agricultural land... | reverse complement strand
CTCCCATCCCGTATCGCCATGATGATTTTTTTTTTTTTCCCATTTGGTTTGTTTCTATTTTACACTTCTCGCCGTCGAATGGCGGGTCGTTCGTCCGCCAATAGATCCTCCAGGGATTCTCGGCTTCTGCGTCGAGCGAGTCGGGGGAGCAACTCGGTCAGGTCATCCACTCGAGGGAGACCATTGTACGTGTGATGGCGTTGGAGCATGGACCTTCCTGTGGGTGTGGAGGGAGATTTTTGAATCGTGTTGTAGTCCTCTGGATCATCCTGTTGTTGATGATAAATGTGGCCTTGCTTCGATTTCGGTGTAGAAGGGACCACCGAATCGGAGGGCAGCAACAACGAGTTCATGGAGGTGTAACGTGTCGAGGGGGAGGCATCTCCTCTTGCCTTGAGTATCCAGTTGCTGTTGTTGCTGTTGTTGCTGTTGTTGCTGTTGCTGTTGCTGCGTCGTTGAGCGGCTCCATTGGATGGACTCCTGAGAATTCGACTACTGGACACGTTCACACTCTTGATCACACCCCAGGAGGTGGTGCCTTTGCGGCGAAGATACTTTTCCAGCGTTCCCAACTCGTTGTCTTCATCGTCGTCCTCCTCGTCCTCGTCTTCGTCGTCGTCTTCGATCACCTGTTCTGCCACATACTTGTCTTCGCGCCTGACACTGCTCTGACTGTTGTTGGTATGGAAAACTGCATCCGCTTTGGAAAGTGGTTGCTGTCTTCGGAGAGACTGAATTTTGTAAAATGCGGGGTGGGGAAAAGTTGAGAACCCGGGAGGTGTTAGATGAAATCGTTTCCCGACTTTGACCTTGCAAAAAACATCGGAGATCTCTCACCCCACCCGACGATGAATATACATTACCCTGAGCACTTCTTCGCTCTCCTTGTCATGGTAGAAATCCTTCAGTCTCAGTTTCGCTAATGCAGGTGGTGCATCCTCATCTTCCACTATGACAATGTAAAAGAAGCAAAAGGGTGTTTGTGAGTAAAAACAAAACAATTGCTTTCTTCCTCCTCTTGCCCTTTGGATCATGAAACGAGACCACTCTTTCTTTCACCCCCCGCAAAGGATTGCTTACTTTCTGGATGCGGTTTGGTTGACACGGCAGCAGGTTTCTTGGTTGTCGTTGTTGTTGCGGACGTTGATGAAACATTTCCAGAAGACGACGATGCTGCTGCTCCCACACCTTTCACAGACCCTCGGGTCATGACCACTTGACGGTTTCTGAAAATAGCCTTGTTCAAGATACTTCTCGCAGGGCCATCCGTTGTCGACCGGCGGGTGAGAGTAGCAGGAGGTTTGCTACTCACGGCCAACCTTGCCGACGATGACGACAACAACGACGACAGTCCCTCACCACCATCTTCCATGAGTGCTGCAGCAAAATCCAACGGGCTAGGTTTCTCAAGCGTGCCCAAGGAGACGGATCGTTTCATGCCTGGTTGTTTAGAGCCTCGCGATGCTCTGGGTGAGCTGAGAAGACTCTTTTCCATGCCACACTTGATGGACAGTTTCTCCACCACTTTGGGCACCGATAATTCGTAGTATCGGGCGATGATCCGGGTGAAAAACTTTTTAGCAGAATCCATGTCCTTGCTCCGAGGCGTTTGAGGGCTCCTGAGTCCAGGTTCTGGGTAACTCTCAAGACTGGCGGTAATACAAAGTTCGTCCATGAAGAGAGTGATGGCTTTGAGGGCACCAGGATCTTTCTTGAAAGGCTTGTTCTCCTCGAGTCCATACTTGTTGATTAAAAGAAGGATATGCAAGTTTTGTACAATCTGGATTTGAGTACTAAAGGCGAGAACAGAGATGATCACCACCAATGAAAGAAAGAAAGTAGTATTAGATACTTCTGGTCATCCCATCCAAAGGCATGCCCAGCAACGGATGTGTTAATCCATTTGCAAAGGACATTTACTCTTTGGTCTTCAGCTTTCTCAGATGCATCCGCACATCTGCATCCTTGACGCTCTGCATCATTTCTGCTTTCCATGTATCCACTTCCAAGCGTTCGTCATCGAGTATCGCGTAATGGTCCTGAGTCCTCGATTCAAACTTTGGCACGTTCACTTCCTTTGCGATCTGCTTGTACTTTGATCCCATTCGAGATGGCCAAATCCTCAAGAACTCAATGATGAACGCCACGAGTTTTTGCTACAACATGGAAAGCACAAAGCACCATGTCAGAATGAGCGACAACACGCCACTTTCCTCCTTATTGTCGATCTATGATACGAACCTGTGCCTCCTTCAATGGGACCGACTGCTTGGCAGCTAAAGCAGTGATCTCCTTACTGGCAGCATTGAGCCGTTTGACATAGTCGCTAACAGTGTACTAAACAATGGTAACCAGGCCCCATCCATCTGGATCAGTCACAGGTAAACCAGACCCATAATTCAAGACGGCTTCATCGAGTCTAATTACCTCATCCTGGTACAAGTACTTTAGATATGTCTTTCGGATCTCCAGACATAGTTCGTCAATGGATTCTGCCATGGATGGTCCAGCAATCACGGCCTCCATCTCGCCCACTGTTTCTCCGGGGAGCGGTTTCGCGCCCGATGGTTTCGTATCTGCAACGGGTACCGTAGCCACTGTCTCTGGTGGTTTAAAGAATCGAAGGACGGACGATGGCAACTCATCAAGTCGGTAGGACGAACTGGTGTTGGTGTCGACATGTTCCACGAACGCTCCCAGTTTGCTCAATGACTTGTCCATCATTGCAAGACTGAATGGCCTAGCCTTAGCACGCTTCGCTTGCGTCATGAGAGCTAGGCTTGAAAGATCGATGCTGCCCTCTAAGACCTCAATGATGCCGCTTCCTCCAATGGTCGAGTGCAGCAAGGCTTGCCGAGGATAGGATGGAGGTGTCGAGTTGGCATCCACATTTGTTTGATCCGCAAGGTCGTGTCCAACGGGCAAGAAGGAAATCTCAAGGTGTAGAACGTCAGCCTTGGTTCGCAAAGACTTTAGCAAATACGAAGCGTGCTCACAAGACGCGTCATTCTCGTGACGAGGGAAACAAGCCATAGTGTTTTGGATCCTGATCGTGTGCAATAGAGTGAACAATCGCTGACTAGGGATACGTTTGATGACTCGGAGAGAACTGATCCGATCCGTCATGGTACCAGGATTTACAGAACTGGAGCTTGGTTGAGGTTCAGCTACGTCGAGGCTGCATATGACTGCAGGAGTGATGAGATGTGAGCATGGGCCATCAATCTTATCTGATGGCTGATAGTGTAACCTGCAGATCAACAAACAAGCTTACTCTGGGAAGATTCGCAGCACAGCACGTTGCCTGACCAGATCACGTTGACTGGCCGAATGTCCTCTGAATGAAGATCAACGGGTGTAGAGAGAAGTGCATGCCAACTATCCTTTGACATGGCGACACCCAGTCCTGGATTGATGTGCAGCGATCGATACGTCTGAAAGATGGTCGCAAACGAGTAAACATCTCTGGGAGGTAGGGTCTGACAGACGACTTGCTGGGGTATAATATGGCCACCAAAGGCCTTCATGGTCAGCTCTAGTGTCGACTGAATCAGTGCCGTTGCCGAGACACGCGTTTGCGGCTATAGTATCAAAAAAAAAAAAATAAGATGAGAAGCTGTCAATTGTTCGTCCTCTTTTTCTCCATGTAGTAACCAATGGGTGAAGAAACTGGGTTGTAAAGTCAGATCGGATACCTTGATCGGCTCCTCCGGAATAGGCTTTGTTGCAGTGTTGATCCAACTTAGACTTGTCCGTTGATCAAGAAACCGATCCCACAATCCTTGTTCAAAGAACGCGTCCTTAACTCCTTTGAGTACTTCAAGAATCTCGCTCTTCCTTGGTTCCATCACTATCCGATCATTCCGAGATTGTGGCTTCCCCTCCAGAAAAGTCACTGTTTCTGTCCATGTCCGTGGTAAAGGTGACACGATATACATGTAGTTCCGAATACTGACAGGCTGAAAGTGCTTTTGTAACGACTGGGATCGTAAGCTCGATGCCGTCTTCATTGGAGATTGGTAAGACGCGATATCAAGGCCAAAGTCCGCCAAGGAATGTACGAGCTGGCGACGCAAGGTGTAGCATGGCGAGACCGCAGACTTTGATCCTGAACTGGACGATCCTTTCTTCGATAGCGAAGTTGGAGGAGACTCTGCGGTGATGATCTTGCGGTACTCATCCATACACGTTGCTACTGTACTTGTGCTTAAGCTCCGGAGAACTCTGTTGGGCATCAGACCAATATCCTGGTTTAAACGCGAGTTGAAGAACTGGTAGGTCCACTGGAACTTTGAATCCATGCTACAATGAAAGTAAAGAAGGATCCTGACGAGCAACCGCTTCAAGAAAGCGACGGCCTTTTCTGTTTGAGCTTCTCCAGTCTCCGGTGCTTGAGGTGGTGGCAGGAACGTATCGATGATGAAAACGACGTTGAGTGGTGTCCTCGCATGAGATGCACCCTGCGAACCCAAGGTGGCAGACAGCATGGTGGGACGAGCAGCACACCGTTGCTTGAAGAAGCAGAAGCTCAAAGAGAAGAGGATTCGTGCTGATGCAGAGTTGGAGGGGAGGGGGAAGGGGATCGCAGACGAAACGGTGGCAAAAAAAAAAAACTTGCGACTGATTTTCTGTCGTACAGCCACCTGCCTCTTTTTCACTTTTCACGTTCTCACCTTTCCTCGTTCTTACCCTGTGTCATCATCACTTTTGGTCACGGACAACGATCTCTTTGGACGCGGATCCTTGAGCGTGCACAGGAAACGATTCAAGATCTCTGGACAATAAGGGGAAACGGAGGGGAATCTTCTTAAGTTCAGAGGAGTGTTTTGGGTGTGTGTCCAACATCATGCCTTTCACCCACCAACACCCACACCAACAGCGTCCTCCTACGCTTTCCTTTCGATCCTTCCACGGAAAACACTTTTCTCAGTCGCAGAGACAGGCTTTTTTCTCGAACGTGCCCTACCCATGGTTCACGGCTCCTACACAAACCTTCCAGCAGACTGGTGAAGCAAACGACCAGGAACTGGATCCAGAAGACGAGGAACTCGATGAAGACACCCATGCACATGAGGAAGAGGACGATGAAGCCGACATGATGCCTCCACAGTTGACGAAGGAAGCGATCGAGATCTTTGAGTTTTCAAGACGGTTCCGACAGGAAAAGGAGAGAGCTGCACAGTTGGAGAAGGCACGGATCAAAAGGCGGAAGACCAAGAGACAAAAGTTGACCAAGCTTGGGTTCGCTTTTGATGAAGGCGATAGTGGAACTGAGGACGGTAACGAAGGTGAAGGGGGTGGTGACAATGGTTCAGCTGAACTTCAGGAGGATGTTGGATTGAGTGAGGACGACGATAGGGATGGAGACGAAGGTGAGGACGAGGATGGCGAGGATTCTGACTATGAGATATCTCGTATGGAACCACCAGCCACAGATGTGTCGTTCATGAACCAAGGAACTCGGCGAAATGACAAGACGCGACAACGATTGTACGGACAAGTCGGTAACGCCAATCAGAGTACACCATCGGCTGAAGGAACTCGGACGATCGAGATACTGGAAGGCATACTGAACCAGACCTACTTGGACAGTCTTGGACCGCAGGTATTCAATCCAGAGGCCACAGAACTTGACCAAGAAGCAAACGACGTAAAGGGACAACGACGCCGACGAAGAAAGGAGCATCAGCCTGAGAGCCGAACAAGTCAAGTTGTTTACTGGCCTGGATTACCCTTGCGCTGTTAGTCAGGTAGGCAAACCCTTTTCCCATTCCGTACCCTGGATACGACACACCTCACAATGATGAGTCTTTTCATCCTTGTTCTCGACAAGGTGACTTGTGCACCTTGACAGGAAGATACCACCGATATGGGCTAATATATCGCGCTCTGAGTGAGATCTGTTGGATCTGTTGACCGTTCCGATGGGCGACATGGTATCTTGGTGGTCATGTTGGACACTAATTCAAACCGCTGTTTTGACGTTCAGGTTGTCAATGGAACAAGTACTCGACAAAGTGCGCCGGATGCTCCACAAATCACATGATATTCACTCTCCAAGAGACCTTGCGATCGATCAAAACTCTTTGAATCCTTCTTTCCCATGCATGAGCTTGAACCCCACCTTGGTCCCGGTGTAGTCACCACCCTCAACAACCATGAGCGCTGTGTCTAATGACAAAGAGCCTATCCCATTGGATCCTTTTGGCAACCAGGTGTGCTTGCTGTTTCTAAAGTATGGCAAGTGCCGCTACAAGAAAAAGTGCAAGCATAGCCATATTTTGCCCGACAAAGGTACGCCACAACCACAGCCATTGTTCTTGTTACCAACGGATAAAAGTGGGGGCGACCACTGGTGCTGATACTACTTACTCCTCTTGACACACTCTAGATGCCTTCATGCAGCAAGTCATACCAATTGTGGTGGAGCAACCTGTTGTCAAGTCCGGCCCAAAGATCTCCTTTCCGATCAGGAAAACCCCATACGCCCGACCATTACCACACTCGAATGCTTCGAATGAATCCCCTACCAAGAAGCCGAGGCAGTTCTCGAACTCGACACATCAGCGGGCAATACAACATGATACGACTCACCAATGGAAAGACACGGCTGGAAAGGAGACGGAACACGATGGCTTGAGTCACCAAAGGATAGAACACCATGATGAGGAGATGATAGGCTCGGAGGTCGATCCGACTCTATCGATTGAACCGCCCAAGGCTGTTGATACGATTGCCGCGACGACAGCAACCTCGGATGATCATGAAATGAGGCCGACCACACAACACGATGATCAAAAACCAAAGCCAAAGCCAAAGCTAAAAAAGAAGCCCAAACGTCCAGCCAAGACACAATCCAAGTGCTTGTTGTCGTTTCTGTTCACATCCACTATACCGGAATCTGCTGTTCGGGCAAGCTATCACCAACCCTCTGTGAACACATTTGTGGTTGGGCAACCTGCATCCAGGACACCCACACGAGGAAAAAAGGCTGCTGGATCCGCATCGGGACCGAAAGACAGATCAGGAACATCATCTCAATCAACAAACGAAGCCGCCGCCAGTGGCGAGAAGGTTGAGCAGTGGTACATTACCAACAAGGCATACTTGGATCCGGAATCACGGAAGTTAATGGTCCAGACAAAACCCACAACCGTGCGCCAAGTGAATCAGCTCAAAACCATGCGGAAACACCATTGGGAATGTCACACTGAGGTTGAGCATCAACTCAGAAAGAATATCCCGGGAACGTACTCTCTCAAGATTGCGAGGACTCGAATTGATTGGGAGAGAGTCGCGCCTTATGTTACTCTCATGATTCAAGCTGTAAGTCAATCTCTCTGGGTTGTTTGACCATGATACACTCGTTTGGGCACCTATTCAGAGTACAAATGCTAATCCGGATCTCTGACTGAAATAGGCTTTCGAAATGGATATCGAACACCAACACCTTCCAGTCATAGGAACAACACTTTGCGCGCTATTGGAGCACAAGGGATTGAGCGGAGTAGCTTGCGAGGAACTTTTGGTCTCGTGGGGGCTGACTGAAATCAATGCTCGTCGCTTTACTAGTCATCTGTGGGATGTGATGGTTGCAGCGGCTGGAGAAGCCGATGTCCGTGGTAGCAAAGGCTTCAGTTTTCATGTACGGCAACACGAGGACACGGAAGACTACAAACGCTTACAACACCGACTCTACGAACTCAATAAAGCACCATAGTGAACTGTGTTTTTATTATCTGTGGAACCATCTAAATGACTCGGTCATTTATGACGATCCCATGGGCGAATTGGATGGATTGCCAAAAGTGCCTAAGATCGACATCGCTCTCATCAGGCTTTGGGTTACCTTGCGGAGGCGGTTATCTGGTTCTCCTACGGCCCCACGCTGCTTCAAAAGCTGCTTGTTGGCATAACTCAATCCACGCACGCCCTGAATGGATCCATCGGTCATAGCTAGCGCTTCGTTGGTGGAGCTCCAACGCAGGCACACACGACTCAATCCTTCAACCTCGGTGACCTGCCACAGGCGCACCGACTTGTCCCCACAACCAGTTGCCAAGTAGGTGACATCGGAAATCGTGCTCCAGGCAACGCTGTGAAGAGGCCCATGGAAATCTCGGATCTCTGCTCGGCACTGACCTGAGGCACTGTCCCAGAGACGTACTGTTGTATCCTCACTTCCAGAGGCGATCAAGTCACCAGTTGGAGAATACACAATGCTCAAGACTGGACCTGTATGCCCCTCCAAGGTATGAAGGAGGGTGCCCGTTTCCGTATTCCATACTTTGACATTGCGATCCGCACTACTGGAAGCGATCTGATCACCATTGGGCGAGAATATCACGCAGAGGATCTCGTCGGAATGTCCAGTCAAGGTCGATTGGCACTCTCCTGTCTCTGCGTCCCATACTCGAACCGTAGTGTCCAAGCTGCCAGAAGCGACTCGGTTACCGTTCGGGGAATACACAAGGACCGTAATCTTCTCAGTGTGACCAGTCAGGACCCGGAAGCAGTCGCCAGTGCCCACATCCCAAAGCCGTACTGTTTTGTCGTAGCTGCCGGAAGCGACCCGATCTCCCTTTGGCGAATACGCGACGTTTGAGACCCATTCCTCATGACCAGACAAGACCTTGAGACTCTCGTCAGACTCCACACTCCACAATCGTACTGTCTTATCACCACTGGTAGAGGCAATCACATCTCCTGCAGGCGAGAACGCAATGCTGTTGACACCGTCGCTGTGGCCGCTCAGTGTACGACGGAAGACTCCTGTCTCCTTGTCCCACAACTGAACAGTGTTGTCCCAACTGCAAGCGATTAGGCCTCCTTGAGGCGAAAAGGTGAAACAACGAACCGGACGATTCAATTCACTCAATGTAAGACGGCAAACTCCCTCCTTCACATCCCATAGCCGTACAGCTCCGTCCATACCGCAGGAGGCAATTTGACATCCTTCCGGCGAAAACTTGACACCCATAACTCCATCGCTGTGACCACTTGCGGCATGAGGAGGGATCTCCGCTCTTACAGACCACAATCGCACTGTCTTATCAGAACTGCCAGAAGCCACTTGGTCGCCGCTTGGTGAATACGCAACCGTCGAGACTTGCTGAGAATGACCGGTCAAGGGTTGATGGCAAGTAGCGGTCTCCACATCCCATAATCGTACTGTCATGTCCTGGCTTCCAGATGCGATTTGATCCCCTTTTGGTGAGTACGCGACGCTTGTCACCCGGTTGGTATGGCCATGTAAGGTCTTGCGGCAGGCCTTTGTCGTTAGATCCCACAACTTGACTGTCGTATCCCAGCTCCCAGAAGCAACCAGATCTCCTTCAGGCGAAAACACAACGCTCGAGACTTGTCCGCCATGACCTTTCAGGACGTGAGTGGGAGCACCGGTGTGAGCGTTCCATAGCCGTACTGTTCTGTCGTTGCATCCGGCTGCGATGTGTCCTTGAGGCGAAAAGGCAACACCCATGATTTCCACCATTTGAGTGTAGAAAGTACGACGGCAAGTTCTCTCTTCCACATCCCATAGCTTTAACGTACCATCCGAACTTCCAGAAGCAATCAAGTTCTCTTGAGGTGAATACGCGACGCTGGTCACTTCACGGGTATGACCTGTAAAGTCGTGATCACAGGTGCCTGTCTCAATGGTCCACAGCCGTACTGATTTGTCGGACCCTCCTGAGACGAGCTTATCCCCCTTCCATGAATACACAACACATGTGACCTCTCCGTTATGGGCTTTTAATGGATCCGGATGCAGTCTTTCCCAGCTCGGTGCTGTGTACATGCTGATGCAGCCATTTGAAAGACCTACCGCGAATGACGTCTTGTCTGGCGAATACGCGCAAGAATGGGGAGATTTGTCTTCAGAGCTGTCTTCAGAGCTGTCTTCACGAAGGGACGGCAGCTCTCCAAACTGTACGCCTCCCATGTTTGCTTCGGTCAAATCCGCCTGACGCAGCCAAGCATTGGAAAGATTGGCTTTCCTCAAATCTGCCTCTTGGAGCTGGGCGGAATCGAACATGCCAAAACTGAGATCGGCTCGTGGAATCCGGACTTTTCGCAAATCCACGCCGTTGAATTGAACACCTGCTCTGACAAGGATCGAAATCGCATTCGCTGCTGCAGTACGCCATTTCACGTCCGTTTTCGAGAGCTCCACATACGTGAGCAGTAGCTGCTTGAAAAGTGGTTCTTGTTGTACGCGCTCCTTCAGGAACTCTAGCACAGAGGGTTCGTTCACAAAGTATCTTGTGGCCAAAGGCGAGTCAAAGTCCGGCTCCAGCTTCGTGACAGCCTCCATTGGCACTGCAGTCTCATGCATCTCAAAGCTGTAAATGGAACTTGTGCTCCCGCGGCGAGCTGAAACCGGCGGCAACACTTTTCTCTTCTTGGCATCCTGCGGATCAAATATTGCACGCGCCATTCCGTACTCCAGGATCGATCGATGGATGAATCTGTGCTGGTTTCCGCTTCGCTTCAAGGGACAGGCATCGCGCAGTAGTTGCTTATCTTCCTCTCGGCCGAAGAAATCATCCTTCCATGTCTCTTGATCTTCAAGTCGCGAGTACTCAACAACTGAATGGCCTCCTTGCTCTCTGAAGATTGCCGCAGCCAATGTCTTCAAGAAATGGATACCGTTTTTTGTGAAGCCTTCATCGCTCAAGTTCTCAAAGGCAGCTTTCATAGCACCGCCCAGTTTTTTCTCCCGGAGTCGTTTCTTGCCTCGTTCCAACCACAGCTCAACGAACTGGTCATACAAAGACACTCTTGTCACCAAAGCAGTCGACAGACTTTGATCTGGATCCACCATACGCGGCAGTACTTCCAAGGACAGGCTCATCAAGAACGGGTTTCTCACCAGATCCCTTAAACTTGGAATCAACCGAAGAGCCTCCTGGTAGTCTTCTGTCCGCCATCTCGTTTCATTCTCGGACACGTATTGCTGGATGTAGATTTGGACTTCGTCGAGCGAGAACTTGGAAATGAATGCTTCTTGAAACTGTCCTGCATCTGCTTGAACGTTACGGCCGCCTGGCTGGAAGCGATCCCGATAGTCACTGCCTAGGTACTCGCTTCTGCAACTGATGATCATCTTTGCCTGCCATTCCTCTGGTTTGTTCAGCCGGTTGCTGTTGTACAGATTTTCGGTTTGTTGACTCTCGTCGTAGCCATCGCAGATAAGCACAAACCGGCGACTGCTCTTCAATTCTCTGATCTGGGCGTCCTCGAATTCTGCTTTCCGTAGTTGCTTGGCCACCATGTCGTGCTCAGGCTTGTCGATTGCAGGTAAGCTGATATGGAGTGGAATGTCGCCAGTGGTCTTCACGTAGGATTCCCACAATTTGAATTCAAGTTCTTGGTTGAAAGTCGACTTGCCTCCACCCGAGTCACCTTGTACAAGGAATACCTTCTTTTGATCATTTTTCAGGAAAGCCATCACTGCATCCATCAAAGGGAATCGATCCGAATCAGGTGCTTGGAGACTAGCTTTGGCTTGAGGCGGAATATAAACGGCAGCACTTCGGTCCTTCGTTCGTTGCATTCTCAATTGACGTAGGCCTCTCTCCACATCAGGCTTCTTCTGGGCAAGGTCAAGCAACGATGGGGTTGCCAGTATGAACGAGTCAACCTTCAACGGATGAGAGGTGGGACCTGAACTTAGACACCTCTGATAAAGTTCTCGTTTCTTGGGTACTCCATCCGATGCCAATGCTTGTAGGAGATCCTTGGCGGCTACGGTACGTTTGAATCGAATTCATACGGTTAGCGCTCTGCAACAATCTCAGACAGGACATTCAGTTATCAATTATGCCGTGGTCCATACATTGTGAAGCATGTCGGGATGACAACTGCATCAGGATATTGAGAATCCATTGCTTGACACTTGGTTGCCTGCCCCATTCTTCATCGTTCCGGTAGATCTCACCTAGAAATTCAACAGCGGTATCCCGGGTGTGCGTGTTCCACGTCGGACTGGCAGCAATCTCTCCAAGGCGCTGGCAAATACCCCACTGGAAAGCTGGTTCGAATCGGCAGGGTGCTTCGCAGACTAGCCTTTTGAATTCGCCGAGATTTCCTTCCTGAATCAAGGTGTCAGCCCCTCGTAGTGCTGTATACCAGGCTTTCTTGCGATCAAAGCTGAGACCTTCCTGGAGGCTTGACAAAAAGTCGTTTCCACTGTTCACCAGCTCGGCTACATCATTGTAAGTGCTTACGACAACAGCGGCAACCTTGGTGACTCCTTCCAACCCTTGCTGAAGGTCGCCCAGGCTGTCCATAAGCCTTTCAAAATCCAGACCCTTCACTGCAGCGACAAGTCCTGTCACGCCTCGGACAATTGTCCCAGTTCGCCGCTGGACCGCTTGCCACGTGGATTCGTTATCCGGAACACACAGCAGTGCCTGATAAGAGTAGGCTGCTTGATAGACCAAGAATGGGTCAGAGCTGCCCATCAATCCGTCCAGATAGTCAGTGAGGGGCGCGTGCAACGTCTTGCGGTCCAATCCGCCAACCTTAGTATCGGCCATAGCATCCAATACGCGTGATATCGCCATTGTTAATCGGATCTTGTGTTCAGTCGTGGAATGAGTTTTCTCCGTCCGTTCTTTGAGAAGCTTCAGGATCTCCACCAGATCGCCGGCCTTGAGACTATCTCGGTCTGCACCTTGCAGTAGTTGGGCAAGTCCTTCAAGTTGATGAACATCCAGTAACACAGACTGTTTGATCCCGGTGGTGAATTCATTCAGCAGGTACCGGAAATCATCCTTCTCGAGAACTGGAGCCAGGTAGATAGCTTCTGTCACCGCCTTGGAATCTTTGAACTCGTCGCGCTTGAACGCCCTGATCACGTCCCTAGCCAACACCTTGAGTCGGTCGTGTTCGTCTCCATCCTGTTGGACAGTCTGTACCCACTTGTATATGTCCGAATCGGGTGCGACAGTCAGTGACGAAGGATCTTGCAAAAGGGCTAGACAACAAGCCAGCTGAGGGGTGTTGTCAAGGCGCTTATTAAGGTCTGGCAGTCTGAATGGGGCAACAGGCAGCCGCACGACCTCAGTGAAAACGTGCGAAATCGTAGCGACGCCGCGGATTTTGTCCATATCAGAACTGGCTGACGCTCTGTCGGCAGTTGAGTCCAGAGAGGCACGCGACGACTCTTCTTTCTGAGAAATCATGCTGCTGGGGCGGGCGGACGGTCCCTGCGCTCTACAAAACGAGTTGGTCGTACAAAAAAGTTGTCAGTTTGTCGGGAACTCAATTTACCGGACACTTGAATATCAATGCTTCAGTGCCGCTTTTTACCTCAATTCTGCCTTTTCTCGGAAGGTTCGCGCCTCGGCTTGGTGATTCCATTTATCCAACACTTTACCCAGCTCGACATAAGTTGAGGCAACTCCATCCCGCAAATTTGGATCTTCAGCACCCCTGGGCTTCTTCACATGAGACAGGGCGACCTCCGCGTCATGACAGAGTCTTAGGGCAATCTCGGAATCCTGTGCGTTGGAGGCGGCTTCCAAGTATGCCTTGGCAAGCTCAATGTGCTGCAAGGGAGTGCTACGCGGTACAGAGATCACGCTATGATTGCCGAACATTGTTGCATTCGTTGTTCTCGCTTGTCTAATAGGGTCGGTGATATCAAGGCACGAGCCGTACCGAAGAACTGTGGTGAGTTGCGAATTGCCCAGACAACCACCCATCACTTTAGCCAAATACTGAATGAAATTTGCTCCTCACCAGTTGGAAACTGCTTGCCGGTTCTTGATGTCCAGGATAGTAATGGGTCGATGGTGAAGGTGATAGTTAGAAAGAGAAAGGAGAGGGAAGAAGTGTTTTGAGTTTGTGATTGTGATTTGAAGATTTGAAATGGAGGGAGACGCCTGAGAGTCTTAGTGTTACACGTGCCCTCTCTGGGCTTCGCTGGGCTGGGGTGTCAACACAATACGCCAATTGGCAGAAAGTGACGACGCCGAAGAACCCCACTCTTCGTTGTTCAAAGAATGTGTTCTTGACTCCTTTGAGCACCTCAAGAATCTCGCTCTCCTTTGGCTCCGTCGTCATCCGATCGTTCCGAGATTGCAGGTGGCCTCCCTCCAGAAAAATCACGGATATACATGTCGTTCAGGATGTTGACGGACCGGAGGTGCTTATGCAATGACAGATATCGTAAGCCCGATGGCGTTTCCAATGAAGATTGATAGGATGCGATATGTATCAAGACCGAAATCTACCGAGGAATGTACAAGTTGCGGCGCAAGTGAAGCATGGCGATTCCGCGGAGCTTGAGTCTGAACAACGACGATCCTCTTTTTGAGGCCGAAGAAGAATCTGCAACAATAATCTTGCGGCACTCGTTGATGCATGTTGCCGCTGTACTTGTTCTCAAGCTCGGAAACTCTGATAGGCATCAGAACAATATCCTGATTCAAACGTGCGAGTTGAAGAGCTGATAGATCTAATTGACGTTGCATCCATGTTGTAATGAAAGAGAAGGATCCTAACGAGGGACCGCTTCAAGAAAGCGACAGCCTTTTCTGTTTGAGCTTCCCCAGTCTCTGGTGCTTGTGGTGCTTGTGGTGTTGGAAGGAGCGTATCGATGATGAAAACGACATTAATGGTGTCCTTGCATGAGATGCTCTGCGGAGCTAAGGATACGGGCAGCATGCAGCATGGCATGAATTGGGAGCACAAAGTTCCGTACGGGGGAAGAAGGTTGCATTGCCAAAACCTGAATGTTCCCACCCTTAATCATGACCACCGGAACACACGAGTTGGGGGAGATCTTTTTTTTTTGATCAACTCTTCCAGGACACAAACGGCAGGGAAAGCATCTCAACCTCCAACACTGTTTGGGTATCCAAACCATACCTTTCAGCAGCTCACCAACATTTGGGTGGAACTTTGGATGGCTAGTACAACGTGCTGAAGACAATGGAGAGAGCGGTGTGAGCAGCATGGTGATCAGGAACTTCACGGAAACGCTGGATCGGTTGAGAACTGCAAGGTCGATGAGGAGCATATGTAAGCAATACTTCCCATCCATAATGCACTGGATACAACAGCTCTCACAATGATGAGACTTTTCATCCTTGTTCTCGACAAGGTGTCTTGCGCACCTTGACAGGAAGATATATATCACAGACATGGCCTAATATGTCGCGCTCTGAGTGAGATCTGTTGGATCTATTGAATTTATACAGCCCCACCTTGGATTTGTTCAGGAGGATGCCCGATGCTAATCAAGAAGGACAACACTTTACTTTTCGAAACTAGGAAAATACCAGTAGGGATGAATACGGACACATCAGGAAATAAAGGATCTTTATTCATGGATACTGTTATCGTTCCTTACAGCTCATTGTACTCATTGTCAAAGAATGCCTGAGTAGAGTTCAATGTTGCCTTGAACTCGGCCGAGTCGATCCAGTCACTGTAGCTCTTCTTCGCAAGGACATTCTCGCGCACCTTCAACAGGTTGGGCGTCAATTCCTCAGTGACCAACTTGGCGACATCCTCGAATCCTTTGAACACATGCAACTTGTTCAGGAGCTGGTCAACGGCAACTGCAGTCTTGATATCAGCCAAGGACACTCTGTTGCCAACGTAATGTCCATTGCTCCCATTCTCCTGAAGAGCCCTCTCATGTGTGCGGATCCACTGCTTGAGCTTCTCCTCAACAAATTTGTCGTGCTCCTCTTTGCGGAACTGACTGCGAGTAAAGTACGCATCCTCAT
>Ga0247824_10000887_pt1 | contig 15752 bp, 21 predicted proteins | sample 13C_PalmiticAcid_FD_194412 | JGI IMG/M metagenome (GOLD analysis project Ga0247824, IMG submission 194412) | Soil microbial communities from agricultural site in Penn Yan, New York, United States - 13C_PalmiticAcid_Day48 | ecosystem: Environmental > Terrestrial > Soil > Agricultural land... | reverse complement strand
CTCCTACTGTTGTAGTCGTTGATGATGTTGTCCGCCCTCCCCCAAAAAGTCGATGAAGGATCAGTTCCCCGCTTTAATACCATCTCTTCAGGCGTCTTCTTGCCAAAGAAGCGCTGCACTGATTCGAATGAGGACTTTAGAGTCGACGCCATTGTCTTGTATGCAAACTATAGCCGTAACTGTCTGTGGTGTGGTGTATCGGGATGAGTGTGTTTCCTGTGTATGAGCCTTGGTCTTCCCGAAGTGTGTGTTGGAAAAAAAAAGTGAAAGAGCGAAAGTGGGCAATGCCATTCCTCCACGTTCCTGTCCCATATGTATCACGTGTGCCAAGACATGACGGCTCTCTTGGGAAACCGAAACTCTCAAAGCTCAAAGAAAAAAAAAAAAAGCAACAGTTTGATGGCTATGGCACCCGCTGTTTATTATACTTTACAATGGGAAAGCGGTTAGAAAGGACGGAATGGTTACAAAGGAAAGACGGAGACTGGAAAGAATGGAAAAGAAAGGGTATATCGTATCACGAACAAGTGAATGAAGGCTGTGCAAAAAAAATGATCCGACATCCATAACCCACGATACACAGTTCACGGGGTTCATCAGAGACCACTGCCGCCGTTGGATCCGCCCATCGAGTTCAAAAAGCTCCCGAATCCCAGCATGCTTGTGCTCAATAGGGATCCACTGACCATCGAGGTGCTCGCAGGTGGAAAGGATGTCTGGAATGACTGTTGCTGCTGTTGCTGTTGCTGAAGCTGGCTTTGTTGCACAAGACCATTTGACTGGAGGTTGGACTGAAGGCCACCAAATCCAAGCAATCCCTGTGGCTGTGTCGTGGGCAACTGAAGCTGCTGTTGCTGTTGCAATTGAAGCAGGCCTTGAGACGATGCTCCGATTTGGCCGGCTGTTCCCGGACCCGCGATGGCATTAGACGCTGCTGCAGTGCCCATAATCCTCATTGCTACTTGTTGAGGTGGCTCTACTCGCCCGTTCATCTTCATGCCCAGAACTTGCAGTGCAAGTGCAATCAGATCACGGTCAGCATTGCTCTCTTCGTACTCAAACAACGCACCAACATCATCATCAAACAGGCTGCTACCCTGCACACTGGATGGTCCTCCAAACAACTGTGTCATAGTCCTGACAAGCTCGCTGCTTTGACTGTCGTCTTTTCCTATCCCTCCAGCAGCAAGACCTCCTACTGATCCACCAGCTGCAACAGCTGAAACTGCCAAAGCACTCAATGGGCTCTGCGCTTTGACAACCACTGTCCCAGGGAACTTTCGTGGTGGTAGACGGCATATCATAGTCTCTGGTCCATAGTACTGCACTCCCTGTGCAGGGATCCCATCAAATGTCGGAATCATTCCTGGAAAGAACCCACTCCCTAAGAGCGTGATCTCCATACCACCATCCACTGGTCCGCGCCCAGGAATGGCCTTTTGAATCCGCGGCTTCTGACGAGCCAAAATGGCCTGCTTTTGCTGCTGCTGCAATTGATGTTGTTGCAACTGCTGTTGACGCTGCTGGAACAACATGAACTGAGCCGCGGCGGCTGCGGCTGCTGCTGACGTGGTAGAGGATGGGGAGGCTGGGGACGCAAGCGGTGGTGGTGATGGCGAAGAAGGAAGGGTTGCCGCAGTAGTCGTTGGAGAGTGCATAGGCGAGCTGCTCTCGGACGCTGTGGGAAGTGTCGTCTTGCGTGGACGACCTCGTTTCTTCGGGGCAAAAGGTGCATCGACTGATGTTTCCTCACTCCCATCGAAATCTGTCGCTGCATCACCCGTTGCATTCTCTGACAAGGTAGTTGAATCCGGAATGAATGCGCTGGACAATGGGTTGGTTGTCTGCAACATGGCGGATTTCATATTAAAAAACGGGTCCTTACTGTCCGTCGTCCATGGAACTGGCTTTGCCTCCATTGCCTGTTGACCTGGCTGTTGAAGGCCCTGTTGAAGCTGCATCAATACATCCTGTTGCTGCTGTTGAAGCGCGCTGTGACGTTTAAAAGCTTGGAATTCCTGGATCTGCGAAGCGTCAAGAAAACTCGACGTCATCCCTGAAGTGGTCGTGGGCACTGTAGGGGTCACCCCGTTCAAAGGCGCGGAGAACGTTGTACTGAAGGCAGAACTGAGCATTCCAGCAGCACTGAACGGATTAGGCTCCACAGAGGGAATAGCGGATAGTGCCGAGTAATCGGGCGCAGGGACAGTCGTGGCCGGCATGGTAAATGTTGGACTCGTGTTCGATATCAATGACCGATCGTGGTCCTGTCCTTGCTTAGTGGAAGGCGTGTCCGTCGTAAGGGAAGGCTTCCGAACATCTTCTGCGGACGTCATGGTTTCTTCTAGTGTTGTGAACTCCATCATGGAAGAATCTTGATCTGTCAAGTCCTTTGATAGCCCTTGGTTAAAAAGGTCATTCTGTCGAGAAGATGGTAGCGTTGACAGATTGGTTTGAAGAAACATGTCAATGTTCTTTTGGTCAAGAAAACTTTCACCCCCGAGCATGGATTGTGAGAACGAAGGTATGAACGCGTTGCCCTGTTCGTCATTGGCGAATGGTGAACCAGGCATGAAAGGTGACTGAGTTGGCAATGTGGAGGAAGACCCAAAGCTCAATGGCGAAGGCGCGAAGAGCGATGGCATTGGAGCAGACGCTGACGTGATATCATGGCTAGTTTTCCGACGAAATGGTCCGCGCGAATAATCGCTTGATTGTGTATGAACATCCTCCATCATGTTGTCGTCAACCCTCCTCTTCATCCCCGTCCTATCCATGCTTGATACCAAGGGTGTCAGAATATCTCCAGATAGCATTTCAGAGTCCTCGAATTTTGAACCATCTCCTGTAAATCCATGCTGTAGTATGTGGCGACCTGCTTCCAAATCAATCTCGTCTTGATCCTCTGCTGCACCTTCATCCTGATCCATGTCGTCTTGCTCGTCTTCGCTATCCAGCTGATGTGCCTGCGAGTCTCCGTTGGTTGACTTGGACGATTCGATTGCGGATGTTCCTGTGGATTGTTTTGTGGAGGAAGATGAAGAGGCTGCTCCGTTTTTAGATAGAGCAGACGCAACCCGCTTCCCTGACTTGTGGTCGTCCATCATCATGACAGGGTTCGTCAAAACGGAAGCGATAACCGCGCCAGTTGAATCCTTGGCCGTAAATTGGATGCTAATAGAGGAAGACATGATGGGAACACAAATGAATCAAGGGTCAGCATGTGGGTTGCTCAGAGTTTTTTTAGCCGCTTTCAGCTGAAAAGCGACCAGTCCCTGTTCCCTTGTGATTGCCAAGCCCATGCCAAACTAAATTAAAATCCGTTACAGTTCTGGCACTTTACACGGACCACGGCTCCATTATCACCTCTCCTATGTTTTCCTAATCGACCATGCGAGCATCCCTGTAACACTGTTCACTCCAAGGATGACATGACAAACACGAATCATTCCTGAGAGGGAGGATTCATGACGCTGTGCGAGGATGTTAAATTTAAGGTTGATTACCCACAAGCGAGCAGGCAATCTTCCCTTGCCTCACTCCCGTCGCCCATTGTGGATGATTGTGCCATTGTGCATTCCCTCCCTCCTTTCTTTTTCCCCATGTTGTGGAAATGACATGTAGGATTGGAAAAAAGCATCGTCTCGCCTCGTGAACTTACCGAAAGCCTACTTTTTCGTTGTGATGTCGGCAGTAACAGGTGATACGTGTCGGCAAAAGACACTGTCCTGATGAAATGTCGACGTACTCTGTACTACTGAAAACCATAATCCGACGACGCTCCCAGTCTTCGTACTCGACTGGATCTGTTGGCGTGGGTGGGACAGGTTCGTTGTCGAGTGATGTTGTACCATGCTTGGGATTGACCGAACCAAAGATAGCAATGGATGACAAAGGTCCCGGGAGCTTTTGGCTCTCCTTTCTCCGATGTGCCCGTTTCCGCTCCCGTCCAATGCAGCTATCGCAGCACACGAGAACCTTTGTCCTGTCGTGATCACACACTAATTTCGCCTCCAGCGTCAATATCTCGGCGTCCTGAATGTGCTTGTTCCGACCTAAATAAGTTTTGTTGTTCCGTTGGATGCCCCCACATAGACAAGGTTAGAAAAGCTATATTGGCTACATATGTCAAAAGTGAAGACCGATGCCATGCAGGGTAGAGGGTCATTTTGCCCCGACCGACCGACCGACCAATGAACACATGCATCGTACCATTGAACTTCTCCATGCGATGTTTCTCCTTTGCAATCAAAGGATGTGGCAATCGCAGCTGTTTCCAGTCCTTGATGGCCTCGCCAGCTGCACCTTTGAGATGAAGTGTGATCTTGAGTTGCGTTTCGACTCTGCACTTGCCGTTCTCGGCAGGAATGCCCGAGATCTCAATCCGAAGGCTATTGAATGGTTCATGTGTTCAATGAGGGATAATAAACGACAGTCGTCATAGAATAGATGGAAGGCTTATAGTGAGTAATAGAGCAAGGAGACGCATTCACATCCTCATCCCTCACTCCAGCTCGCCCTCTCCAACAACAATTGTTCATGGTGGGTGTTGAATACAGAGTCTAACAATGCCGGGTGTGGAATCCTTTTTTTTTTTTTTTTTTTTTTCCCTACGAATCCTTTTTGATGAGTGTTCAAGGAGTCCTCCACAACGCACTCCCTGATCGCAAAAGGTGGATCAGCCCAACCCCTATGACGACAAGAGCGAAAACGCCTTGCATCGCAAGGTGTCGGTCTTGCTCGTCACAGAGGAAGCGAAGGGGAGGGAAGGAGGCGAGCGGGCGAGGCAATTCAAGCGTGCAGACATTCGCCTTTTGCTGTCCAAGAGCCTCAAGTGCTTCAAGTGCATCTACATTCCCAGGCTTCCCAGGTGGTATCCGAGCCATGGATGCCTCCCTTTTTTCATCCTCCAACACCCTCTCTATTCCTGCAGTGTGCGTGTATGCTCACAGTCGGCTTATTCCTGAGCTTTTGTTGAACAAAGCCGTGCAGCAAAAGGATTGGATAGGGTGGGAAAGTGGCTCCGTAGAAGCAGCAGAGCAAGGAAACCTACCCTTCCCGAACGGTCATTGGTGGCAAGGGCGGAATGGAATCGCTCGGCGATGAACAGCGATGGGGGGCAAGGTAGAAAGAGTCCCTTTGAGGGTGGCGGATGGATATGTAGGAGGGACGAGGATGGAGAAGCAGCGTGTGAGGGAGGGGGTTGGAAGAGGGAAAGGGTGGCAGCGGAGAGGATGAAGACAAAAGTGATCTCAGCGATAAAAAAGAGTCGAGTGATGTGATGTGCGAGATTGAACATTCAGTACACCCCTTGCTTAGCGAGATGCTGGCACCAAGCTTTTTTTTTTTTTGCTTCTGTATCTGCATTCCTCAGCTACACCCACGCATGCATCCACGTTGTCGCCCCAACCAGGCAGCTCCATCCCTCTCCCTTCCTGTCCCCGACAAACTCTTGGCTGGGGACACACGGGAGAATAGACACGGGATGCTGTTTCATTTGACCGGGGAGAGCGACGAGTGTTGCCCCACACGGACGAATCGTCATTGGACACAGTCAACCTCCTAAGATCCCACTCGCACTCTCTCCACTGCATCCCTCCCTCTCTCACACTCTCACGACTCGCTCTCCACCCCCCTCTCTCTTTGACATGGACGAGTAGCACCCTCACCAGAACCTAGTCGCCCAATCGCTCCTTGGCGCCTCCAAGGCTCTCTGATCCTGATCATCCATCCGTCCATCCAGGCGCTGTGCCTGATCCCGGAGGATAGTACGGACAAGGTTTGTGTGTCCCTTTGTGGAGAGGGAGAGGGAGAAAGCGAGGAAACGAGAGAGAGTGAGAGAGACAACCCTCTTCATCTTTCCAACAAGTCACGGAGATCGCAAAAGTTGGTCTTTGTCTCTCGTTCGTGTTCAGTTGACACACTTTTTTCCCTTAACCTTCTTCCCCCACCATGAGCGTTGACTGCCCACACCCTATTACCGCGTCTCCAGCGATCCCTTTGCCACTAGTTCGGGCACTTGCGGGTAGAATGGCCGATGACACCATTCTGAGATCAAGCTACAGACCGCGCGCTTGGTCTACCGTCATCCCCCAACCGACTTACCCCTGCTGGATGACAAACACGAAACGGACTTTTTGCCAAGCACAGGCCAAGGGCGCAGTTCGCGTTGGGAATCTGGGAATCGATAAGAAAAGACCGTTCTTGCGATACGACATGTGCGCATGAGCAACCATGGCTAAATTTTTTCCGTGCAGATTTAGGATGACACATGGACACCCGTTTTTGTAACCCCTTCACCTTCCAGAAGTCCACGGTTTATTGAGGAGCATGGCACAGTTCTCTCCTTCCTTTGCCTCTATTGTCCTGTCGTCGTAGGAGGAAGAGCGTGTGGACAGACCACAATGCTTGTGTTGGTCGCTTCGCCAACAGGAACAGGGATTCTGCTGTTCACCAAGGTCGTGCTTGTCCCTTCACCAGTGGCGGTGGCAATGGCCTTGAATGCGCAAGAGCTGGTGCACTGCGTTGCGCTGGTGCCAATACTCGCTTTAGCGGTCAATGGATCCATGGCTCTAGAACTACAATACAATCAAGGATGTGATCAGAATGGGGGAGTGTCCATTTCGATCCAAAGAGGAAGAGAGAAACATGCCATACCTTTAAAGTGTAGGTATGTCGTTGGGATGGCAGGGAGATGATATGGATGTTGAGGAAAGCGAGCGAGCGGGAGCGCATTCTTATACTTCTTGTGAAAGGAGGAGGAGGGGGCATTTCCACAAGAGACCAAAGCTCGCCAGGGACACTGCTGTTTGGTCCCTGAGAGCGACCAAAGCACCACATTGTGCCCCGTGCAAGGAATCTCGACTATCTCTTGAAAAAATGGATCGTTCTTCACCATTCCATTGTTGCCCAGAAAATGGGTATCTCCTTTTATCCACATACCATTGCCTAGCCTTTCATCATCGTCTTCTTCTTCTTCTTCCTTCCTTCCTCTCACCCTGCACTCTTTTATCATTCTTTCTTTGATACACAGAGAACCGAACATATACCAGGCTTGTAGCGTAACAAACAGGACGCAGCAGAATAGCCGATCGAAGAAAAAAAGAGGGACCAAGAGCCATTTGTAAGCATGTCCTTCGGGGGCTACGGTTCATCAGCATCGTCAGATCTACCGTTCTCGATCACAGGTGCAGCCCCAGCAAAAGCTACACGATCGAGGACAAACAGTATCTCATCCATCCATTCCAACCATAGTAACCAGGGTGCCCCTCCACCAGTGGCGGCAGTACCGCACCAACCAAGTCCACAGCATACTCTTTATTCACCACAACCTGGAACACCCGATGAATACTTCAACAGCAACACTTTCTGAAGCTACTCCACAGGCACTCTTGGATCAAGTGGATACGAAAGTTATGTGCAAAGTCCGACCCATCCCCCACAACAACACTGCTTTCATATCCACAACCGGCTTATGGCTATCCAATTGCTATACCTCGAAGCGGTTCAAACGGCAGTGATGCAGAAGACGAAGAGTACAGCAGCGGATACGATTCCCCTACCGTGATCTCAGGCCCCGCACCTTACATGTTTCGTCACAACGGTGACAACCACAGCGGCGGCAATGGAAATGGCATTGGCTTCAAGCCAGTATCAAACCAACGAGTACGTCGACTCACAGCAACGGCTTCCTTATCATCGCAACCATATCAGAGACGGTATCGACATCAGGTCTGGTTGCCAAAAGGAGAGGTACGTTTGGAGGACTCTTCTCTCGCAGGAGAACGTCTCGCCGATCTGGAGCTGGAACGACCTATTCGGATACAGATGACGATTTGGACTTGGATCTGGATAACCAGAGTGGCGCCGGTGGTAGTGGCGTTGGTTCATGCAAACACTGACAGAAAAAAATGAACAAGGGTCAGAGTAACAAAGGAACAGGAGGCGGTATTCTGGGACACAATGGAATGAGTAGGATGAATGGCCTCTTGAACAACTGGGACATGTTGCTTCCGAATGGAGATCGTTATGAGGATGGCGATGCCGAGATGATAGAGAACGAGAGGTGGAAAAAGGAACAAATAACAAAACGAGGATGGAATAGCCCAACAGGTCAAAAGATCATTCTGATCGTGTTGACGGTGGTCGCGGTGCTTGTCGGGATCTGGAAGTTGGCTGTGCTGTCTGCAGTCATCTATGTGTTGTGCTCTGTCTATTGATATGCGCTGTGCTCATGCATGGATGCATGGGACACAAAACTTTTAATTGTGCAGTCTGAGCTCGCTACATGTTCGTATCCGTCAAGCCAAGAAGCTTCTATATCTTCGACTGTTGGCTGATAGATACCCAAACATTTGCTCAATGTGGCGAAATGTTGTTGATGGCGGCTGCTCGTCACCCAATGAATAAGCGGCGTCGAACTCTGCGTTGAATGTCTCTGACAGGTTCTCGGCGTGAACTTTTCCGGGTACCTTTACTTTGATGATTAGGAGCAATTCCGTGTTTTGATTGTCTTGTTGACGATACGGTTCCGCTACCATTGTAAATTGACCTTGGGCTGCCGTATTTCGCTCCTGCTCCATATAGTTGATGTACGATGCGGAGCAAATTCATATCAAAATGACTTGTCAAAGTGGACTCGTCTGTATAAGCACTGAGCCGATTGAATGTGAAATCATTGACAGGGTACTTCTTGTCGCGAGTCGCCTGGTATGGTTGCACGCCTGCAATGAATTCACTTCAACTTCTAACACTGGCTGGGACCCGCCCAGTTGCTGATCTGGCTGGCGATTGAAACGGTTGGTGGGTCAGGCCGGTGAGTGAGCTGAACCTCGGGAGGGATCATCCGCAATACCTCTGCCTCCCTAAACCCTATGATATCAATACCAGCGCAGAAGGAACTCAACGGTTACATAAGCTGAAACAGTGGAATGTTGAAAGGCTTGATTTGAACAGCGAGTGGCATTACTGCCTGGCTTGGGACTGTTAGGAAGATGTGAGTACATCTGTCTTGCAGCCATTTTCTTCCAGTCGGTACAGGGTGATGGTTGCCTTTGCGGCTTCAGTTTCACTGTCGATTTCGAAGGAACAGTCCGTTTCCTCAATGTGAGCAATAATGGTAATTACGGCCATGGTGATGGCGACAAGAGGCGAGAGTGATAATGGGAAGAGAGAAGAGGGAGCAGGTTGAGAAGATTAAAGATGGTCAAGGACAGGAAAGTAGAGCTGAAAGTAGAGCTGAAAGTAGAGCTGGAGCTGAGAGTAGACTGAGGCTCGTAGCAGCCAGTCGAGACCGAAAACTAACAAACGTGAGCCTTGAAGGCCCTACATCAAGAACGTACCCTTCATCGGCATGCGAATGCTCAGTAGCTTGCGGCGTGGGACTTGTCACCATCTCGTATCTGGTCATGAAGCAGTCTGGCCACTCGACCCAGGCAGCTTTGACATGTGCCCTGCTCGTCACGTTTGGTGAGACCTTCACATCTCTTTCTCCAATTTTTTTGGCTTTCCTCTCTCGTTCATACGCTCACTCGGTCTCCCTCGCTCCCTTCGTAGAGAATGCCTCATCACGCAGAGCCGGTTCACTCTGCTGGATTCGCCCATGCCACTCTTCATCGGATACACAATTCTGGCATGGATCGGCTTCTGCAACTATCGTAACAGACCCTTCACTCGCGGCTGGTGGACTTGGCTTCTGCAAACAGGGGTCGGGTTGTTTCTTTCCAGCAGGTAAAAGGTTGTTCTAATCCCAGAATAGGCCCAAAACAGCACGAGTCTGCAACTGATCATCGATACTTTTAACTTTAGTGTCAGGCGGGTGGGGCTATTGACTGTGGCGATGATCGGTCTGTGTGCTCAAGTACTTGCAAGACTGCAGGGAAACACATCTACTTAAGCATGGTAATATACCTCTGTTCTGGTGGCAATTCTCAAATGGACAGAGCAACCCATTGATGTATCATGGGATATTATACCTCTTGCTCTGACGGTCATTTAGCGCAACTTTTCGAAGCAGCTCTTTGCTCTATCCTTCGGACTCTTGGTCATCCCGTTCGTACCCTACATGGGATTATACGCGATCGACTTTGGGTTACTACCAAACTCTGGCCTCGGAGATCCGGGGGTCAGCCCTCAGTTCTGGATGACCTTGAAGGGGCATGGTGTTAAGCCTGTGATGGCCGGTAATGTTCACAGACAGCAATCTGGCTTCAGAAATAGCTTCAAGAGTTAGAGAGGTCAAGGCTGACCATTGAGCCTTTCGTTTTTAAGATATCGCATGGTTATCCAAGGTCCATATGCGACATGCGGGTACCAACAGAGGTTGGGTCCATTCAATGTCTGGGGAATACGCCAGGACTGGCATCAACGGTATGTTCTCCGAGCACAACGGATCACAATACCTAACTTTCGAGTTCTAATGGCTTGATGTTGACCACTTTTTTCCCATCCTCTCAACTTGAAATCCAGACCAAGCGATCCAACTCGTGGAATGGGATGACGACCTGACATGTTGGCAGGTTCTTGCGGCCGGCTCAATGGCGAAAGAGCTGCATGAGCAAAAGTACTCTGCTCGCGAGAAGAACCCATCATTACCTTTTGAAGAGTACGTATGCGGTGACGATACAATCCGATTAAGGCGCTGTCATTCCAATGTTGCGCTCTCTGTCAAGACTGTTATCTCGATCGGATCAAACCATTCGAACATCAAAGAGATGCGTGGTATTCAATGGACTGAAATCCCCACTCCAGAGACTGTCTGGAAAGTAGAGTTGGTTGCACAAGGAGCTGTCCCTGGACTTGCGGATGACTATGGATCTGGGCTGAACACTCCCAGCGAAGAATTTAATCCAAAAAATGATGATGGGATTTCGTCTCTACAACGAGAAGCTAGGTTGCTACCTGATGTCTCACAAGGTCTTCAAAGCACCTCATTCTTCATATCAAGAAGTCGGGTGTATTCAAGACGGCCGTCCAAAAGCCAACACCATCTTCAGTGGACCAGAACGTGAATCCATATCGTAAGAATCGTTGTTCACATGGGATGATGTCGCGTACATCTCCTAATGTCGGCTCTAACCCCATTCGTTTCCTCGCCATTTGGTCGCGTGTGGAATAGTGCCTCATTCAACGCCATCACTTTCATATCGACCCTTGTCCTTCTTTCAAAAGTTCCTCGAAGTGAACAAAGTCATGTGGTGGACACATCATACCTTGCGTCGCCCACCCATGCTGACGATTACTACTATGGCGGAGCAACCAAGCGGATCGATGCGTCACATCCTTGGACATGGCCTTATTTGAGTCGAGGATTGAATTGTTACGGCAGCAAGGAAACCAACAATTATGTTTACCTCATGGGAAACCCTTTGCTGTGGTGCGTCGACCACAGCCTTCACGTACATGATGCGTTGCCTCCAAAGAGTGGTCAAACTTTTCAGGGCCAAGCACAACCACGAGACCAAGGTCGAGCGTGATCGCTTTGATAAGCAGCTATTTCTGATTTTTGGGCTAAACCCAACAAAAAATGGCTCGTCATACTCAGTTCTGTTGATATGATACTTCCGTAGGTTTGTCACCCTTTTACGCGGTTGCCTCCGGAACATTCTATACCGGATGGATGATCCATTATTTGCCATTCTTTTTCATGAACCGTCAGCTGTACCTCCGTCGTTACCTGCCGTCGCTGTACTTTTCAATCCTGCTACTGGTCTCTCAAATTGACAGGACATGGCAGAATTGGACCAAAAAGTACCGGTACACTGCGAGTGTATTCCTCGTCATGATTCTTTCATGGCATGGTTTGGCGCCCTTGGCCTACAAAACAGATTTCAGCTCTCGTGGGTACTGTGAGACAGTCCGATCCTTGGGTGGATGGGAATTCGTCTGCCAGCGGCAAAACCTGCCTCTGGCACGACTACAGACAGCATCACCACCAACGACAAAGATTGGATTGAGTCCCGATCAGAACAGGAGAAATATGTTGCCTTAGAGGACAGTGTCAACGACGGTTCATTTCATCATAGTACCATTGGAACTAAGGACAACGTGCAACGCATCCTAGAAGATCGGATAGCGGACGGTGCTGTCCATGACGGTGATCTCGAAGGCTCGTTCGAAGGGCCGTACAACGAGAGCGAGAGCGAGCATTATAACCACGAACACTTCCACCACCCCCAAGGCCTTCATCATGAGCCTGGTGAAAGTGATTATAGTCAAGAACATGAATACCACGATGAAGTCAAGGAACATCAAGGTCAACCACACGGCTCCCAAGGACAGGGATCTCTTCCTACCACAACTTTACTCCAGCAGGTCAACCCTGCACATATGGATAGAGCGAAGAAGATGATGGCTGCTGCAGAAGCTCGAGCACGGGACATCCTTGAGAAGGAAAGGCTGCTTGCAGAGAAACTGGCCCTGGAGGCAAAGGAAAGGGAGTTGGAGGGGCGGCTCCGTGCACATGAGCAAGAGCTGGAACAGCATCGACGTTTACAATTGCAGGATAGTGAATCTCAAGAGTGAGAAGTCCAATTGCAACAGAACCAACAGGATCACGAGATCCAGGAACAGCTACAGACCTCAAATATGGACATGGGTGGACATGAAGGGGACGGGAATCAGGAGCACTATACAGGGACAGAGTCTTCATGCAGGATGTCTTTGAGCAGCAATTGATGTCCATGCAATCAACATTCCAGCACGTTGCAGTGCTGGACGATGAAGTAGAGGATGAGAGTAATAGTGAAAGCAATACGACGCATGAGATGATGGAAGCACAGATCCGGACACTTCAGCAACAATTGCAGGATGCTCGTTCAAGGCAAGAGGAACCAGCTTGAACAATCGCTTCCAGCACCGTCGAGTCATAGCAACACACATCTTGGCATTGTAAGGGGGCGATAAAAATCCTTTAATAGATTACCGTGTGTGTATGTGTATATATATTTGTTCTAACGTGTTCGGAAGGAAGGGGGGAAAGACACGCCTGGCTGTCTTTTCTGCTTTTACAAGTACTGGCCCTGGCCCTGGCCTTGAGCTTGAGCGCCCCTGCCTGCATCGCCAGTGTGGAAAGCAGTAGGCTTGGCATTAGGACCGTTGTCGTAGCCCTCATAGCCATAGTCATAGCCATCCTGTCCATGGTAACCGCCATACTGCTGATCGCCATACTGGTTGGGGTATTGTCCGCCATATTGATCATAGGCACCAGGGCCTCCACGGTACTGGTCATAGTTGTCATAGTTATCATATCCTCCAACGACGCTGCCTTCCGAGTAACCTTGACCACCATCGTAACCACCACCACGAACAGCGCCAGAAACATGAGCAGGAGGCATGGCAGGTGGGGCAGGGTGCAGGGCAGGTGAAGGAGGAAGATGGGGCTTATCCCACTTGTCATCCAATCCATGTCCAGGCAACGAGTCCAAGTCCAAGGGAGTGTGGCGACGGCGACGACGCTTCATGGCGACAACAGCGAACATACCAGCGAACATCGCAATACCAACAACACCGGCGGCAGCACCAATCACCGTACTGCTAGGTCCAGTCGAAGTAGATTCGGACGTCGCAGTGTCCGCATTAGAGCTTGGTACGGGGATGTCGGTTGAGGGCTGACCACCACTACCGCCGCTACCACCGTTGCCGTTGCCATTTCCGTTTCCATTGCCGCCGTTGCCGTTGCCACCGCCACCCGTTCCTGGCTGGGTTGGCTGAGGAGAGGGAGTGGGATTGTTGGGCAAAACGGGAGGGGCAGGAGAACCATCCCCGACAAGTCCCTGAGTATCAGGAGCGACCACACCCGTGTACGGAGCGTTGTATTCTGCAGCTGTGATGCCAAAGGTCATCATGCAAGTCCTCTGGTACTTGTTGGGTGGAGGAGACTTGGAAGGCTTGCCTCCCAAAGACTCGCAACTAGCGCACTTCCAAAGAACACTTTGCATCGCGGACGTGCAGATGCATTTGGCGAACTGCTGCTGCAAGACATATTCTGTTCCTGTTGTAATATCCAACTCTGTAAACGTGCCACCACAGACGCCAATGGCATTGGAGAATGTTTGGCAATCGCCACAGAATCCTGGCTGCAAGGCTGCCTGGACCGAGAGGGCCGACTGGAGGGCAACGAGCGAGCAGAGCAATGACCACGCCAACGTTTTGGGACGTCTTCCAACGGGTGATTTTCCTGATGACATTTTTAGTTGCTGTGCGTGTGCACGGTTATTGTTAGTGGTGTAAAGGAATGGTCTGTTGTTGTGTGATGGGGATGGTGGGAGAGAGGAGAGTGAGAGAAAGAGAGAGTGGAGAGTGGAGAGTGAGGGTGAGAGGGGGTTGAGGGATTAAAGAGAAGATCAGAGGGGGAGAGGGAAGAAAGAAAAAAAAAGTGAGAGCGATGGTGAAGAGTTCCGGATATGGAGTGATATCACCAATGGGCAAAGGTCAAGGAATGGGGGTGATCGGGTAACGTTTCAAAATAGAATAGAGTGTGCACAACAGGACAAACAATGGCGGAGCAGGAATTACCACGGGAAAAAATAAAGCGAGGTGTGAGAGAGACAGTGAGAGAGGGTGGTACGAGAGAGATGAGATGAATATTGAAACAGTGAAAAAGAGTAGGGGTGTTGTTGTTGGTGGGACGAGCACGACACAGGTACACAAACAATATGGAGAAGGGGGATGAACCACAATTGGTCGTATTGTTGCGGGTGACACCGACGAGATTTAGGTGAGGAGGAGGCAAGTGTGAGAGAGAGTGAGAGTGAGAGAGTGAGTGAGAGATGGTGGGGAGACGAGTCGGCGGCACACCGTGTCCAAAGGAGAGTGATATTCAAGGAGAATGGAACCAGCAATTGGGCAGCCCCATGGAATAGCCCAAGAGGGAGAGAGACACGACGAACACGTCGAACAAAAAAAGACACAGGGCCAGAAGGGGCACAAGAGCAAGGCAAGGGAAAGAGACAACAGAGAACTTTGTTAGAAGAACTGTGCTTTGGTATAGGCGCAATGCTGCCCTTTTGCAATGTGGACAGACAGGATGGTGGTGCTTACCGTTCGAGTGGGTATCTGACCAGCTCAAATGCCAGAGAGTGTGTGTAGTGGATGGGGGTGTTGTGTGGGTTGGAGAAGGGAGTTGGTGGGAGGAATGTGCGTTTGCGGGACGGGTGGTCAACGGGTTGGGATGGGGTCGAGGTGGACGAGAGGGATGCGAAGGGGTGGGGTGTTGAGGTGAGGACAGAGGGAGGGATTCAGAACCACAAGGGACAAGAACAAGAAAGAAAAAGAAGAAAAGAAGAAGAAAAGCTGCAAAGAAGAGTCGCCATAGTTCATATAATCCAACGGCGAACATGGAGGTCGTTTTGCACACACCATCCAGGCACCAAGCTAAATGTAATAGGGACACTTATTGTGTACCACCGGGGCAAACATTGGCCATGAAGTATTCCCGTGAAGACGTATGTTCAGCCAGCTGATTTCACTACAATATTGGATCATCACGATCGCGCTAAATTTACGAACAGAAATGAAGTACCTGCCCGCCTGTACGCTGAATGATTGCGCGCTGAATACCATCCCGTCCCAACTCGCTGGAAGGCGTTGCATGCAGACGGGGCGTCTGCAGCTCATCGTTTCTTTCTTTCTCTTGCAGCAATTGAACCAGAGTCATTCACACGTTCCAGCTCCACGTTGTTGCTGTCGATACCTACAGTGTGCCGCGCAAGTCCAGCATGAAAAAAAAAAAAAAAAAAAAAGCCTCTCAGGCG
>Ga0247824_10000886_pt1 | contig 15754 bp, 23 predicted proteins | sample 13C_PalmiticAcid_FD_194412 | JGI IMG/M metagenome (GOLD analysis project Ga0247824, IMG submission 194412) | Soil microbial communities from agricultural site in Penn Yan, New York, United States - 13C_PalmiticAcid_Day48 | ecosystem: Environmental > Terrestrial > Soil > Agricultural land... | reverse complement strand
AGGCAGACCACTCGACATCCACATATCAACCTTGGATTCAGAACTGTCGTTCAGTCACGATCTTGTTGATGCATATATCACCTGACCAATTACTTTGTGCTTTGACTAAGTGTTCCGCACTATACATATTCATCGTTTTCAACGATAGATGGGGATTCCAAACAGAGCTCCGATAGCCGCAGGGGCTCTCCACTTCCTTATAGGATTCACCGATGAAAACGGATGTGGATTCCTGTCAGGGGGTCTTTCGAACAGTCATGGTCAGCTCGGAAATGGGAACAGAGTCAAAAAGGAAACTACCCCTCTCGTTACAATCCAAAACTTGGAGATGTTAGCTTTAAGCTGTGGCCTTGAACACTCAATGGTTCTCACTGGAGAGAAGGAGACACAGACTGACCTCGGATGGCGACTGTTCTCCTTATTATCGTCGTCGCTACTACCGCAAACAGCAGCGAGAACAAGACTTTACGCGTTTGGAAGCTCAGAATACGGACAGCTGGGATTAGGTGATTCCAAGGACAGGCTGCCCAACGAATTTTCAGATCAAATGGATTCTGAGCCGATGTGCCAACCCATTCCTACTATGGTGGAATTACCAGATCCGGACGAGAATGTTATTCAAGTAGAGTGTGGACTGCTCCATTCCGTGCTGCTCACAGGTACATGTAAAACGTACAGGATCTGCCCAATATATCTTCAAGCCAACACTTACACTGGGGCGTTGAACAAATAGATCAGGGGAACTTGTACACCATGGGACGTGGCAAACAACTTGGCTTGGGCCCTGATTCAACATCAAACCGCGCAGTGCCAACACTGATTGAACGCCTGAGTTGGAGAGCACAAGGAAAAGAATTTGGACGCGTCAAACAGATCTCATCCTCGTCAGGTTATACATTGGCTCTGCTGGAGAACAATCAGGTGTGGATATGGGGAGCCGCGGCGGATGGACAGTCCATGACTAACAGGAGGATCGGCTGGGTAAGCCAATGATGCTTGCTCTCATTTCCTTGGATCCTGATTGTGGACAGAGGAAGTTATCATGGCGATGGGAAGCCTCAATTGATCAGGCTATCCGTTGAATCCCATTTGCTAAAATAGATCCCGGAACCAATGCATGTACCGCACCCTATCCCAGAGACGGAGACGATTGTTTCTGTTGCAGCAGGAGGCACATTTGCGTTGCTGTTGACAGCGTCAGGAAAGGTGTACACTTGTGGTGCTGGAGTTCTAGGTCTTGGACCAGAGAAGACCGAGACATTGAAGCCCGAGCAGATCAGTTCGCTTTCGGGGATCACCAAGATCGTCGCGAGTACCTTCCATGCTGGAGCTATCGATGGTAGGGCCTGTACAATCGAGTGCAACTGACTCTATTGATCATATTACGCGTTCCCCCTAATGCTTCATCTTTCCCCTTACTATGCTAGACAAAGGCCATCTCTACACGTGGGGTCAATGTGGTGACACAGGACGGCTTGGACACCAGATGTTTGGGGACTGTTACGAGCCGAAGAGAGTCGTGATGGACGATGAGTTGAATGGACACAAGGTCATTGTAACTGATGTGGCTCTTGGCATAGGAGGTGGAGTGGCACGTTTCGAGCGCGAATGAACAGAACGGGCAATTTCAAGGGATCCCTTAGACGAATACACGCTCTGTGAACAGCTTCGTCTGTTGTACGCAGTCCTTGGCCCCTTAATTTCACCAAATCTTTGCTCCGTTGTGTCCCTGTTTGTTCTTTCCCTCCTTCTCGGTCAATATGGCACAAGTTCTTGGCCGCACAGCATTCCGGTGGACAGGAGCTCTCAGACGCAGTCTCCTACGCTCCAGCCAGTTCCACAGCTCGGCGTCGCAGGCAACAATCAGCGTCGTTCGATGGGGTTACGGGACGGATGGCTTTGTCCATTGCGAAAGCGAAGCTGCTGAAAAGATCTCGGTCCAGGTACGCCGGTCTTTGCTCAGAGACATTCTTTTTGCGATCCAGGACGAGGGGACCCAATGCAGTTGTATGCATGTTATCTGATTCCTCAACCCCATGTCACCTCTGGTCGCAATCTCACAACCATCAACTGTATAGGCGTCAGGAAATCGATATCTAGGCGCTGGAACGTCTCACTACCTGATCGGATTCTCGAATGAAAGTGGTTGCAGTATGTTGGTTGGCGGCATGAACAACAGCGGTCAGCTCGGTAATGGGACCAGGAGCGAGGAGATAACCCATTCTTCCATCAAGCCTGGAGATTTCGAGATTTTGGTCCTCGCCTGTGGCCGCGAGCACTCTATGATCCTTGTAAAGGATCGCAAATTTCCATCGCCAGCATCGTTGTCGCCATCATCAGATCAGACATCACCAGCGGGTAAAACAGCACTCTATGCGTTCGGCAATTCAATGTATGGACAACTGGGTATAGGTGTGTCCAAGGATACCTTGTCCAGCAAGTCTTCCTATTCAATAGACTCTGGGCTGGTGTTCAAGGCCTCACCTACAAAGGTGGAACTGTCTGATCCAAGTGAGAATGTAGTCCAGGTCCAGTGCGGGTTGGATCATACCGTGTTGCTTACAGGTAATAAACAGCGTCATCGAAAGGAGGAAAGTAGTTGATGGTCCTGAGGCACAATGACTAATCAGCTTTTGAAATTGCATTGGGAACCAAATAATAGATCAAGGCAATCTGTATACAATGGGTTGGGGCGCCGACGGACAGCTAGGATTGGGGCCAGAATCGAGTTCGGATCGCGCGGTACCAACATTGATTGAACGCTTAAGCTGGAAGGCAAAGGGAAAGGAAGTCGGACGTATCAAACAGATCTCATCATCTACAGACTTTACATTGGCTTTGACGGAGAACAATCAGCTATGGATATGGGGAAACGCGGAGTATGGGCAATGCATGGTCAATAAGAAGATCGATAGGGTAAGTTTGGGCGGTACTGCTGGATGCTTCTGTTGCTTTCTGGAATTGTCGACAATGAGGAAGATGTCGTGGTAACGGATAGTCTGGACTGATATCACTGTCGTTGAACCATTCCATGTTGAAATAGATCTTGGAACCAATGCTTATCCCGCATCCTATCTCAGAAACAGAGACGATTGCTTCTGTTGCGGCAGGAGGCACATTTGGGCTGCTGTTGACGGAATCAGGAAAGGTGTACACATGTGGCTATGGAGCTCTCGGTCTTGGACGAGATAAGATCCAGGTGTTGATGCCGGAACAAATCACCTCACTTTCAGGGATCCGAAAAATTGTCGCTAGCACTGATCAAGCTGCAGCTATTGATGGTAAGCATAGGCTCTCAACGTGTAACTGTTCGGTTGTAGCTGTCTACGCAGAGAGTGTGTGCGTGTCCTCTAACACATCTTCACCATCTCTCCTTGCTAGATAAGGGACGTCTCTATACGTGGGGGACATATGGCAAAATCGGGCGACTTGTACATGGGAACCTGGAAGATTGCTTCATACCAAAGAGAGCAGATGGAGTATTTCGGGAACGCAATGTCGCTGTTCTTGATGTGGCTCTCGGCCAGGATGGTGGATTGTCACTAGTTGACTATGAAGGATGAACATCAATAATACTTGACGGATACACGGATCCGCAGAAGCATAGACCCGCAGATATACAAACATCATCTCGTTGATCAGGGCAAATACACACCATACACATGCTCCATGTGACCCGTAACCACAATACATTGGCCCTCCAGGTCTCTTTCATCCTTCTCTCTTTTCAACTTTCCACCGCCACCTCGTCTTCCTCAACAATGGCTCAATCACTTATGCGCACAACACCTCGCGGGAAGGCTCCGCTCGGACTCACACTCCTACGTCGTAGCGGGCTCCACAGCGCTGCGGTACAGGCGAAATCTCTTGTCGTCAGTTGGGGCTACTGGCCGCAACATTTCACCGAGCATAAATCCTTCGACCTCACCCTCAACGGAACCAAATATGCCCAGGTAAGGACATCACTCGTGAGATACTCGATCCATGAAGGCGTACTCTATTCTGCCGACATGAGCAATGATGAAACAGACGTGTCAGTCTTATCTATTTCGCAAAAAATGCTCATCGTCACTTCTGATAATTCATCTCTCGTAGAGGCTAGGAAGGAAAATTTTGGCAGCGGGATCCACCCATTACATGGTCGGATTCTCAGAGAAAGCGTGCAGTTTAATCGCGACTTCGGGCATGAACAACTGTGGTCAGCTCAAAGACATGCACAGAAGGAACGAAAAGACAAAGTCTATTATTGGTTACTACAACGTTGAGCTCCTTGGGATGGCCTGCGGTCGTGAGCACTCCATGATCATCATGACAGACGATGGGATACCGGATCAATATAAAAGATTGCCATCTTCGATGTCCTCACCACCGCCGCCACCAGCATTAGCGTCATCATCCTCATCGACTCGAACAAAACTTGTCGCATTCGGAAATTCGATGTATGGGCAACTGGGTTCAGGTGCATCTCAGAGCACATTGTCCGCAGAGTTCTCAGGTAAAATGAGTTCCGGATCCGTGTTCGAAGCAACCCCTATCAAGGTCATGCTTCCTGATCCGAGTGAGTATGTTGTCCAGGTCCAGTGTGGATTGGAGCACACCATTGTGCTGACAGGTACTTATTCGCCCTGAAAACGTAAAAGGAAAAAAAGGAAGATGCAGGAGCACAGGACTGACTGCTCTTTGAATGTTTGCATTGGGGCGCGGGCGGCAATAAAAGATCAAGGGAACTTGTATGCCATGGGGTACGGAGGGGAGGGACAGCTTGGCTTAGGACCTGAATCGACTTTGGATCGCGCGGTGCCGACATTGATTGAACGCCAAAGCTGGAAGACTCGAGGAAAGGAGGTCGGACGTGTCAAGCAGATCTCATCGTCCACGGATTTCACATTGGCTTTGACGGAGAGCAATCAATTGTGGATATGGGGCAGTGCTGAGCATGGGCAATGCATGATCAACAAAAAGATGTATAGAGTAAGTCGTATAGTCCAATGGATGTTCCCATTCCGAAAGATCATTGATGGTGAAGAGAGTGATGCTCTGATGTGGAGGTAGCTTTAAATGACCTCGATGTTGTTCAAATGCCACACGTTGAATTAGATCCTGGAACCAATGCACATCCCGCATCCCATCCTCCAAACAGAGACGATTGCTTCCGTGGCGGCTGGAGGCACATTTGGGTTGCTGTTGACAGAATCAGGAAAGGTGTACACTTGCGGCACTGGGGCTCTAGGTCTTGGACGAGAGAAGACTCAAGTTTTGATGCCGGAACATATCACCACATTATCAGGGATCCGTAAGATTGCTGCCAGTGCGCACCATGCTGCGGCCATTGATGGTGAGTACATGCTGACAAGTCCAATTGGTCCATGGGATCCATGTGTGCACTTTCTGACGCATCCATCTGCTCCCTTTCCTGCTATATAGACAAGGGACACCTCTACACATGGGGACTGTGCGGTAACACCAGGCGACTTGGGCATGAAGAGCTTGAGGACCATTATGAGCCAAAGAGAGTGGCGATCAAAGAGTGGAAGGGGCTTAACGGTGAAGTCGCCGACGTGACTCTGGGCGAGATTGGCGGGTTAGCACGTATCGAGTACGAATAGATCGAATTAGACTTGGGGCAATTGCATGGTCCGTGGATCCAACTCGAGCGCTCTGTTAACGGCATCGTTTATTCCCAACACTGTGATCTATTGCTATCCTGTTGCTTCAACATGAACCTACTGTAAGAACCCTGTGACAAGAATAGGAGCAAATATGTTAGAAACCACAGCTTCTTGTCCTTAATCCGAACCAGCGCAGATACTGGGGTGAGGAAGTGGAAGGTAACGTGTGGGGTTGGCTCAGGGTTGGGTATGTTGGATCCATGGCTCCGAAGAGACGTCATAAAGACTAATCGTTTGTAGCATCACTGCAAACACACACTGTTGTTGTCGCTTGATCTCTTTGATCCTTGATCTGATCGTATGTGCATATTGGTGAGTTTGCCTACCTTCCACAGGATCGTAAAGAGAAGCAGCGGGTGATGAGTAAGAGAAAAAGTTGATCGATCGTCGTGGTCCGTCGTCACAACAAATCCCAATGGCTCTACCCTTAAGCCCGCACTGGCTCCGCCATGGGCAAGCAATCGATCGGGTGCCCGCGTGCTGGAAACAGAGGCATTTGTCATCTTCCAGGCTCACCCTGTGGCAGTAGCGCAGAAGCACGCCATCGCCGTGCGGACTCCGTTCATGAACGACAGAGGGGACTCCGCCGGTATCAAATTTTTTTTGGTATGTACACTCAAACCGCCCAAATGCCCCACTGGGTTCAGACTATCCGACCAAGGGCCTAGCAGATTGTCGTGATTAGCCAGCTTGACCGATCACATATATAAGGGATCTCTCGTCCCTTCCCTCTTTCTCCACTTCTCCTTTCTTCCGCAACCCTTCGGCTGGATTGACACCGCCCTCATTTCGACAGCTCTTGTCCCCCCACACCGTAGACATATATACCCAAGTGGCCATGGAGGTTACACAACAAAAGGATGGCAAGGCTGATCTGGTCGACCTCGCTGACGCTCTTTCACTCAAGGAGAAGACCCTCTCTGTCGACAGCCTGGATGACAATGTTGAGGACTCTGTAAGCTATCGCTTGATCCCCAATCTGCCCATTTGCTTGTCGCTGTTGATGAACCAAGCTAACCGAGGATCCATCTCTCTCGCACTCATGCAGCCTATCCTCGAAGTCCGGGCATCTGTGCCTCCCACGGACGATCCTTCTCTTCCCACTCGTACATTCCGAGCTTGGTTTCTCGGCATCTTCTTCACGATTGTCCTTGCATTCGTCAACCAGTTCTTCTGGTTCAGAGACAATCCACTGACCATCCGAGTCATGGTCGCCCAGTTACTCGCCTATCCTCTCGGCAAGCTCATGGCTCGCGTTCTCCCCACCCATACATTCTCGCTCTTTGGATATAGCTTCAGCCTCAACTCGGGTCCTTTCAACATCAAGGAACACGTCCTGATCACTATCATGGCCAACACAGGAGCAACGACCTTTGCTGCCATCGACATCATCGTCATTCAGGATCTTTACTACCATGACAGTTGGGGATTCGGTGGCGGTCTTCTCTTGGTCATTTCTACGCAGTTTGTCGGCTATGGATTTGCAGGCGCCCTCCGTCGTTTCTTGGTCCGCCCAGCGTCCATGGTCTGGCCTGTCAACTTGGTGAATGCGACCTTATTCCACACCTTGCATCGCCGCAACACCGCTAACGGAGTCCTCCGTGCCAGCGACAGCGAGGAAACCACCTCTTGGAAAATCTCTCGCAACATGTTCTTCTTGTTTGTTTCCACTCTTTCATTCCTCTACTACTGGTTCCCTGGCTACATCTTCCCGCTGCTTACCTCGATCAGCTGGTTGTGCTGGATCAACAAGGACTCACTACTCTTGAATCAGCTTGGATCGGGACTCAAAGGAATCGGATACCTCTCCTTCACGTTGGACTGGTCCTCCATGTCTGCATGGCTGCCTTCGCCTCTTGCCATTCCTTGGTGGGCTCAAGCCAACATGTTGGCAGGCTTCGTCTTTTTTGTCTGGATCTTGATCCCCATCATGTACTACACCAATCGATATGATGGCAAGCTCTTCCCTATCTACAACACCAAGACATATGACAACACTGGTCTGCCCTACGACCTGAGTCGCGTTCTCATCAACAACTCTCTGGATGAACAAAAGTATAACGACTACTCGCCTGTTCGTATCACGGCCTTCTTTGCGACAATGTACGGTCAAGGCCTTTGTGCTCTAGGAGCAATTGTCTCCCATGCGATTCTCTACCACGGAAAGGACATTTGGAATCGCATCCGCCGTGCAAAGAGTGATGAGGATATCCACGCCCGTCTCATGGATAGCTATCCCGAGTGTCCTGACTGGTGGTACGCCGCCACGTTCATCATTGCTTGTGGTCTATCCATTCTGACCGTTGAACTGTATCCTTCGAGCGATATGACATGGTGGCACGTTCTGGTCGCCATGTGTCTCGCTGCCATCTGGACCCTGCCCATTGGTATTTTGACCGCCATTACTTCGCAGGCACCTTCCATCTCTATGATCTCAGAGTGGGTCTTTGGCGTGATTTCACCGGGAAGACCTATTGGAAACATGATCTTCAAGACCTACGGCTTTATCACTGTCCAGCAGGCCATCTTGTTCACTCAGGATCTCAAACTTGGACACTACATGAAAATCCCACCCCGCGACATGTTCATCTTCCAGATGGTTGGCACCTTGGCCGCTGCGCTGGTGTCAATGGGAACGACCTCGTACTTGATGAACAATATCGAAAACATCTGCACAGAGGCGGCTTATCCTTTCACCTGTCCGTCCGCTTCATTGTTCGGTGCTTCATCCGTCGTCTGGGGTGTTGTCGGTCCACTCAAGTTCTTGTCGCCTTCCTCGATGTACTATCCTATCGTTTGGTTCTTCTTCATTGGATTTGTGATTCCATTGCCATTTTGGTTGCTTGCGCGCAAGTACCCCAACTCTTGGGTCAAAGATGTCAACATGGCGGCGTTCATGCTTGGAGGAGGGCCCTACCCCCCTGCAGGGACATCCATCATGCCTACTTGGGCACTGATCGGCTTTGTGTTCAACTTTGTGATCAAGCGTCGACACTTTGGATGGTGGTCCAAGTACAACTATGTGATGTCGGCGGCTCTAGATGCAGGCGTGGCCATCTCTGCACTGGTGATCTTCTTCGCGTTGCAGAACAATGGCATCAAGATGCCCGAGTGGTGGGGCAACAATCCAAGCTCAATTGACCAGTGTCCAAGAGTAACACAGAACTGGGCAGGTCACGACACATACGCCGAGAAAGCTGCTGCTGCTCAGTAAGCGCAAGCGTACGTACGTTCCGCGTTATCATAATACCCTCATGCTTCAATAGACTGGAATAATACATGTACAAAAGTCTTCTCTGCGTTGAAATGATTGCTCAAAAGTCTCGAGTTTCTAGATGTATCTCGTCGTGTTGGCGCTCAATTCACGGAGGTGCAAAAAAGGTGGGGTGACCCTGAGGGAGCGTTGATAATACCGAGGGACCAACAGAAAAGAACTGTGAGCGATGGCTGCTCCAAGAAAAAGGGGAAAAACTTCAATCTGCTCAAAAACTCTGTTCGTGTGACAAACAGCGCATCGGCCTCCACAACAGCATGGTCATTACTCATTGGGGTCATTTGAGCTGCGGCCAGACATCACATTTAAGGAACCTCGACGAGGAAGCTTCGCAGAAGAGTCATAATGAGCATTGAGTGCTGACCTAGGGATTCTTTTGCCGTCTATGTCATGTCTGTGGGCCGTTGAAAGTGGTGGATCTGATGGAGTTGTGAATCGGAGCAAGAACCAAGAAAGCAGGGAAACAATATGATGACCACAAGAGGCAAGCTTGCAGTCCACAGGATTGCGGGCAAAGGTTAACCTGGTAGCACACTCACCGATTTGTGCTCAATATGCAGGATACAGGGACATTGCGGCCAGCCTAGTCATCTAGGGGAATCAGTGAACATTGCCATACTCGACGATCGGCATCTGAGCATCTATCCATGTGGTTGCTATAAAACGCCCTGTTTTTCTCCCACACCAGCACCAACACACCGCTCCTTTTCTTGCCCATTGAAAGCAGTGCACTCCTTGGGCCCTACCCACACTCAACCATGCAGGACAGCAACACACCCCCATCACCATCAAGCACACCACCCCATCGATCTGAGATAGAATCCGCCACTCTTCACAACTCCAACATGAGCATCTCCTCCAGTAAAACGATACCCACATCCAATGCAGATAACAAGGACCAACGTGGAGGAGATCCAGAGAATATGGTGGACATTGAGAGTGGCCTACCCACGGAGGAGGAAGAAAAGACTGCAGATGAGATCCTAGCCGAAGAGGTGAAAACCCTGCCCATGAAACAACTGTTTCCTGCATTCAGCGCGTATGTGGTGACCCATTGATTTGTCAACTCGAGCAAAAAAAAAAACCCCCCCGTTCACAGACATGGTTTTGAACAATGTGTAACAACATCCTCTTCTTTTCAGTGTAGCATTAACTATGCTGAAGGCTGCAATGGACAATAGCATCGTGTCAACCGCACTGCCCAAGATTGGAACCGACTTTGAAGGGTCGAATAGAGTTGAGCTTGTCTTCATTTGCTATGTGATCACCTTCAATGCGTTTCAAGGTTAGGGAGCTCGGATGATAAATACACATTCAATCGCATGCAAGATGTTTTTACTCACCATTGCACTCTTTATTCCACGTTGGCAGGTCTGTGGGCGCGTTGCGCGAACGTCTTTGGCCGCAAGTTCACAGTGTTTCTTGTCATTGCCCTCTTTGATCTTGGCTCAATCCTTTCAGGTGCCAGCACCTCCATGAACATGTTCCTCGGCTGTCGTGCTCTGACGGGGATGGGAGCCGGTGGTATTTTTTCTATCAGCGGTATCATCATTGCGGATATAGTTTCGATCAGAGATCGTGGCAAGTTCCACGGATTCATCTCGGCTGTGTTTGCGACTGCAGCTCTCATCGGGCCAGTCATTGGAGGCGCGTTTGTAGATAGAGTCAGTTGGCGATGGTGCTTTTATATCCAGATTGCTTTGGCTGTGATTACCTTGCCCACCCTTGCTTTGACCATCAAGCTGCCTCGACCCAAGGGCAACATGTGGGAGAAACTGGCAACGATCGATTGGGCAGGAACTTTCTTCATGGCAGCGGCCACCGTGTTTTTGTTGCTTCCTACAAATCTTGGAGGAAATCTTTACCCCTGGGGATCGTAAGTAGGAGATCAAGAAAGGGGGGAGGGAGGAAAAGAAGGCTATCCCTTTCTTGTTGAGAAAAGTCCCCGAGATGGCTGACCGTCTAACATCTCTTCTGCATCGTTCCAATAGGACTCTGGTCATCACGCTCTACGCACTCGCGGTCCCTACAATAGCTGCTTTCTTGTACGTCGAGGCCAACTATGCCAAGCAACCTATCGTGCCACCATACCTCTGGAGGAATAGGAACGTGGTGACATTGTTCTGTATCAATATCTTTATGGGAATGACCTTCTGGACCCTCATCTTTTACCTGCCCATTTACTTCCAGGTAAGAACATTAACATAATAACTGTCCATGTACAACTGTCCATTGCAACCGACTTGTCATTCTGATCTTCCGATTGACTATCAATCTGGACACAGATCATTGAACACGAAACGGCAACGGCGGCAGGGGTGACAATGATCACACTCGAAGCTGGTATCTTTATCTCGTCCAATATCTGTGGCATCCTCCTGTCAAAGTATGGCCGATTCCGACCCTTTATCACAGTGGGATCTGGAGTCGGCGCCATTGGCATCGGTCTTTGCCTCGTCCTCGCCAATACCTCATCCAAGGCCGTTCACGTTGGCGTCCTGCTGATCTGTGGTCTAGGCCTTGGGCCATTATTCCCGTGTCTCATTGTGGCGTTGCAAGCTTCCGTGGAGCGAAAAGACCTGGCCACAGTGTCTGCATTGCACAATTTCTTCCGTATGTCAGGGTCAGGGTTTGGGGTGGCGATCAATGGGGCCCTGTTCCAGAATCAGCTCAGGAATGCCTTGGAGAGGTCGGATGTGCCAAAAGAGTTTGTGGCGATGGCTGTGTCCTCTGCACGGAGAATCGTGGAGCTCCCAGTGGAGTATCGGGGCTTTGTGGAAGGAGTGTATCTGGATAGCATGAGAACAGTTTTCAAGGCGACGATCCCAATGGTACTCATCATGTTCCTGTTGACTTTCAACTTGAAGCATGTGCGGTTGAACAGCAAGCCTGTTAAACAGATAACGGAGCCCGAATCTGACGGCGCCGCGGCAGCTTCTAATGTGGAGATCATAGTCGACGAGAAGAGGCACGAGCCCGGAAACCAAAAGACATAGAGAGAGAACGATCCCTCAGTACATGTATATATATACATTTTTTTTTTTTTGACCTGAACCTTCCTGCTCGCAGAACACATGGATGTCTTTACAGCCACATTCTCAGATCGGAAAATGAAGTGCCTGAGCACAAAGTTACACCACACCCCTGGCGCCCATTGTTAGCCCCACTCAAATTGCAATTGAAGGTAGTGCGACCTGTTCTGGGTCCGGAGGGCAAATTGCAGCACAACAGCCCATCCCAAAAACCTTCGATATACTTAAACACGCCTTGCCACTTCACTTTTCACTCCTTCCCTTCCCCTCTTTCTCGTCCCTTGCACGCAATCCCACGATACCTCTCGTCTTCTCTACACTCTGCGGCACAGACACAGGAATCTTGCGACCAATAGCCAACAATGCAAAGTCCTAGCTCTCCAATCCCACAAGCGCCAGGATTCACCACCCCTGCAAGTGCGCCGCCTTACTATCCCTACTCTGGCCCTAGTCAAAATTCCGAACACCCCCTTCAGGACACAACGGGCTACCAACCCATTTCGCCGATCCATGACCGTGGGTCGTATTCCCAGGACTTTTCTCCACGCCAATCCGATTCGTATATAACGCGCCCTCCCCCTGCCATGGCACCACCTCACTACCTTCAAGAGGTCCGCTACGAGGCTCAAGGTGGTGGCGAAATGGGAGAATACCAAGGAGGGTATAGCCGATCGAAACGGAATGAAGAGGAGGAGTTGTACAAAACTGCTGGACAGTTTAACCCGGAGAGAAACAATACCAAGTCATCCAAAGTTGATAATGACCGCTCGAAAGAAGGCTTTTTTTGCCTAACCGAGTGCTGCGCGTGCTTCTGCTTTTGTTGCCCGATCCTCTCACAGGCATGATAGCCCTGTTTACATATTACACAGATACCCGCCATTTTGACAATACACATCACTTACACTGTTCAGCAGCGACCGTTTGATCTCCATGTCTTTGACTATTCGCGGAATCGAGAGGGAGGACCAAGAAGAGGTCCACGATCTAGTGCTCGAGGGTCTGGCAGAACGATGGGGAGCTGAATTCGATCCTTCGTACAATCAAGATCTCGTCGACATCATCGGTTACTATGTTGAGGGTCATCGTGCAACTGTTGTTGTGTTGGAGTACCCTGATCAGGAGAGTGAAAGTCGCAGCGTTATCGTTGGTTGCGGAATCCTGTTGCCCTTGCCTGCAGAGGATGTTTACGGCACCTGGTCTCCTGAGCCAGCATCGAGGATTGATGATCTAAAAGGGCTTAAGCTTTGCAGGATGATGCGACTGTCGGTGGCAAAGGAGCACCGAGGCAAGGGGTTCGCCAAACATATCATTCAACACCTTATCCACACGGCCAAGGAGCAAGGGTTTGACCGGATCATGGTGGAGACGGAGACGCTCTGGACGAGTGCAGTACAAATCTACAAGGCCATGGGCTTTGTCATTGTTGAGAGTGGGGAGGAGCATGTACACTTTGAATACACACTGTAGACGTGCACAAAGGAAAGTGCTGAGCTCCAAAAGCTTCACATTTACAATTGGTGGCAACAGCAGGCGAGTGACCAAGCCACGCGCTCCCAATAAAAGAATCGCTTCTGCTGATCAGTCGAACATTCCCTTTCTTCGGGCCCCCTTCACCTTTACTGCCACCAGTCGGTCAGAACAAGAAGACTCTCGCCTTGATCCGTTGCCCTCCTTCACTCCCTTCAAACTTCAGCTTTTCCAATGACTTCTCGCAATTCGACAATGGTCAAGAAGTACGTTCTTGTCTCTGGAGGAGTGATCTCGGGTATTGGCAAGGGTATTATTGCCTCTTCGACAGGTCTCTTGCTCAAGACCATGGGTCTCAAGGTTACCTCGATCAAGATCGACCCTTACCTGAACATCGACGCTGGCACCTTGTCTCCATTGGATCATGGTAAACCACTCCTCATTCCTCGTTCTCCCCTGATCCTTTTAAAGCCTTTGCTGAGTGGGAAAATCTTTTTTCTGCAGAGTGGGAAGCGGAGATAGTAACCTCAGCTCTTTTTGTTGTGATGTCTCATACTCGTAGGTGAAGTCTTTGTTCTGAACGACGGTGGTGAAGTCGATCTCGATCTTGGTAACTACGAGCGTTACCTTGATGTGACCTTGACCAGGGCCAACAACATCACGACGGGCAAGATCTACCGCGATGTCATTGAGCGTGAGCGCAAGGGTGATTACCTTGGCAAGACTGTCCAAGTCGTCCCCCATATCACGGATGCTATCCAGGATTGGGTGGAACGTGTGGCCACTATTCCTGTGGATGACACTGGCGAGGAACCTGATGTCTGCATCATTGAGCTCGGAGGCACCGTGGGAGATATCGAGTCTGCTCCTTTTGTCGAGGCTATGCGCCAGTTCCAGTTCCGTGTCGGACACGAGAACTTTGCTCTGATCCACGTCTCGTTGGTCCCCACCATTGGATCGGTTGGCGAACAAAAGACCAAGCCTACTCAGGCTTCCATCCGTGATCTCCGTGGACTGGGACTTTCGCCTGATCTGATTGCTTGCCGCTGCGAGAAGACTGGTCTCGATGAGGGCATTCGCGCCAAGATCTCCATGTTCTGCCATGTCCAACCTGACCAAGTACTTGCCGTTCGCGACTGCAACTCTGTTTACCATGTTCCCGAGCTGTTGAGGGATCAAGGCTTGGTTGGCTATCTTTGGAAGCGGTTGAACATCGATCAGACTATCCAGATCGCGCCGGCACTGAAGTCAAAGGGCGAAGAGATGTGGAAGAAATGGAACCAGTTGACCGCTTCACAGGAAGGCCTTCGCGATACGGATACCGTCAAGATTGCCTTGGTTGGCAAGTACACCCACCTTCAGGACTCGTATGCCTCCGTCGTCAAGGCCTTGGAGCACGCTACTCTGGCACTTCAAAGGAAGCTGGTCATTCAATGGATCGAGGGATCGGATCTTGAACCCGAAACTTCTACCGCCAACCCTGTCAAGTACCACAATGCCTGGAAAGACCTTTGTGGTGCGCAGGGCATTCTCGTTACAGGAGGATTTGGTCGTCGTGGAACTGAGGGCAAGGTGGCGGCTGCCAAGTGGGCTCGTGAGAACAAGATCCCTTACCTTGGTATCTGCTTGGGACTCCAGATCGCTGTGATTGAGTTTGCTCGCAATGTCTGTGGCATGGAAGGAGCCAATTCCGTGGAGCTGGATGAGAACACAACCACTCCTGTGGTGGTGTACATGCCAGAGATCAGCAGGACACATCTTGGAGGCACCATGCGTCTTGGTCTCCGCCCTACAGAGTTCCAACCCGGCACAGAAGACTCGGTGATCCGCAAGCTGTACGGTGGTGGATCGACTGTTTTGGAGCGTCATCGTCATCGTTATGAAATCAACCCTGAACTTGTCGAGGCATTTGAGGCCAAGGGTCTTCGGTTTGTTGGCAAGGATGAGACTGGCCAGCGTATGGAGATCGTTGAATTGGCTGACCATCCTTACTTTGTTGGAGTCCAGTACCATCCAGAGTTGTTGACTCGTCCCTTGAAACCTTCGCCTCCTTTCACGGGTCTCATCTTGGCTGCCACGGGCAAGTTGAAGGGACACATTGCCTCTTTGTAAACAACAATGAGGATTGGATTCATGGAGCAATTCAGGATGCAAAGCAAAGCAAACAAGCACTTTTATTGTTGAGTCACAACGTCATTAATAAGAACTGTGAAGTTCACCATCCATCACCTTCCTGTCTTTGCATCCAAACGATAAGAACCTCGCCACAGGACGCAACCACTTTCCTAGCTTCTTAATAAACAGGTTCCATG
>Ga0247824_10000884_pt1 | contig 15778 bp, 20 predicted proteins | sample 13C_PalmiticAcid_FD_194412 | JGI IMG/M metagenome (GOLD analysis project Ga0247824, IMG submission 194412) | Soil microbial communities from agricultural site in Penn Yan, New York, United States - 13C_PalmiticAcid_Day48 | ecosystem: Environmental > Terrestrial > Soil > Agricultural land... | reverse complement strand
GGCGGTGGAGCTACTGGCCAAACGGTTTTCAAGGCTGATGCTGACGAAAACCTCTTTGGTGATGAGGTACCAGTGGTCGAACCAGTCAACCAGGCTGATGTCGAGAGTACGTACGGCACTTCAAGCGGAAAGAACCATTGCACCCTATGTCATGTGGCTAATCCTTTTCAACGCTCCTTTTCTTTTGACCTATAGACTTGGGCGTGCTGACCGCACAGTTCGTACTTCAGTCCAAGGATCCATTGAAGACCCTTGTTGCTGTGACACAGGACTTCCCCAAATATCAGCGCAGGATCTCAAAGATTGCCCTGAACGCTACTCTTAAAGATGCATTCCGAGGGAACTGGATGGTGGACCAGAGCAGTCGTGAGAAAGTGTGGTTGAACAATCAGCCCATTCCGCAACACAAAATGAACCCCTTCAAGTACGTAGGCTACATCTTGCGATCGGTTCCCTATTCAATGCTACATTGCTTTGGCACTGACACGCCCTATTCTTGAACACTTGTAGTTTGATCCGCCTCCTCCGCCGTGAACGACTGTCGCTTGTTTCTTTAGCAACAATGGGCGTGTCAAGCAGAAAGGCCATTGATCTCTTGACTGACTTTGGATCGGATGACTCGGAATCAGGATCAAACGCTCTCACCGGCGTCTTTGACGTACGCGACAAGTCGGAAGACAAGAATCTGGTTATCTGGCTCAATGACCTGGAAAAGGACCAGCGGTACAAGGGGTGGACCTCCAACCTCTTCTCGATTCAACAGCCCATATACCCTGGGCGATTCCATGAAATCCGCAGGAATATCGTCAACTCTCTCTTTGTGCTGGATCTCAGTGCTTCTCCATCACTCGAGTTGCTATCCTTTGAACTTTTGAATTATGTCCAGCGAATGATCCCTTTCCGATTTGGCGTATTGCCGCTTGTCAGGAGCGACGATGGCGATGGTGAGATGTGAATGCCAACCAGGCATTAGTGTGTCGGCTATTTGTTCTGCAGAGTCCATGAGTGGATATTCAATGGCTGAAAACATCTGACTCCCTGAACACCTAGATGCGAGAATGGCTATGCTTTGGAGACACTTGGTCAGTCGCCATGGCATCAAGGGAGGGCTCGACCTCTTAAAGATGGTACGGAACGATCGATTCATGCTACATAACTAGAAAGTTCCGAGCATCATTCCCAAGGGACCTCCATTAACCCGAACATATGTTCCTTAGACTGCGATTGAGCATATACGGGAGGGACATGACATTCCGGCGGCGTCGCGCAAGGCGTTTTCTTCTGCCAGTCAGTTACCAAAGCTCAAGACAACCGACACACCTGAGATGTCCTACGACGATGTTATTGCACCTGGTTCCATTTACCGAACCTGGCTCGAGTCCGTCAAGGCCATGAGTGATCGTATCGGCGTGAATACTCCATCTCATTTTGTCAATGGAAAATATTTTGCCTGGAACGAGGTAAGGGCTCGAATAATACTTGCAAAAGGCCCAGCTATTTAAGGCGTCATGAACAGACATCTAACGCCATCCATTCCTCGGGTGTTAGGATCATGGTCAACAACTGATGACGGAGGTCCCTCGTTTGGTGGAATATTTGAGCACTCGCCTGCGGCGCGGAGAGATTGCTGAAAGCATCAATGTCTACGAGCATCTGCTTACCTTGCCTACTGTCCACGCACGCCGCAATCCATACGTTTTCACCAGCGACACCTCACCTCTCAAGATCATTGATCTTGTGCAGAGTCAGAGCCGTCCGTTTGTGGATACACTTTCATACATCTCAGCTGGTGCGTACAAACAGTCAATGGGCGAAATTATGGGGGGTCGTTGATGACATCGTATTAACTTGTCGTGTCTTTGGTGTATCCAATATAGGCGACACCTTGGCTCAGACTACAACTCTTCTCTTGGCGGCTGACTTTGATAGCAAGCATGGATTGGATGTGGCGCTGAATTGCTTGCTTACACTTGAATCAGATCAACCAACTGTTCGCGTCGCGTTTATTCAGAATGGACAACCTTCAAAGGAATCGGAGGCTACATTGGGCAACTTTATTCGCCAGTCATCTGTTGATGGGAAGACACTTCCGATCGCCTTCTGGAAAGATCTCCTACAGGGTGTCGCTGATGGCCGCTCGTTTGTGGAAAGCTTCAAGGCGTCCAGTGATCAACACCCAGAAGTAGCGTTGATTGCCAGCGAGGGCCGTCAGGGTACCGAGGAAGAGAACGACAATGCCAGACATCAATTCTTGACCGAAATCCTCAAAGCCAAGTCAGGCGAGGTCTTTATTATTGTGAATGGTCGAGTAAGTTGAAACGAAATCGTCTGCCTAGGGGACTTGTGACCGTAGGGTAATATGCGGCTCCGAGACGTTTATTCACGAAACATTGTGGTTCACTCTCTCTCTTAGGCAATTGGTCCTATCAACGATTCGTTCATGGTCGAGGACTTCAAGTTGTTGATCAGCTATGAGCAGGGCCTGCGCGTCAATAAGATCAAGAAGCTGCTCGAAAAGGCCCAGATGGAACCTACTGCAAGGTAGAGTAAGCATGCATCCCGCTGCTGTGACGAGTATGTCCTTGAAGTATTTTCTCACCTTCCGTATCTATTGTGGGGATGAAATAGCAACATCATGAAGGCTTCGTCAGTCATCCTTGCCGCATCCAGGCAACTTGACCAGGGCCTGTATGATATCAATCAAGAGGAGATCACCAGAGATCACAAATTTGAACGTTTTGCTGAAGAAAACACGTATGAGAGAATCATCTAATGTCCTTTTTATCGTGAATGACAACATGTTGGCCCAGACTGCTCAATACTAATATGAATCGATGGCTTGAATAGTGCATTCACGGTTAACCCAACCGTTCATGCCGAGAATGACGACACGCTCTTCTATTTCACTGCGGTTCTTGACCCGGCAAGTGAGCTGACCCAGCGCTGGGGTGCTATCCTTTTGGCGCTCTCACGACTGGACAATGTCAAGGTCAAAGTTATTCTGCAGCCCGACTTTGATTTGACGGGGGTTCCTATCAAGAGGTTCTATCGTTATGTTGCCCCCTCTGAACTGAGCTTTGCTTCCGATGGGCAAGTCGACTGGCAATAACTTTGCAAACAAGTTACTATGGAACAACATCTCAATACGGTCGTGCTAATTCTTTTATGCGTGTCTTGTTGGAAACAGATCTATTGCTGCACCAGAGGCTTACTTTGCAGGACTCCCAGAGCCCACGCTTCTCACATTGGGTGTGGACGTGAATCCCGCTTGGGTAGTCACCTCCAAAGTGTGCATTCACGACCTGGACAACCTCAAACTATCCAGCTTGACCGGATCAGCGCGTGTGACAGGAGTTCAGGCAGAGTTTGAGCTGCAGCATGTTCTTATCGAGGGATTCGCTCGCGACATGACACAAAAGATGCCACCCAAAGGCGCTCAGTTCATTCTGGGAACTAAATCGGAACCACACATCGCCGATACCCTTGTTATGGCCAACATGGGATACTTCCAGCTCAAAGCCAACCCAGGTGTCTGGGAGATGGTTCTCAGGCCCGGTCGGACACACCAAGTGTACTCTATTGAAAGCATTGGCAGTGAAGGATGGGTGACAGGAGGTGTCAAGAACGACAAGCGTGATGTGGTGATTGCCAACTTTGAAGGTCTGGTGCTCTACCCACGTTTGGTCCGAAATCCTGGTATGGAGCGCGCCAATATCCAAGATGAAGCTCATGAGGGTGGCAGCATCTGGGAATCGATCAAAGCAACGTAAGCGAGATGCTAACCGTGTATTGGGCAAACGGGGGAGGGGATTGCTTCGCCTGCTGAAATGAATGAGGAAAGTTAACATTGTCCACTACAATGGGCGTGTAGTCTCAAGAGCTTCGCCGGTTCTGGCACCGATGCCCCCGCCAAACGAAAGGCAGACATCAATATCTTTTCTGTTGCCTCTGGACATTTGTACGAGCGGTTCTTGTCGATCATGATTCTCAGCGTCATCAAGAACACGGAGAGTCGTGTCAAGTTTTGGTTCATTGAGAACTTTTTGTCACCTTCTTTCAAGGTAAATAACAAAGGCGTGTCCTATTCGACTTGCGAATCCTTTCAAAAAAACCTTGCCGTCTGTTGACTGACACATTGGTGTTCTTCAAAACTTAGGATTTTATCCCCCACATGGCTGAAAAATACGACTTTGACTACGAACTCGTTACCTACAGCTGGCCTCACTGGCTTCGCGCACAGACTGAGAAACAGCGTATCATTTGGGCATACAAGATCCTGTTCTTGGACGTGTTGTTCCCGCTGGATCTTGACAAGGTCATCTTCGTGGATGCCGATCAGGTAAGCCTAGAAAATTCCTTTCGCTTCGCCGAGTATTCAGATGGATTTACTCATGCAGCGATACTAATCCAATGGATCCATGTTCCTGAATCTGCCCTAGATTGTGCGAACCGATATGAAGACTCTTGTCGATCTCGACTTGCAAGGCGCACCTTATGGATACACGCCCATGTGCCAGGACCGCAAGGAGATGGAAGGGTTCCGATTCTGGAACCAAGGTTACTGGAAGGACCATCTCCAGGGCAAGCCTTATCATATCTCGGCCTTGTATGTTGTGGATTTGGTTCGATTCCGCCAAATGCAAGCTGGAGATCGTCTTCGAGGCCACTATCAACAACTTTCACGAGACCCAGGATCGCTCGCCAATTTAGATCAGGATCTGCCCAACAACATGCAGGATGAGGTGCCCATCTTTTCACTGCCTCAGGAATGGCTCTGGTGTGAAACGTGGTGTGGAGACGAGGGTCTTGCCAAGGCAAAGACCATTGATCTGGTACGTGTACAAAAAAAAAAAAGGGGGGGGAGCAATCCATCAGGTCAACCTCGACTCGGAGGTTGATTGGGATTTAAAGCTTTGTATCTTGTGGATCCGAGCACCAAACATTGACATGGTTGTTCTTATTCTCTTGCAGTGCAATAACCCGTTGACGAAAGAACCTAAACTGGATCGTGCAAGACGCCAGATCAAGGAATGGGAAGACTTGGACAACGAGGCTACAGAGTTTGCAAAGCAGGTCAATGCCCAGCTCAAGGCAGCACGTCCTCAACAACAACAACAACAACCGAAAGAGGATGTGCCGAAGCCTTCAGAGGCAGGTAAACAGGAACAGGACATTCCAAAGAAAGATGAGCTCTAGAGACACATGCGCCAAGGAGGCAAAGCTACTCCAATGACAGACATGTAGCAGCGAGTGGTAGTTGAATAAAGTTGAGTGTCATTCTGTTAAACGTCGGCGGCAACTTTGCGCCATTCTTTTTATCTACAGTCTACATGTATTCATGGATATCCTTAAAGCAGACGGACAAAATATCTCGGAGCTTTGGGTCCTTCACCCGTTTGATCAATTCATCTACCTGCTCCTTCACAGCATTAGATGGCAAAGTAGGATCTTCTATTATGGCCAACGGGGTCTTGAGCCTAGACGCCACAGATGTCATGGTGCCCAACGTCTTGTTTGCCTCGCGTAAACGGTGACCAGGCTCTCCCACAGCACCCCGTTGCTTTAGAAGTTGCTTGTTAAGTTGACTCATTCCTTGGGCTTCCTCAATAGTGGCATCCAGCACGTTGAGCTCGCCTTTTGTCGTCGTCCAGTGCAGAGACACACGGCATTGCTCTTTGTCAACAAGCACTCGCCACATTCCCACCAATCCATCTGAACAACCTGTGACCAGATAGTTGGCACCGGCGTCTTCGGTCCAAGCGATTTCGAAAACTATGCCGTGGAAACTTTCAATCACTGCTCGACTCTGACCCGATGTAGCATCCCAGAGACGCACAGATTGGAAGCTTGCAGCGGCAATCAAATCTCCTCGCAATGAATATACAATCCCGGAAATGAACCTTCTATGACCAGTCAAGGTCCAAAGACACGCCTCTCCTTCCAAATTCCACACTTTCAATGATCCATTCGTGCCGCCAGAGACGATCTGATTACCTTTTGGCGAATACGCGATGCAAACGACTGCGGTATTGTGGCCGATCAGAATATGGCAACACACTCCAGTACCCGCATCCCACACTCGAACCGTCGTGTCTTCGCTGACAGAAACGACTTGATCGCCTTGAGATGAAAATACGATTTCTCTGATACGACCGCTGTGGCCGGTTAGGGCATTGCAGACACCTGTCTCGACGTCCCATATCCACACTGTGGAGTCATCACTGAATGATGCTATCAGGTTGCCATTCGGTGAATACATGCCTCCTCTGATATTTCCATCGAGGTCGTTCAACGTATGGCGACACTCTCCTGACTTCACATCCCATAATCGTACTGCTCCGTCGTAACCACCCGATGCAAGCTGACCTCCATTAGGCGAATATGCCACGTAGCCGACATAACCTTTATGTCCGGTCAAAGTATGGATGCATTCTCCTGTTTCGGTGCTCCATAGCTTGATTGTACTGTCACCACTGCAGGTAGCGATCCAGTCTCCTTGAGGCGGATACGCTATTCCATGCACAGTCTCGCTATGACCTCGTAAGATTTGACGACATGTTCCTGTTTTCACATCCCAAAGCCTCGCCGTCTTGTCATCACTGCATGTGGCGACTTGATCTCCTCTGGGTGAGAGGATGACCATGCGAACCATATGGTCATGGCCATTTGAGACATCTCGATATGTTCTGGTACCCACGAACCAAAGCCGAACTCTCGTATCAAAACTGCTGGAGGCGACCTGATCTCCTTCTGGAGAGAACACAATACACGAGATGTGACCGGAATGACCCGTGAACGTCTGGCGGCAGATTCCTGTCTCAGCGTCCCACAACCATATAGCTTTGTCGCTACTGGTAAAGGCAACAAGATCCTCTCGAGGTGAATATGCCATTTTCACTGCTGCATTGCCATTGTGACCAAGTAGAGTGTGAAGACACGTTCCTGTGTTGACATCCCACAATCGAACCGACTTGTCATCACTGGCAGAGGCAACTTTACCACTATTCGGTGAAAACATGGCCGAGTAGACATGACTTGTATGACCAGTCAGGATGTAGTGGCAGTCCCCAGTAGCCACATTCCACAATCGCACGGTCATGTCATTGCTGGCAGATGCAAGCTGATCTCCTTGAGATGAATAAGCGATGCTCCGAACATAATCTTCATGTCCACGCAGGATATGTAGACACTGCTGCGTCTCAATATCCCATAAACGCACCGTACGATCTTGACTGTTCGAGGCAAGATGGTCACCCTTTGGAGAGTATTTGACCCCAAAGACGTAGTCAGTGTGGCCAATCAAAATATGGTGGCATTCTCCGGTGACCACGTCCCACACCTTGACGGTCATGTCATAGCTTGCGGAAGCAACATAATCTCCTCGAAGTGAATATGCAACGTCAGTGACTGGACCGTGATGTCCTTTCAAGACATGGAGGCAGGTACCTGTGAGGACATCCCACAACTGTACCGTTCCGTCATTGCCACAAGAAGTGATTTGATTGCTGTCTGGAGAATATACAATCTTCATTAGCGTATCCCAATGTCCTTCCAAAGTCCATAGGCTTTCACAGTTCAATGTCGAGTATATTGCGATGTCGAAATTGCAAAGCCCTGAAGCGATTGTTTTCCCATCCGGTGAATACGCACATAATTCCACTCCGATGTCTTGATTCAGGAAGGGAAGCTCGCCAAACTGAACGCCTGCCATCTGAGCATGGCTCAAGTCGGCTCTCCGCAGCCATGCTCCATGGAAATCAACTTGCCTCAGATCTGCTCCTTGTAACTGTGCTGAATCAAAGACACCATAACTGAGATCGGCATTTGGAACTCGGATGCCTCGAAGATCTGCGCCGATGAACTGCATGCCTGCTCGGACAAGAATAGTGATTGCATTGGACGCTGCTGTGCGCCACTTCTTGTCATTCTTGGACTGTTCGATGTAGTCAAGCAACTGTTGCTTGAACAATGGTTCCTGCTGAACTCGCTCCTCCAGGAACTGTATAACCGATGGCTCGTTGACGAAACTTCTCCACGATAACGGTGAATCGGGATCTGGGCCATGTTCGATCGTGATGGACTTTCTCTCCTCAGAATCTCTTTCAAAGCTCGTAACGGAACTGAGGCTCATTCGGCGAGCCGAGGATGACTCCGGTGATGCCTTGTCCTTGATATCTCGTGGATCAAATATTGCGAGTGCCACTCCATACTCAAGCAGCGATCGATGGATAAATCGGTATTGATTGCCATTCCGAATCAGAGGACACGCTTCACGCATGAGCTGCTTCTCTTCTTCTCGACTGAAGAACTCGGCTTTCCATGAGTTCTCATCTTTGTATCGCGAGTAACTCACAATCGGTTGGCCATCCTGCTCTTTGTAGATTGCAACTGATAGCTTCTTCAAGTAGTCGATCCCATTTCGTGTGAATCCTTCATCGATCAGGTTCTCGAATGCGGCTTTCGCTTGAGGACTCAAGTCCTTCTCTCCAAGTCGCTTCTTGCCTCGCTCCAACCAGTGTTCGATGAATTGGTCATACAATGCCATTCGTGTGATGTGAGTAGCCGAGAGATCTTGTCCGGGATCGACCATCCGAGGCAGTACTTCCAGTGACAGTGACATCAAAAACGGATTCTTGACAAGTTCCTTCAAGCTTGGGATGAGATCAAGTGCCCTCCTGTACTCGTCTGCTTTCCACAGGGGCCGATGCACAGATATATACTGTGTGATGTAGTCTTGGACCTGATTCATCGAGAATGGAGTGATGACGGCTTCTTGCAGCAAGTCCGGTTCCGAATGGTTGTTGCGATCTCCTGGTTGAAACCGATCTCGATAATCGACTCCAAGGTACTCGCTACGACAACTGATGACCATCTTGGCATTCCACTCGCCTGGCTCATTCAATCGGTTACTTGTGTACAAGTTGTGTATCTGTTGGCTCTCATCATATCCGTCACAAATCAATGTGAACCTTCGATGAAGCTTCAACTCTCTGATCTGTGGTTCAGTGAAATCGGCTCTCCTGAGCTGTTTAGCGATCATATCGTGCTCTGGCTTTTCAATTGCTGGCAAGTTGATATAGAGTGGGATTGCACCAGTCTTCTTGTATGAGCGCCACAAGTGGCACTCGAGCTCCCTGTTGAATGTCGATTTGCCTGCTCCAGAGTCTCCAAGCAGAAGGAAGACCATTTGATCGCTTTCCAAGAAATTATTCACTTTTTCCATCAGCGGGAAGCATGCTTCATCGCCGGCTTGTAAGCTGGCTTTGGCCTGAGGCTGGATGTAGACAGCATTCCCTCAATACTTCAGCCGTTGTCTTCGCAATTGACGTAGAGTTCCTTCGACATCAGGTCTCTCTTGAACGCGATCGAGCAACGAAGGGGACCCGATTTGTGGAAGTGCAGTCTTCAATGAATGAGAGCCAGGACCGTTTTCACGACATTCTCGATAGAGAGCCTGCTTTGATTCATTTCCATTTCTTCGTAGATCCTGGAGCTGTGTTTCGGCAACTGTGAGGTGCAGAGGTGAGATGAATAGGCGATTAGTTCCGTGTAACCAACCCCAACAACCACATCAGAAATGTCCGGTGCTCACATACATTCCATTTCTCTGCCTGGAAGCGAGGAAAGCTGCATGAAGATATTCAATATCCAATGCTTGACATTCGCTTGATGACCCCAAACGACATCGTTCCGGTAGATCTCGGCAAGGAACACAATTGCACTCTGTCGTGTCTCTGTATCCCACATTTGGTTGGCTGCCACCTCCCCTGGACGTTGGCACACTCCCCACTGGAAGGCGGCATCTCGTCGGCATGGCGCCTCGCAGACGAGTTTCCTGAACCCAGCAAGTTGTCCATCCTGAATCAATGTATCTGCTCCTCGTAATGCCGAATACCAAGCACATTTACGCTTGAAGCTGAATCCTTCTTGACGACATTCGAAAAATCCTTGGCCACCCTGTGCCAATGATGTAGCTCCATCGTACGCATTCTTGACAGTCTGTACAATCTCAGATGCTCCTGCCAGGCCTTGTTGAATATCCTTCAATCCTTCAACAAATCCATTGAGATCCACACTCTTCACTGCGCTTACAAGGCCTGAAACACCTTGGATCACTCTTCCTGTTCGCCGGAGCGTTGCTTGCCACATTGATTCGTCATCTGGGACACACAGTAGCGCCTGATAAGCGTACGCTGCTTGGTAAACCAAGTATGGATCGGAACTCGATTTCAATCCATCCTGATACGAAGAGAGGGGTTCATGGATCTTTTCACGGTCCAGTCCACTGACATTTGCATCTGCCATGGCATCCAGTACATGAGATACAGCCACAGTCAGTTGATAGAGATGCTTCGTGGACTGCTGGTGAGTATCTCTCAGTCGAGTACTAAGGAGTGACAGCACTTTGACAAGGTCATCCGAGTCGAGGTATCCTGGATCAGCACCTTGTATCAAATGAGCAATTCCTTCGAGTTGGTGAACATCCAATAATCCAGATTGATCAATCCCCAAGTAGAACTCCTTGAGTAAGTATCGAAAGTCGTCACTCTCGAGTACAGGAGCTAGGTACATGACCTCTGTCACAGCCTTTGAATCCTTGAACTCGTCTCTCTTGAATGCTCGGATCACATCAGTTGCCAGTGCCTTGAGTCGCTCTCTCTCGTCGTTTTCGTTCTTGTAGAGCAGTAGCCAGTTGCGTGCCACTGGATCCCGTATGTCATCAGGCTCATAAGAAGATTGCAACAGTTTGAGACAGCAAGCGAGTTGAAGCGCATCGTTGAGGGGAGAGTCAGGTTCAGGAGGGCTGAAGACAATTGTAGGTGGAGGCACGTTTGTTGGGAATATGTTATTGGCGATTGAGATTGTAGCAGTGTCAATTCCTTTTTTGCTCAGAGTTGAAGGATAGATAGTCATATCAGTCGTGGAGTGCAGTACGCTTTTGATCGAGTGCATGGTGTTGTTAGGTCGCGAATGGTATGCTGGTCGGCCCGTTTCATGAATGCGACCTCTGGTTTTCCAACAATTCTCCCAGCTCGATGTAGACTGTTGCCATTCCTTCACGCATGGCTTTGTCGTCAGTGTGTTTGGCGACTCTTTTCACCTGCGATAGCGAGACCTCTGTGTCGTGGCACAGCACCAGAGCAATATTTGGATCCTGTGTTTTGCGAGCATTCTCCAAGTAGATGCTGGCGAGATCCAAGACTTGCTGCAACGAGAGACTCCCTCTCGGCGATGAAATGATACTACCAAACACCATTACTCACAAGGTTTTGTCAATGTTGGAAAAGAAGAGAGAGAATAGATTGACATTCAAGCGGCATTAGTGGCTCGCATTCTCAGCCACCATGTCCATGAACATCACACAATTCTCTGTCCGGTCCACAAACGCGGAGTCGTCTTTCGCCATGAAGTGATTCGGGAAGGAATGAGTTCACATTGCAGCGAACACGGAATGATCAGAGTGGAGTCGGGGACCATCACTCAGCCCCAGCAGTTTCACACGACACTCGAATGGGAGCAGACAACTTCCAAGACACCGAACATGCGCCAAATTGTGGGCGCATGCCAACGTTCAATCAAACGATATCAAGTGCTCTAGGGATTGCGGCGATGTGGTGCCGTATTGTTCATTATCAGCATCAAAATGATGAATCCATGAGACTCAGCAAGTTGATTGCGCTCGCTGGGCTCGCCACACAACATAGCAGATCCATTATTGAGCGCCGTTGAGCACAGACAAAAAGTTCGACTGCGCGACACTTGACTATGCCGCATGGCATGCGAGTGTGGAGGGGGAAGTCAACCTCGGCAAAAAAAACAAAAAATGTTGGGCAAAACAACGTGTTTGATGTGGCACAATGCAAGGCACCTTAGTCAACGTGCATCCGTGTCACCATCAACAGTGGCAATGTCTCCCCCCTTGCTTGCGTGCATGCATGCAACATCAATTCGCAAAAGGGCGGAGATGGACGATGGAGAATAAACTGCCAAGGTATATAGTATATACGGTAAGTTGAACATTGTCGAGACGAGCCGTTCTTTGAAACTACGCTTGCTTTCATGTCTATCCTTTGGTCGATCACCCGGTCGATCATTTCGGTTTCGACCAGCCGTCGGTTACTCGCTTGACCAGTGGCGCCGGGCGCGTCTCTGGTGGTAATTCCCTAGACTCAACTTTTCATAGGCGATACGAACGTGGCAGTACTATTTACCATTGAACCTTCTCCAACCGTCGAACAACGATAGACAAAGTGGATTGTCGATTTACAAGCGTTCAAAGTCATCCCGAGTGACAGTACCTGGAGTGACAGTTCCTTGGTTCACATGAAAGAAAAAGGTCATCAGCAATGCTCTCTGGGGCGAGGTTGTTGTTACCCTTGGGTTTGCGAAATTGGAACACGCCATGGCCACAACATGGTACTAGACACATGGTGTGTCCCTGCGTCTCGACTTTTGGGGATCACTGAATCTGAGTGTGAACATTGGACAGCAACATTGTGGACATGCAGAATGCAGCCTACCACTACCGGAACGAGACGTAATGTAACAATAACAGATGGCAAGGGAGGACTTCAATTGGGCCCTCATAACCATCTTGCCCGCGCACGGTTGAAGAAACAAAAGAGAGCGGGATCAGCGATTGGACTTTGAGAGATGGCGAAAACGAGAGGGTCAAGGGAACCACGACCGACATGCATGAGATGTTGGCATGGGTTGCAAATCAGATGCAACCATGTGGTTCGGAGGAACAAACCTTGTGCGCCACGTTGGAGATAGACTCTTCGGCTAAAAAATCGAAGGCTCCATCTCATTCGATCCATTCGATCCATTCGATCTCCTCGATACTTCGATTGTCCGCGCACAGTTCGTCACTTTGGCACGACTGAGCGATGACTAGTGGGCAACAGAAGACTCTACTGCGCGCCAAGAACAGGGATAGTTCAACACACCACACTAGCGGGGCAGGTCAGGGTCAGGAACAAGTGGCTATGCCCGAGCCTGGGTGTCAAGACACCGCCGGTCTCTCCAGAGGCCGATGTGTACATGCAGTGAAGATGCAGGTGTGAGGCAGGGATCTGCCCTGCGTATTATCTGCCGCAGAGGCTGAGACAAGGAAATGCCGAGAGAGAGAGAGAGAGAGAGAGAGAGCAAGAGACACTCCAGAGAGAGACCGCCTGTAGGAGTGCAAGAGAGAAGAAAGAGCGGGCGAGAGCAAGTGGAATCTGGAGTGCAAGAGCATGAAGCAGGCCATGGCCAAAGGATACAGTACCAAACGAAGACCCGATCAATTCATTTAACGAACGACAAGGTTCGAAAGTGTTAAAAAAAGAGTTGGATGCTGAAATGCATGGTAAAATACGAGTGGGCAATACATATCATTGGGGCTGCAGTCTAGCCTACATGGTACACTTCCCGGCGGCAATTCTGCTCTTGACAGAGGAACCCAAATTATTCAGATGCTCACCTTTGCTCATTGTGTGGTCGGGGTGCATGGTGCATGGTGCAGTAGTAGTCCAATGATGCATGGCAGTAAAGAATACGCCTCATGGAGCGGGAATCAATCATTACTCAGCGCTTCAAGCCATCGCCGCTCCTTTCACTCTTCTTCACCTCTTTATCTGTCCCCCCAATCCACGCTGCGATCCGCCAGTCATCCTTTCCTTCTTTCTTTCTTTCTCTCTTTTCGTTCTTCGTTCTTGCCTTTTCCCCCATTCGTGTTGTTTGTCCCCTCCTCTGTCTCTGTCTTGCACTGTCCCCTGAACGCTAAATCTACAACCACTTTGGACCGTTGGAACACCTCACTGCACACCCACTCCTTCACACCAACCCTTCATCATCAAACTTCATTCCCTCTCCTCATTGACTTCATTCCCTCTCCTCATTGACGTTGCACCCACAGGACACATTCTCACCATGTCACGACGTATGTCAGAGGCCGCCTCTATCTACTCCTTCGACAGTATTCCGACCATGGCAGACGTGGAGGCTACTCTCGGAAGCGTCGATATGAACCAGCGCTACGAACTCTACTCTGGCCGCCTTATCTCCTTTGCTGAGGTCGGACACCCTTGCGGACACCCCGTCTTTTGCTTGTAAGCATATTGAACAGGATACTTTTTTTCTTTTTGTCCGGTCGTCAAAGATATAGACACTAAGTCACCTCCTTCCCCTCTGTCCCCCTCTCCCTCTTCTTTCTTGTCCGTTGTCGATCAACGATGATCTTACATTACATAGCCTTGGACTGGGTTGCATGCGCTACTATTCGATCATTCTTGAGGACTTGGCTTTCAAGCATCAATTGAGGATATACTGCATCGACCGACCAGGAGTTGGCATGTCCCACACAACCGAGCCCGAGGTACGCACACTCAAAAAAAAAAAAAAAAAAATCGTTGTCCAACAGTTTTGTGGCACATAAATTTGATCCATGGCTCTCTTGGCTTTTTTACAAGCAAACTCACAACTCTCAACTCTCACTACTCTCAATTGCTATGCATGCCATTTTTATATTGGCCTTTTCTCCCCTCCCCTTTCAAAAATAGGCATGGACTCCCCTTCGTATGGCTGAGATTGTAGAAGAGATGGCCAACGGCTTCAACATCCAACGGTTCTCAGTTATGGGCCATTCTTGCGGAGCCATCTACGCCATGGCTTGCGCTCTTCGTCTCAAATCCCGTATTGTTGGCACAGTCTGGCTCATGTCCCCCTGGGTCCATTTGACCCTTGCCAAGAGAATGAAGTGGATCAAGCATGTCCCATCCACGTTGCTCAAATCCCAGAGCACCGCAAGTCTATTGTACAAATCCCTTTCTGTGGCAGCCAAGGAGCCCCCCAATAGCTCTGATCCCAACATCTTGAACTATGATCGCGAAAAGCTGTGCAAGGCCATGTTGGAGGACAACATGGCGGAAAGTCAGGAGGGAGCCTTCAATGACTTGATGGTGTGCCTCGAGTTGTACCACAACTTTGGATTCAGCTACAAGGATGTCAAGCTCCCTGTCCATATCTTCTGGGGCACCAAGGTACATACAGGAACAATCAATAACCTAACGTTCGTCCGTTCGCTCTTTACAACAGTCCATGGATTCTAACGCTTCTGTTCTTTTGATGCCATGTCTAATTGTAGGATCCGGTGATCTCGCGGGAGGCAGTGGACTGGATGGAGCAAAAGCTGGAGCAGTGCACACTGAGTGTGATTGACGGCGGTACGCACGGCCTTCTCTGGCGCGCGGATGTCGTTTCACAGATCTTCAAGGGCATTGCCTCATCATGGAAGCTGGCCGAGTTTGAGCGTTCTCTTGCACAACGATGGTCCATTAAGCAGCTTGGATTGAACTCGTCGGGCAACCGACATCTCTCGTACAGGACTAGCACCAGCAGCACCACCAGCACCAGCAGTACTTACAGTGGATCGGAGCAAATTCAGCAGGCGATTCAGACAAGTAACATTTACCAGACCCACCACCAAGCATCACTCCACCCACACGAAATCTTGGATCTGGATGACTCGGATGGGTTCTAAATACCCATGGGCGACTCTATCGCCGCAACCACAGCTTTCCCTTTCTTCACCGCAAACCCAACTCTTTTTTTTCTTTCTTGCTTTTTTTTTCTTCCTTGGCAACCTGCGCTCACTCATCGCATTCAATTGTAACATATACCCAATTATTTCTTCTTTTTTTTTTTTCCACTAATGAATAAAGCATAAAGGCTGACAACCGGAAAAAAAAAAAAAAAAGGCGAATTCTTGTTTTTTTTTGTTGCTTTTTAAATTTAA
>Ga0247824_10000883_pt1 | contig 15797 bp, 16 predicted proteins | sample 13C_PalmiticAcid_FD_194412 | JGI IMG/M metagenome (GOLD analysis project Ga0247824, IMG submission 194412) | Soil microbial communities from agricultural site in Penn Yan, New York, United States - 13C_PalmiticAcid_Day48 | ecosystem: Environmental > Terrestrial > Soil > Agricultural land... | reverse complement strand
GTAATAGTCTTTTCTTTAACTATTATCTAGGTCAATATCGTAATTATCTCGATTATAGTAATTATATCTACTTTAATTATCGAAGCTAGGCCGTTAGCTATTACTATTATAGTAATAGTAAAGGTCTTAATAAATAGTATTAGAGAACTAGGCTCTAGTGGTCAGGAGAGGAGTAGGATAATAGTACTTACTTTATTAGGGCGGTTATAGTAATCTATAGGTAAGATTTATAGTTGGCTATTATATTCCAATTAGTAAAAGGGTTGCTAATCGTTATAGTTTTTTACTTTAGTTAGTCTAGTATACTCTAACGCTCTAAGTTCTAACCTAACCATTAGTCTAGGCTTATATATATATACCTCGGAGATATTGATCTTTTGGCAGATAGCTAATAAGGACCCTGAGACTATCTAGGAGGGAATAAAAGGTAAGAGAGAGAGTTATTTTACTAATACTATAATACTAGAGTCCTAGATCTGATTAAGGGTAGTAGAGAGTTAATAGGTAATTTGGTCGTTGTAGTTGGGGGCCTTGGGGTTTAAAATTAGTAGATATTTATACGCTGTTGGGTTGTAGATTGTAACTATTATTTTCCCTCTAGTGGAGTAAACTTCTCTTCTTTCCCTTGTAATTGGGATCCTACCCTAGGCTAATATCCCCTTGGCGCGCCTATGCGAATCTATATATACAAGGCCGAGAGGCAATAGTGCGCTTTACTTGCCCGCTTTGTATTGATCCCTTCGTGACAGGCCAGCTGAATATGCAGAGTACCTGACTGTGGGGGCTGTTGGTTGATCCTCGAGCTCTACTGCAACCTGCCGAAGAAGCCGAAGGAGCTGAACTCACATCACCAGCTTTTTCGCGAGGACATCCTTCAGCTTCTTTCTCGCTCGAGCGCAGTTACCGACCCTGCCGCCCGCAGCTTACCCTAGCTCCCGCAACCGATGGAGCAAGGCCCGCTCAAACTCAAAGCGGCTGGAGCCCTAGCCGGAGCTATCCACGCAAGAGTGCACCAGGCATTCCGGAGATAAGGTGCGATGAGGTTGATGCATTAGTCAGAGTTTCGGACAGGGTGGAATGGGACAGTTCCCGCTGCGTGCGATGATGCTGATGGAAGTCATCAAAAGATTTGATGGATCTGATGTACTAGATGTACAGTAAGAGAATTCGAAGAAGCCAAGGAAAACCGCCCACACAGAACCACAAATGGAACGTATTTCAGGTTCCATTCTTCCCTTCACAAAGCTCGAGAACAAATGTGGAAAACGCACCGGTAACAGCAGCAGTACTCCCGTACCTGCCTCTTTCGTTGCAATTGGGATTTTTCATGTCCAAGTTGCCAAGGTGCCTTTCTCCAGAACAAGAATTGAAGCCAAGACAAAGATAAGAAAAAAGAAAAAGAAAAAGAAAAAAGAAAAAAGCAAAAAAGAAACGCGGGAGATTCTTGCAGCGGGATATCAGCCCCCTTCCCAACAACAACTTGTCCCTGCTTGCAACGATTGCCCTCAACGTCCAACCCTATACCACGCAACCTGTGTCCTCCACGTCTCCGCCGCCTGCCCCGACTCTCACAATTTTGTCCGGCTTGGGCAAAGCCATGGGTTCACACTAGTTCTCAGGCTGCGATCGAACGCTTCAGCCATGCCGAGATCAGCCCACGTCCCCTCGTGGACGGCCAGCGGTGGGTTGTCTGGGACTGGGACCAGCGGCGCCCTATCGACGTTCTCATTTCTCACGAGGCCGACGAGGATTTTATTTACGAGGCCCTCAGCAAGTTCTCGACACCATCCCGCCGGACGTTGTTTCTCTATTCCTCCTCCTCCCTCTCCTACTCCTACTCCCTTTCCTGCCCCCTCACTCCCCTCCTCCCTTATTCTCTCTTGATTTGTGGAGGAACGTCTCCTGCCGCTGAGCCACCTTGACTGAATGAGCAAGGCACCCTTAGCCCAACAGCGGAAGCTTTGATCTGCGTGTTTTCCTGGGAGACATCGTAGTGTTGACAATGCGGCAGGTTCGGAAGTTCCTAGGTTGCTTATAGGGTTTTAGGGCTGAAGCGATGTAAAAGACAATGTAATAGTGCTCCTTCTTTGGAGCAGTTTGACAATCTCTTGATGGCCCATTAATGAGGCGGCCTGGAGAGCGTTGCCGTATTCGTCGCCCTGCGCGTTGACGTCCGCTCCTTTGTCCAAGAGCAGTTTCACAATCTCTTGATGGCCTGCCGATGAGGCGGCCTGCAGAGCGTTGCCGTAGTCGCCGCCCTGCTCGTTGACGTCCGCTCCATTGCTGATAAGATCCCGTGCAGACGCTACGAGTCCAACGAAACAAGCATAGTAGAGCCTGGAACCTTGTAGGGGATCTGGGTTATAGTCCCAAGCCCTATCAGCCTGATAGAGTCGAGCCCACCGTTGGAACGTCGCTTCCTTTTCTACGAAGCTGCCATGGTGGGGGGAAAAGCGCACGAGGCCGTCAGATAGGCGAGTGGAATGGTGGGGTGGTGCGGTTTGCCTACGTCGACGAGGAAGCTGGAGTTGAGTCACGGGGAGAGAATAGACATGACGATGGTATTCACCCTCAGTCGACGAGCGCAGCCTTGTCAGTTGCCGTCAAGAGACGAAAGCAAGCTGAAAGGACCAGGTGGAGGTCGGCGCTGTGCATGCAGCACCCTTTACCTGGCCGGAGGATATGATTGGGAGTGGTCAATGCCAAGAAAATGCCTCCCGCATGGCCCGGCGATGGTGGGAGTCTGCAGGGGCTTGTCCCGAAAGAGGAGGTAATCGTTCCGTTGGATGGATTAGGTACCTATGTACATATCTGAAATGCATTCCATACTGACTTGAAATATCTAGAAGGGCTAGAACCGACTACTTATTTTCATCGGGCATATTTTCGGCGGCCTCGTGATTCTGAAGGTACGTATTACAGGTCTTCTAGTGGTGTGTGGCTGACTTATGCAGGTGCTCGTGGACGCCCACACGGAGCGGAAGCGTTGGTCTGGCATCTAAAGGCGGCAGAGGGTTAAATGGATGTATTCGCGCCCTTTTGGATTGTTTCTTATCTTCCTCAACAGGGACTCCCTTTCCCCTCCTATAACCATCTCACATAATTACCGGGCAACCGACTTGCGGCAACCAAAAGACACCCGTGGCTACCGGCGACTTGGTTTCGACCGTGCCTTTCCGCCTCGCTAGCCCTCATTTTCATGGACTGGACCCGCGCCGTCTCACGGAGATGTGAGAGGCTGCCCAATGCCAGCACGACTAACGTTGTTAGCCACGCCTACGGTCTGCCCCGGAGGTCCCGTTTCCATGGGAGCGGCAATCTGTGAAGTTTCAATGTCTCTCGTCATGCTTGAAGATGCGTGTGAGTAAAAGCTGCCGAAGTTGAGTGGCAGAACTGGCCACCACGTACCCTGTCACCGCGATTGGCTCTTGTCTCTTCTTCTTCTTCCAGTGGTCGGATGCAACGACGCCGCCCTGTTGACCATGAAGGTTAGAAGCAAGTCCCACCCGTGAAGTAATCAGGATCTGCACTTACCACAATCATGCTAACGAGGAAGGCAAACATGGCCATGAAGCTGAAGGCCAACGCGGTTCGCCACTGGGCGCATCCGGGACCGCTCGACACGGGGACGAAAAAGGGTCGTCTCCATCGTCGGCCCCAGTAGAAGCCCCAATAGTTTGTGAACCACGGCGCGCTGCACGTGTGGACGCCGGTGCGCTGGGCAGAGGGTCAGCGTGGCTACAGCAAGGAAAAATAGGGTGCTTAGTACATACAGTATCGAGGAGGCAGAAGGCGACCAGCCACATGATCCAGAGGATAAAGTCGCCCGGGAACGCGTAGAACGAATACATAAAAGGTGCAATAAAGATGATGGAAAATGCAGAACTGACGCACGCAGTAACGAGGGCGTAGATGATTCTGCCATCTCTCGGCCCGTCGCCGTTGGCCACGCGGTTCAGGAACGCCGCGAGAATTCCGACCACGATGAGTGAGCAGATGAGTTGCCAGATGCGCAGGCACACCAGCACGACTTTTGACGCAGAGCCCATGGTGTTTCGCGTTGCATAAAATCGGAGCTAGGTGCTTGGTTGTGATGGATGTCGCGACGAGAGCTGCCACGCGAAGGTGCAGCGTTGGGGCCCCGTATAGAAATCCATTTGAGGAATTCCGCGACCTGCTTCTCGTTGCTTTGCCCGCCCTCCGTTTGTTTCTGTTCTTGCTCTACGCCAGTCGGCCACGTGAGTGTCTCAATGATATCATCCTCGAACAGTTAGGCCTCTCTCATGGAGACAATCCGATGTCTTGGCCAGTCGGAGGCCGAGCAGCATCTGATGCCCTCCCCACTACGTCACACCAACCGACCGGTTTCAAATAGAGAGAGCTGTCGCTCGTAAGACACGTCTACCCGAGCTGACCTTTCTTCCAGCCCTGCGAGACCTCCATCCCTGAAATCGCCAGGAACAGGGTTGGATGGGAGCCAGCCCGCCCAGGGGTCCGATCCCTGACTTGGACAGGTGCTTGACATCGTTTGCATCGCGACGATTCGAATCATGGAAGAGGTATAGGACTCGGGTGACACCGAAGTCTGCGTTCTGATTAGGCCCCTACCAGCTTATTTAAGGGATTCCTCTGCTCCAGCCTCTGCAACGCCCGATCACTTCCGACCGACTTCCCCGATTGTCTAAGTTGGCAGATTTGGATATAGATGCTGATAATTTCTGGTGGAGTTGGACTTGTTAAGCAGATTTAAGGGCCTTTTTGGGAGTGGTTGCATACTGGGTACCTTAGGGGTGAACTTGGCTTGCCCAAGAGGCATAGCGTCGTACCGGAACTCCGTACGCTGCACCGCCACTTCCCTTCAGCTGAGATTTTCATAGAGAGTGCTTGTATTTCCTCTGTCACGGAAATTTATGATCCTAAGCCCTCGAGCTAAGGGTGGTCTCCTGGGGTTAACGCCGAAGTCTGCTCATCCATCATCGCTGCCAGTACCCCATGCTCCACGTACTCGTCCGCGACGTCAAGTCCTCCCACCAGTACTCCAGCGGCTACCGCAACAAGAGAACGAGCATGGTCGGGAACCACAGCTGGTTCGTGACCATCACGAGCAGACCCGCCCCGAATAACAGCGACGTAGAGCTGGGCGAGCTGGGCGACGACCGCAGCGACCGAAGCGTCCTGGGAAACAATGGTCTGGGGTCGCAGGCAAAGAACGGGATTGTGCAGGTGACAGATATTACTATCAAGTATGAGGAGACATATTTGGACACATTGGACGCAGGCTCGAGCGACGGCTCCCAATCGACCAGAAAGTAACGCACTCCGCCCATGACTTCCTCTCCAATGATTTTCTTGACTTTCCATTATCTGGTGGAACGGTGCCGTCTTCTCCCGTCAAAATCTTTTCCTGGTTGTCTAGCGAAGCCAGGTCGACTTTGCCCCTGATCCTCCAACCCCTGGCTGTGGGGATCCGGTCAAAGAGGTTCTTCAGCGCTGTCGAACTCCATGTGATCCGTGAGACTGCTGTCAGTGTGAGAAGAGCTCTTAAAAGCCCTCAAGTCTTCATTTTCTGGGGAGTGACCTTCTGCGTCGTCTGTTGCCTGTGTTGCACGAATACGACGAGCGCCTGGGCAAGATCCTCTACGGCATGGGCCTGTACAACGGGCCAGGATACGTGCCCATTGGCAGCGGGTTTCTTAGATACAAAGCCCGCTCCCCAAACAAGTATATCCACCATATTCTCGCTACCTATCTCAAAATCAACATCCTCGCCTTACCAAACCGTGCTGACAACTCGAGTATCGGATGATATTCTTATTGATAAACGAGTACGATTACCAAAGTCACGCGCAGAATCAACATCTCTTGGTTCTGGATCTCGAGTGGGAAGATCCCAAGTAGAGATCTGTTAAATATTCATAGTCACATTATTCTACGGACCCCACCCCAAAAGTTTCGTTCTTCATGCACTTTCAGCCTAATTAACAAAGCAACGCTTCAGGTTTAGTGATCATCAACCTTGGCACCAGACATCTGCTCGACGACTCCTGACAAAAACACCTACTGGTCGCCAACCTCCGTTAAGCCCGGTGTTGACACAGCATGATCAGCCCCAGGAACAAATCAGACAAGTCACTGGCGATGCCCTCCCTGCACGCCGCAATCCACCTCCCCAAAAGGCCCTTCGTATCCACCGTCGGTGGCACCATGTGAAATTTCGGCAATACTCTTGAATGTGCTGCTACGAACTCATCCACAGGCGAAACTAAGCGAGCCTCGGCGACCCATCAGGGGCTACAGTAAATCTCACATCCCAATCATTTCCCTCCTCATTTACCAGCTTCCAATAGACCTCACCATGCGCCTCACCGCTCACCTGCGGATACGGCACCGGGCCACCATCATCCGTAACCTGGGAAGCAAAATAGAACCTATGTATCAGAATGTACTTAGTCGCTCGTATATCGAGAGTAGAGGAGAAAGCAATACGGGCTCCTTACCTGAACTCCTTCACATCGTACGCAGTGGTCCCGAGCGAGATGAGGTGGGCCAGCGCAGACTTGCCGGGGCCGAGGGTTACGGCAAGTGGGTGGACCTTGAAGGGAGTAACATTGCCCGTTGCGATGAAAATGAGCGGAGAATTTTTATGACGTCGAGCGAGGCGAGTCGCATGATGAAGGGCGGCATACGCGCCGCCCACGTTGATTGCGAGATCGCGCGTGAAGGCAGCTGGCTCCACAGCGAACGGGTCCTTTTCTGGGGGGAAGGTAAGAGCGGCAGCTGATTGTTAAACGGCCAAACGTCAGTCTTTGAGTGGATCTTGGAGGGTGTTGTGTTCCCACTTACCGTTGTATACAATGGCATTTGGAACTCCTAGCTTCGACTCAACCTCACGAAAAGCTTCTTCGATCGTCTCGGGCTTGGTGGCGTCCACATACACACGAAGGATACCATCAAGCTCCGTCTTTTCGGTGTTGCGTCTCCCTATGGCCACTTTGTATCCTTGACTCAGGAACTTCTTGGCTACAGCGTGGCCGATGCGTGGCCCGCCTCCAATAATGAAGAGCACCTTTTGCTCAAGTGCCGCCATTTTGAGCCAGTTGAAGGTGCATAGAGATGGACAATCTAGTGAGGCCGCCACAAGGTTTACGAGTACCAGGTAAGGTCATGTAGATGAAACTAGTGGTTTATGCACTTGCAACGGAGTTAACTATGGATTGCTAGAAATTACTAAGCTAGCAAAGCAATTAGTAATTTCGGGGTGTTGCAACAGAGGCCAAGCAGGCTAGCGTGGTAAGCTCGGCCAGATATGGATGCCGACGTTCGCGACTCGGGGGCTCCTTACCAAATAATCTTGATAACCCTAGCCAAATAAAGTCCGATTCGGACTCAAAGGATAAATTTGACCGAGCAACGTTAGTCCCCCTGGCCAGTGTGAGCAATGTATTACTCAAGAAGTATTGATCAGCAAAGCGCTCTGAGACAGGAGTCCTCAGGCAAGGCCACGGAATACCGCCAACTCCCCTCTCGTTTTCCAGGAATTGTCTCTAGCATAGTCATCGCTGTTGTGCTCCGCTTGCCAAAATGAGAGCAACGCCACCCTTGCCCTTTGTTGGGTCTAACTCTTTAGGGACACTCTTGACGGGAAGAGGGCTTTGACATTCTGCTCTCGATCTGAATACAACGAACTCCTCGGAAGCCCAGAATGATTTGAATACCTACTCTATTCTTATGCTATGTCCTACGTTCCTAGCATCTTAGGTCGATAGGTGCTTCTTTACCCCTTCAAGTCTATCAGAATGCCGTCTCGGTGTCTCTACCGCGCTTCGTGTCCAGAAAACCAAGAACCGAGATAGCTCCAGAATGTAACCTTGAAGATGGATTTGTAATGCACCAGGCACATGCCCCATGCTAGCAGGAGCTGGACGACGGCCTCGTGCCCATTAGAGGCGTCCCTCGACTGTGGCACCCGGCCGCCCTTGTCCTTTGATTCGAACTTTTCGAAAGAGCGCATCAAGTTTTATTCATCAATCCCCAGCCTTCCCACCTTCAAGAGAGACCGCATCGTGTTGCTATACTTGACCATGGCCGATTCCTACGCTGGTGCAGCTGCGTCTAGCGTGTCAAATCTGCCGTGTCTCCTTCCTAATTCTACCCGTCCCCCTGCAGTTACCAGTTTCATTCGTCGATTCTTGAGAGAACCCCGGGTAACGCAGCTTAGACAACAGTTTGTCTCATCATGGGAGCCAAACTAGCAGGTCATGTGGACCGGCATCAGATGTGAGGAGGCACAGAAATGGGCGCGTCGAAAGCGTATGCGGACCTTGTCGATAGCAATGGAGCCGCTGTAGAAAGGTGGTGAGGCATCGCAGATCGAAGGCAAAGGGAAAAAATGCCGGACTCGATACACAGGGGCGCTTCAGCTTCATTTGCGTGGTATATTACCGCGGACGAGGTTGTTACGATCCTGCGTCCACCGGCTCCAGAACTACCCTCCGCCTTCATCTGCATCACGGATGGATTGCCTTGCCTGCCAACACACCCCCACGTGTTGGGCCGCAACCAACCACCCCCAGTGTACATGCATGATGGAGGGAAGGGAAATATCTCTTGGGTGAGAGGCAGACTGTCGCCTATCCCTCCCTCCTTCCCGCTCCACCCAAGACAAAAACTTTGTATTCTTACTTCAAAGCTTATTTTTGCCATTTCGTAATTCCTTGTTCAAATTGTTGTCACGTCACTAAGATGGCAAGGCTGCAAATTCCCTTTCTGGACAGTGTAGGGGAGGAAGACGAACATGGCCCAGCGAGCAAGGTTCTGACGCGACCGTGGATGTCGTACTGGCCCCCCAGAGTGGGCAGTGAAGTCCAGGTCTTGCTGCAGCAGACTACGCCAGAGGCCCTCAGCTGGCGGTTCAACCCAAAGAGGCCGTTTGACAGACCATGGCAGACATGGGTCCAGGCAGCAATGTCTGCGGGAAAGCTCTGCGTTTCTCCAGTCTTGGGTCCCAAAAGTGCGAGAACCTCCCTGCTGGCAAACGAGACGCCAACTCCCCAACAGCCTAAGAGTTTGAGACTGAAGCCCTCCCACGACATCAACCGCGATCTGGGCACAAGCGAAGTGGACACCCAGATTGCCGCTCTGAACCTTCGGTCCATTGTCCCTCAGCAGCTGAACTACCTGTCCGACGATAGTCTGTACGACACGACCAAGCCATTTCACACACGGTTGCCCTTCCTGGGTGAGATTCGGCGCAGCAACATCACCGGCCAGGGGTATTCAGGCATCAAAATCCACGATCTTTCCGGCCATGAGGATACCTTCACCCTTGACACCTCAGGGTTTCAATATCTTCGGATCCCAACCGCTGTGACGAACTGGACCAAGGAGGCCACCGAGAGTCACTACCTGCCGGAGATGGAAACATGGTTGAAGGACTTCTTTGGCGCGGAAAGCATTCATATCTATGCCTACACTGTAAGTCGTGATCAATCATGGAAACGCCAGCGATCTGACGGGTGCCTCGAGTTCCGATGTAACAACCGCGAAAATCCCTTGACCGAGCATTGGGCTGGTCCCTTTACGCGCGCTCACTGTGGTATGCATTGTATTCCATCCCCAGTCCGCTTACATGCCCGGCGATGTCTCCTGACTTCGTGGGTGGACGGCTAACCTTCCTTTCTTAGACGTCTCCCTTAATTCTGGCCTTCGCCGGTTGGACTTGCACTTGCCCCATGATGCCGAACGAATCAAAAGGGGTCGTTGGACAATGGTCGGGTAGGCTGAGCCTAAACAACTCGCTTCTTAATCCAGCTGTCAGTTCCTGCCGGCTAACCCATCTCTTCGCCAGCCTATGGCGAGCTCTGACAGATCCATACCAGGACCAGCCCCTTGCGGTTCTTGACAACCGCAGCCTCAGCCAGAATGATCTAATCCCAGCCGACATTGTGTTTCCACATTACTGCGACGAGGGCTACGAGGTGCGATACAGCCCACTCCATCGCTGGTTTTACAAGCAGCGGATGACGCCCGACGATGCCCTCATGTTCAAGCTCTATGACAGCTCAAGCGACGTGTCAAGATGTAGGTTGAGCAAGAGCCCTGTCATTTCGTGAGTCGGAGCTACTGCTAATCCCCGAAACACGTCAGTTTGTCCTCACTCGGCTTTCACCGACCCTACAGTCCCAGACGATACACCTCAGCGTGCCAGCGTCGAGCTTCGTGCAATTATCGTCTACTAATCGCCCATTTCGTCCGAATGTGATGGATGCTTTGTGGTACCCGACACATCACATCATGTCTGATGCATTTTTCTCCACCTGTTATTCCATTGATGGACAGGGTTTCGCGCATCCCAACAAGGGGAGTCAGAAGCAGCACCGAGCAATGAGAGAGTGTGGCCGATCGGGACCAATGAAGTCCAACACGATGGAGTCCAGTTGCGGCAATCTTCCTCAAGCACAGAAATCTAAGAACAAACAGCACGGCATTGGCTTCTTGTCTAGATATTCCCCTGCTTACGACAACTCAAAAGCGCACTGCGAAACCTCCACCCCCTCCAACTCAGCATCAACCCCAACCACAAACCTGCCCGCTGGCTAGCCTTCACAAATCTCCTCTCTCGAAGCAAGGTAGCTCCCGACAAGAGGCATCTTGACGTCGCGATCAATCGTGTTCATGATGCTACAAGCACCGAGTTCCTTTACATAGCCCTGTTTCGCGAGGGCCCTGTTGACCGAGTAGCCACGCTTGATCTGCAGGTCCACGTTGCCCACGGCACGGAAGCTGGCGGGCTCCTCGCAACAGTCGATAGGATCGGTGAGCTTCCGCCCCAGCTCGGCGATGCACTTGTCGGCCACGGCTGCCTGTTCGATGGGCGAGAACGGCAGGAAGGGGATGAAGTCGGTTATGCGTCCTGTCAGGGGTGCCTGGGGGGAAGAGTGTCAGAAATAGGTACTTGCCCAATGACATGCGATATCTCAGGCCGGCAGAGGGAAGGTCAAGTGAATACTCACACCAAACACATTAAAAGACTCCTCTTGGATCTGTCGCGAGAGCCTTTGCGTCAGTTTCCGGATCCGTTCTTCCGCCGCCTTGAAGTTGTGGTCGGCAAAGAGGACCGCCCCGTGATTGTCGCAAAATTGGTGGATTATCTGGTCAAAGACGTTCGTTGCAAGAGCCCAAATAGTGTTGGAGCAATTGACTGTGACACGGCTCCGCCGGTCGAGATACACCCCTAAAACCATAAATGTAAGTGATGAACGGACTGTAGAACATCGTCTGAAGGTGCCACCCACTGTTGTTGAACGGTACGAGAAGGGCCTCGCGGACTTCGTCCTTGGTCTTTTCAAACTCTTCCATGAAAACAATGCAGCGCTGGCCGTTGTGGCTCGCCAGATGGTTGTTCACCACCGAGTCCTTCTCCCACCCCTGATACGGCGGCCAAGAACCAAAGAGGTCTGTCTCGTGGGCGAGGTTGGTACAGTCCACGCTTTAGAATCTCAGGGAGAGCAGGCGATCAAGGTTTTAGGCCAGTTCCGTCTTGCCATGACCACTTGGACCTGCAAAGAGCAGGACAAGCGGTCTACCAGTAGGCAGGGCGAGATGACTGGGAATTCAGCGAAGCACAGATCAGCATTCTCGAAACATGGGGCGGGGGCAGTGATAGAGCACACTTACATCAGAAAACGCTCAATCAAGAGCTCGCATGCTGGTCCCTGGCCCACAAGGAAGTAACGGATGCCCAGCAGCTCGCTGGCTTTGTGGACTTGGAACAGCTGTTTGATGGCGCCAGATACCGCCCGATCCAGGGACGCACGGTGGAGGTCATATCGCACCGTAAAGCTGAAATTGAGTGCGTCTGCCATGCGCTTCCAAATGCTCGCAACGCACCAGGCCTTGTTGTCGTCGTCCAAGTCCGCAAGCTCGCTCTCGGGAGGTCCCTCATCCGGGAGGTCGCGGTGGAGAGGGGCATAGAATGCCTGGGGAATCGTATCATCTGACCATCCCAGACTCAACAGGGTTTTGACAACCAATGGTCCGTTGTTTCGGAACGATTGGCAGAGGGCGATGGCAAAGCCGAGGACGGGTACGCTGCGGTACGTGTGGTTGACGATTCCGGCGTAGCAAGCCTAGAGCTTGACCATTTCTGGATTGCCGGTAGCGATGACGAAGAATATGGCGGGGTATGTGTCGTGTTCAAGCGCTCCGTGATGGCCTCAGATCCGATCGTCTCAGTGAAGTGAGTGAGGTATGCCCGGATCATATTGCACGACTCACCCCCCCGGATCGCACCAATCAGATCACGGAGACTGAATCCAAACTCATCGTTCAAATCGGTAGATGTGCGCCAGCGGTCGGATGAAAATGGGTCTTGAATCTGATGCGACAGCGTTTTGGCCGGCAGGAGGCGGCTGGCCAGCTCGGATGGCGCAGGAACTTCGGGAAGTGTGAAATCCCAGCTGTTCTCCCCCAGGTGCTCATCAATCGCAGCCTGGACGTTGCCACCGTGTCTCTAATGTTGTTAAACCCAGATGGATGACACAGTGTAAGCTTTTACGGGAAGACAGCGTCTTACCTTCAACAGTGACATGGCCTTTGACCGGTCGCACCCAGTCTGATCTGTCACCTGTTTGACCCTAGGCTGCCACTTCATGTTGATCATGATGCGAGGGATGGATGATTGCCAGGAGATTGGTGGGACCAGCCACAGTGTTCAGGTACGGAAGTGATTTGGCAGACACACACGCGCAGACCTCGGAGAAGGGTGCCATCTGATATGCTCGGGTCTTGCTCGGTCAACCATTTTGACAACTTGCTTTTCGTTTCCATTGTAGGCCTCACTGTTGAACTCCCGTCCGTTGTTGGTGGTTTTGAGGTGGTTGGCCGTCGAAGACCTGGTTCAATTGGGTAAATCGGCTTGCTCTCGTTGAATCCAAGCACAACATGCGGGACTGATAAAGCAGAATGCACCTAGCCGGAGCTGCCGGAGCTGTCAGCTGCTCGTGTCTCTGCATTTGCAAGAGTCGAGATATGTAAGCGAGCACCTGGTTTGTCACCATTGGCTCTGTGATCAAGCGCTTAGTTCGATTCTGCTTTCGAGGCTGGTTTCAATTTGGTCCAGTTGGCACCTCAAAGCCCCTTCCTCTTTTGTTTCTTGCGCCTCTCTCCAGTGGTCGCTCTTTTCTGTCTGAACAAGCGTTTCTCTCTTCGAAATTGCAATCGACAGAAACAGGACTTGGCCGGTCAAGCTCTGACGGCGGTCGACTGCCGCAGTGTCTGGCCGAATTATGCCAAACGGAGGGTGTGAGACCACGACACATGAGTTTTGTTTTCCCTCCAGTCCCAGGCTGCAGGTCACAACCGAGGGATGCCCGTACATAAGGTACAGACAGCATTCACTGAGACTAGGTTGGTAAACACCACCACTGGCCACAGGAAGCCACCAATGGTGCACCTGCCGAGCCTGGGTTAGACGGCCAGACGACTCGGATCAACCTGAAAGTCTGGATTTCACCTGTTAGACTTTTCCCATTTACAAACCAAGGAATGACATGAGGTTACTGCGGAGGGACGTTGTTGGAAATGGGGCACGTGGGATGCTTCGGCCATCTCGGTTTCAGTATCATCAGGCACCTTACGGGGGTGGGTTGTTGTCGGGGAATGGAGAATCAAAATTGGATGGGCTAATGTTAGGTAGCGCGACTTGGCCAGGACTAGAAATGACCTTGCCAGAGGCGCCAGAAATTGAAGCACACCTGAAATTCACCGGGTCGGCCCACGTGCTCGGCCCCCCTGGAGGCGCGGAGCAGACTCCGCGTGCAGCGGCCCCTCCCGCTGGTGCTTGTTCCTTGCACCACACTTTCCAACTGCCGACCAATTGACGAGAGGGTAGCAAGCACGCGCCGACCGCATTGCCCGCCCAATACGCCCAACACGTCCTGGGCGTGGAGGCGTCGGTGAACCTCCTGGGAAGGACGCACTACTGTTCTTCGTCGGGGATCTTGGCATGCAGCGATGGAATGGGGGTGCTAAACTGCTAAATCCCGAGAATTGAAGTCGAAGGCGACGCTGCAACAGATAAATGGCACTCTGTCCCGCCCACGGCTACAACCCGTTTTGTTCATTGCCGTGGGCGGACACCTTCGGTTCATCAAAATTCAACTTCTGCCCTTCGTTTGACCACAATAGTCCCGCCATGGGATTCTCACGGCGCCTAACTGCGGCAGCGCTGCTCGCCCTGTCGCTCGGCGCATCTGCCGCTGACGTCGACATCCCCGTCTCGGCTTTGACTGCCGAGGTCGAATCGGATTGGTCGGCCGTCTACTACGGCAAGACGCCCCTCCTGCTCGGGAACGATGGCAGCGCCGCTACCGGTGGCTGGCTTGCCTGGAATCTCGACTCGGGCTCGCCCCTGGCCCAAGTCCACGCCGAGACTCCGGGGCGCAGGACCAAGCTCGTGACCGCCATCCACGGTCGGGATGGCAAGAAGGCAGAGGGCCTCGCCGTCAGCATCGGCCAGCCGGATTCCATCCTCCGCGGATGGGAGCTGCCCGATTTCAAGGAGGTCAAATCGGCCCGGACCACTGTTCTGGGAGACTGGTCGGCGCTGTGCTCGTGGAAGAGTCCGACCGGCAATGACTACGTCTACCTCTTTGGCAAGACGGAGGGCAAGGTGTTCCTCGTCCGGAAGGAGCATCGTGGCGGTGACTACGATGATGCGAAATTTGTCGAGGTAAGCCTTCTGTCTGCACGAACCCAACGCCCCACTGACACCAAACCATAGATTCAAAGCTTCCCGCTCCCAGTTGAGGCGTCGGGCTGCGCCGCCTCGCCTTCGCTGGGCAAGATGTTTTTCTCCGCAGATGAAGATAAGGACGTCTACGTCTTCAACCTGGCCGAATCCACCGCCGCCCCTGCCGTCAGCAAGATTGGCGAGGCCGAGGACGACGTGACGGGCGTCGCTGTCTATGTCTCGGCCACTGCCGGCGTCGACTACCTTTTCGTGGCGATGAAAGACACCGTGGCTGTCTACGCCCCGCCCTTCAACTTGCTTGGCAACCTCAAGCTCACCGGCCACGAGGATATCGAGATCCAGGGGCTCGGCCTCTCCCAAGGCGCTACCTCCAAGTACCCCAGCGGTGTGCTCACATACGCCATCGAAGCCGAGGACGTCAAGGCCTTTGGTGTCAGCTCTCTCGACGGTGCCATTCAGACCCTGGGCCTGAAGGTCAACACCAAGTATGACCCCGCCGTTGGATGCAGCAAGTCGTCGCCCATCTGTAGCGCGTGCTCAGACAACGGGTACTGCACCAAGAACGGCAAGGGAATCGAGTGCTCGTGTTTTGCGGGCTTCCAGGGCAAGAACTGCAACGCCAACACCTGCGAGGACAACTGCTCCGGCCACGGCAAGTGCGTGGGTCCGAACGAGTGCAAGTGCGACGCCGGCTGGGGCGGCCTGCACTGCTCCTTTGTCGTGGTGCAGCCCGTTGCCGAGACGGACGCCAACGGCGGCGACGGCGACGACCCGGCCATCTGGATCTCGCCCAACGACCGCGGCCAGTCCCGCATCGTCACCACCACCAAGTCCACGCTGGGCGCCGGCCTGGGCGTCTTTGACCTGTCCGGGAAACTGCTCCAAACCATCCCCGCCAACGAGCCGAACAACGTCGACGTCATCTACAACTTCCAAGCCGGATCCCGCAAGATCGACCTCGCGTACGCCGCCTGCCGCGGCGACAACACCCTCTGGTAAGCACCAAACCCCCCTCCCTCCAAAACCCACTTCCCAAACACTAACC
>Ga0247824_10000882_pt1 | contig 15809 bp, 14 predicted proteins | sample 13C_PalmiticAcid_FD_194412 | JGI IMG/M metagenome (GOLD analysis project Ga0247824, IMG submission 194412) | Soil microbial communities from agricultural site in Penn Yan, New York, United States - 13C_PalmiticAcid_Day48 | ecosystem: Environmental > Terrestrial > Soil > Agricultural land... | reverse complement strand
CTCCAAGTTTCTTTCCAGATCAACCTGTTCACTATCATCCCTTCCACCCTCGTTCTCATTCGACCCGTCATCGCCATGCAAAGGATCGTTAGTTTGCTGCCCTCCGCAGCGGAAATCGTAAGTGGGGCCTTCAAGGCCTCCTCTCTGCCTACCGTCTGCCTGGTCTGTCACTTTGCGCTGTACATTCATGGATGCTCACAAGACAAGCCGTAACCCCTGATAGATCTGCCTTGTGGGAGGCCAGCCTGAGATGGTCGCCAGAAGCCACGAAGATGACTTTCCGTCTACAATACAACACTTACCTATCCTCACCAAGTCCAAGACTACATTTACAACCTCAGCCGATGTGGACCGTCAAGTCTCGGAGGCTCTATCTCAAGGTCAAAGTCTGTATGATCTGGATGTCGTACAACTCAAGGCTCTCAAACCCACCGTGATTGTCACTCAGGACTTGTGCAATGTCTGCTCCATCGACTTGGTCTCCGTACAGCGTGTTGCTGTTACGATGAATCCACGTCCAAGCATTGTCACGCTGAACCCAACCACTTTGGCAGAGGTCATGGAGAGTATCACGACTGTAGGCCTAGCCCTTGGGCGCGAGAAGGAAGCCAACGAAGTTCGACAGAATCTGGAAAGCAGGATCAACAAGTGCATACAGGCCGTTGAGGAGGTCAAGAAAGAATGTGAGGAGGAGTACAAACCAAAGAAGGTCATGTTCTTCGAATGGACGGATCCTATCTACCCCGGAGGCCATTGGACACCAGAGATGATTGAGATGGCAGGTGGAGTTCATCCCATTAACAGCCCTGCTTGTCCCTCGTAAGCTACAAGGATACGGAATCCACTTTACAGTCGTTATGTCATTTCTCGATGCATCTGTACAATCGTATTGACCACCGACTATTCTACACCACTCTACCGAAATAGCCGTCGTGTCCCAGTTGAGGATGTTGTAGCTTTGGATGCCGATGTCCTAATCATCTGTCCCTGTGGTCTGGATCTAGAGGCGACACGCAAAGAGTACAACAAACTCTTGGAGCAGGATTGGTTCCGTGGAATGGCCGAGAGGGCAAGTGCCATTGCTCTGGTGGATGGCAACCAAATGTTCAATCGTAGTGGTCCTCGACTGGTGGAGTGCACAGAGTGGCTGGTCATGCTACTTCACGATCGACCAGACTTTGAGCCTGCTGGTTTTCCATGGGAACGGATGAAATGATGCCGAGAGAATAAAAACGAGTGGGATTTATTATGGTAGGTGACTTCACCACAGCTTGTAGTACCCTGTGCTATATTCACTTTTGCTTGTCAAATACGTCAACAAGTGGCCCGCAAGCGCATACCGCCTTTGCACCATGCCAGACCCGGAATCTGTTGTCTGCGGTAACATATCTGAAGTTCGGCACATGTCTCTGTTGTCTTGCTCCATGCAGAAATGGTCCCATCCGTGGCAGTGGTTTGGTGGGACGAACAGGTCTTGGGCCCCGGGCGTGAGCGTCTTCAGCATGGCTGGCTTGCTTGAGTGTAATGGCAATTGAGTATTGGACAGTTCAATTGAGAAGGATGTTGGCGAGATATCAATGCCGAGGACCGACAATAACCGTGCTGGCAATTCGGGATCAAGTAGAGACATTTCTGAAGAATCGTACTGCTGGATGTCAGTCGTCTCGCTCAAAGTCTCGTTGCCAAGGCCCTTTTCGGTTGAGACTTCTTGCACTTGTTGTTGTTGTCGTAGACGACGATCTCTTTGCTGCCGTCGCTCCATCTTCTGCTTCAGAATATTCATGACCGTCGAGTAAGGAACTCCTCGTTGCTTGTTAAACATCTCTGCTGTCTCGCCTTCATGGAGGAAGTCGCACCTGGCATGATTCTTCTGAAAAGGGCAGCTTTTCCCCGCCATACAGCGCTGTGTCTTGTAGGTCAAAGGTCGTTTCCGTGGCTGGAGCTCATGCTCGTAATGCACAAATCGACATCTCTCGCCAAAGGAGCACTGGCCTGACCTTCGAAACTTGGAACAGTATTCGGTTTTGAAGTTGAATGATGCTATATGGTCGCTGTTGCTTGTGTTGTTATTGTTTGTAGAGTTGACACTCGGCTTTTTACAGTTCTTGCTCGCCGTACGGCAGTTAGGATTGAGTTCGTTACTCTTCTCGCCAGTGTCGGTCTTGCCATTGATGTCTTTTGTGCTGTCTTCCTTGAGGGATTCACCTTTACCGATTGGAGACGTCGACCTTGCTGAGGCAGTGGGTAGCATCGAAACTCGCTTTCCGAGGTCCGATGCTGAAGCTGCTGTTCGATGCTGTTCTTTGTCGATCAATTGTTCTTGACATGGATGCCATCGTTCGTTATCACCACGCTTGGATGTTTCCCAAACTGAGCATGGATTGTTGGCCCAAATCTCAGTCTGATAAACACTGGGGCAGATATTGAATCTCATCTGGCGTGGGAAATCAACAAAATTGGATGAACTATGGGACATGTGTGTGGATAGCAGGGAATCGCAGACTGTATTCAACAAGGTTGCAGCCTCCTGGGGTGACTCGATTAAGGATTGAAAGAGGTTGAAAGGGTCAGAGGTAGGACTGAGTGGATATGCTTTTGGCATGACAGAATGGAGATGGCAAAAACATATCGCACTTTTATACAGGATTCTGCCAAGTCGCGTCTTTCACGACGATGTTTCCGCTGCTGACTATACACATATGCCAAGGATTCACTACACCTCATTGTTTCGCGCGATATGTTTCAAATAGAGTTCTCACAGCAGAGGGTGGAGCTACAATACAGAGGCGAGAATCGTAGCGTTGTTAAGGGACAAGGGATGAAGTGTAACAATCCCCAGGCGATTGCCGTCCCTCAAAAGGAAGGTCTTTGCCAAGAGCTGTAAACACCTTTTCTCACCGTTTATTTTTGCCCCCCTGTATTTATTGGCATCAATTTCAAAAGCAGCAATCCACTATTGAGGACCAAATGCACTGTGTGCCTTGTTACAATGACACATATTTGTGTCGCGGTCAATCGCGTAGCAAAGGAACGTTGCGTCCACCCTATTCATTGTAGACATGGATGAATGATACATCAGCAAACATACAAACAAAAAAAAAAAAAAGTACTGTGTCCTCTCCCCCACACAACGTGGACTTACGTGATTGACATGACATGGGTGAAGAAACGGGCGATATAAAAAGGGATGATGGTTGCAAGAATGCCAATAACATAGCCGTAAGGTGATCCGAGAGAGTGTGTGGCGTAGATGTAGGCTGCAAATCCTGTGATGAGTGCCAATAAGGTCGAGTAGATGTACAGGATCACCTTTGTCAAAATGTCTATGGATAACAAGGTAGAGACCGGGAGCGTCAGATAGCTGATCATATCAAAGCAAGCATTTCTTTGGATCCTATAGCAACATCGAATCCTCACCAGACATCAGCCCCCATATCACATTCTGGCTGAAGAGTTTGCTGGCCGACCGTGCTGCAGAAAACAGACTCTCGCCAGTGATACCGGCATATATCAGCGTGTAGTTGTTGAAGTTTTCAACCAAGCCCTGGATAAATCGACAGCACGCAGCGAGTATCGTGAAGACAGTGGAGTGCTGACTATCTTTCAGCCTCTGTAAGAACACCAACAAGCAGTATTGTCAGTACTGGATACTGTACATCAGGCATATCACCAGCATGACGATGTATGCTACACTGTATACCTTTACGGTGCGGTCCATGAGAAAACAAATGAATTGAGTAATGGCAATGAAGAGTGCGCCCAGACAAACCGAACCGAACATGGTTGTTGTAGCATTGATCAACGCCGGCTCTGTTATCTTGGTTCTTTGGTACGCGAATGGCCCGTGCCTATAAAATAGTTTACCACGTTTTGGGTATCTCGTCTACAGCGGCAGACGCAAAAAAAAAAAAAAAAAAAAAGGACCATGCTTGTGACGAGGTTACCTGTGAAAGTACCACTTGGACACTACGTTGGCCAGAGTAACCCTACATGTTTGATCCAGTCATGGTTAGAGATACATCATCTTGGTTCGAAAATCCTTGTGGACGAGTCATCGGACGGCATATTTACCTTTGGACGTTGCTGAGCACTGCTGAGGTCCACATGTACATGAAGATCATGAAGCCAGCAATAGGATAGAAATTCTCATCTTGGACCCATTTTCCTATAATCAAAGATGTTGGATGGATGGTCAGAACATTTTTGAGCAACAACATTGAATGGCAAACCCTTGATTAGATACGTACTAGTCAAGGTAGTGGACTCGATGTGACCGATTAAGAAGACCCTTGAGAAGAACAACAGCCAGATAGCCGTAAAGACAACATGGATAAGCATCAGGCCGAATGATACAAAGAACATATCGGGGTTGTCCTTGAGAATCTCGCATGCAAGCTATGGATAAGACCAATAGTGTCAGTGATAATAATAACCCATGCTATTCAATAAAAGTCGAGATACTGGACTTTTTTGATTTCTCACCTCGATGATCTCCGTGGTCCGTGCAACGTTTCGGCGTCGGACATAAAGCAAAGTCATAAACAACGACCCAATGCTCAGTGGTAAGAACGAGAGTACGGTCAATCCAGTGTCCTGCGGGTCCCGTCTTCCATCTTTCCTCGGCCCTTGGAATGAAGACACCAGACACCAAATAAATATCACTAACGCAAAACATGGCATTGATAATACTGTAGCCCACACCACAGGCTGAACAATTTTGAGGGTTAGCATGCAAGACATCTATCAATCCGTCATGAGAAGGGCACATGCTTTGATATCTTACTCTAGTGTGTGTCCGTAGCATCATGAACCACAGGGTTCCTAGGGCTGCTGAGATCAAGACCACGAACGTCAACATCCCTAAACACGTATAAATGATCCAACAGTTAGTCTCATGCATGTCGAGATTACAGCTCAGCTGAATGATGCCCAGATAAATAATCCTCTCATGCATTCAAACGATACCTGCGCTTGACTTGATAACCGAGAAGACATTGTAGATCTTTTCCTCTAGGCGTGATGACTGTACATAGCGTCTAAATTAGAACTCCTGTCGACTGATAGGGCGCGTCACGGCCAAAGGCAACATCTCAGTAACATCCATCCTTACACTCGTTGTGAATAACAACACGATTCCCATAATCAGGTATATGACTAGGGCGAACAGGTAGAGGGCAGCAAAGAATGGGTCCCTGAAATTGCGCTTGTATGATATCGATGTCCATCCCACTGGCCCTGAGGGAATCTGAGAATCAGAGAATGTCTTCTATGTTAGTATGTCCGTACTGCCTAGCTGTACAAGTAGGAATGACTTTATTAATGCCCCCCGATGAGCAGGGAAGGCTGATGACTTACCGCTGTCGATTCCAACAGCTGTTCGCCTAGAGTACCACTGGCTTTTGATTTGGAAGAGATAGGGGGCGGGACATCCAGATAGATCGCCGCCGGGGTCTAAATGTGAGAGTGGATATAAGCCCACCATGTAGTCAGCGGCAGGTGCCATGTGGTGGCAAAGTACGTAGAAGGTTTCACAGAAGTCACCCAACTATATACACGTTACCAGTAGTGGCACTTCTGACTGCGGCTGTCCATCCAGGAATAACGACATAGGTGGAGAGTGCGCACTTGAATCCGATCCATCATCCTCAGAGTCATAGTCAGGCATATACGCCTCACGCAGTGGTTGTTCTTCGCCCAACTGGTCACTATCCAGGTGCTCTTCCTCAGCGTCGATAGTCGGTACTGAATAAAACAACGTTCCCGTCATACGTGAAGAGCTGGCAGGGCCCTGTCCGCTTGAACGAGCTGCAGCTCGCCAATTACGCCCAACTGCACCTTGCAGACCCTGTGTCCGTGGTGTGTTGTTTCCTTGTGAACTCATGGTCTGAGGGATATGTTGAAGGTGACAGCTGGCTTCTTGAATGCAAGGAACTTCAGCACTGGGAAAAAGGGGAAAGTTTAAGGTGTGGGTGTGTGTTTCTGAGTTCAGATCCGTTGTCTTTGTGATGAGATGGTAGTAAAGCGATGTAGTAAAGCGGTGTGGAGTGAAAGAAGGAAAGAAAGGGGGCTCCTAGTCAACCTTGGCAAAAGAGGCCCTTTGCGCTGTCAACTGCTTGCCACTTCCTGGCCTCAGAGCTTCGCCTGCGCTCTGAAAAAAAAAAAAAAAAACTTACGTCACCGATAGGCACGTGAGCAAACTCGCCACAAGTTGCCAGATCCAGCGAAGCGAGGTCGACAAGAGGGTGCACGAGTCTCTGTGAGGCAAAAGATCGCCATGAACAGCTTCGGATTATGAAGCGGGAATGGGGGTACAAACATTCGCTAGGCCTCTTAACGACCTAAACATGGGCTCCGCAAGTGCATCCTGGCTCACATTTTGCTGTGACCACCCGCTGGTCCCGTCTCCAGGCTATTGGAACGTGTGAGTCAGTTGCAACAATGTCGAACATTAGACGATAGGGTACTCTCCTTTGGTACCGCCTGCGTCGCCCTCAAGACGTTCTGGCTGTTACAAGCTGTGTGTACTCCATCGCGTTCTCGCTGATAGCACCAGAGTGTTGGGTCCTCTATACACCTTCCAAAAGCTGACGCGGTGCGCGATGATCTATATCTCCTCAATACGGAACCCTGCCTCAACTGGCTGCCTCGGCTCTTCATCATCCACCCAGTCATTGAGGGGAAGACTGCAATTGCGCCATTAGCCATCGGTTACTTTGTCGAGATGACCCTGCACCAGTGGCTACTGCGGCCTGTACATGTACTGAGTATGAATCGATCGCATGCAAGCAAAGATGGAAAGATGGCTGTTGAGTGTAATACAGGCACTGGGGAGCCCGCTTTGATCAATGATTATCGGAGAACAGGAACGGCCATGCCACCGCCACCGAGACGTGCCCTGACGAGCAGCTGCTTCCCCGCCATCACAGGGACCAGCTGTGCAATGCTAAAATGTCACTCTGGTGCACTGCAGCACAGCGATCACAACATCAGCACAGCATCGATAGAGTGTTTAGTTTGGCACTAATGTCTTCCATGCAGCAAGAAGTCGTCCACAGGCTCAAGTCTGAAGGCTCAGGTCTGGCGTATTGACACTCTACGCCATCCTAATGGGGTTCATAGGGAGCACCCCCGAGATAACCCTACATATACGACCTGGCCCGCGAGATGGACAAAGCGGCGTTTATGCCTTCTGCTTGCGGCAGGCTTTCGCATTTGCCACCGCAATGCAATAAATGAAAGTTTGCGGCGGTGCGGGCTGTCCATGATTGCCAATTGCAAATTGGCCAAGTGCTCTCGTCAAGGAACCCAAGGCCAGATCGTTGACTGTGAGCCGTGGCCCACGACACACCAAGATGGGATGTGGGTGTGGAAGAGATGTCTGGGCGGACCTTCTATGAAAGAAGTGCCCATGAACATGGACACTGAGCCCAACTCTGACCCTATTCTGAGATTCTAAGATGAGACCCGCCGACCGACCCTTGCCACGCTTTCGCACTGTTCAACGCCGATGATATCAGACCTCCCGTGGTTGGTTCGTTCACACCTCTCTTTCTTCTTCTTCTTCACCCTTCACCTCCATACATCTATCGCTGCACCCTTTCTCTTTCCCTCACTCTCACGTTGTTTTTTGTTTCTGCATCTGCATTCCCCTTCAGTATCAACACTTGCATTTTCTCGCATCCTGTTTTCTTATAGAGTTCCTCTCCGAACACCTCCACGCATACCCACCGACACACTACCCTCCAACACTCGTTCAGATCAAACCCGTCCTCCTCCATTACCCATCACCCACTTGCCCAAATGAACAGCAATCAGATCTCTATGCCAGCACCAATGCCAATGGGGGCACCTCCCAGGGTAAAAGACAGCTCCTGACTGTTTGCAGTGGTTGGCTCCGGTCAACCTCGGAGGCTGTAGGTCCACTACCCATGTGGGCTATATTTCTGGCCATGTCGATTGCCGCTGACACATTACTGTTCTCTCCTCTGCCTCCCTAGTTGTACCACCCTGGACCAGAAGGATCGCCTCGACCTGGATTCGCTCACCAGCAACCTTTGCGCCCAATCCCCCCACATGTAATTGCTATGCTCTCGCTTCAGTTCATTTAAATTTGCCACCCACTCTTCCCCCTTCCTTCTCTTTGACCAAACATATGCGCCACGCTATTGTCTATCCTGTAGTTCCAACGTCCAACCACGGCAAACCCCATGTCCGGACAGCCGCAGCTGCTCAATCCATTCGACGATCTATCCGAATCTGAAAAGGAATATGTAAACGATTTGAGGACCCTTCTTCAGGTACCACACAATCGCTTTCGCTTGCCGATCAACAATGATTGTTGGTACAAACCCCACGCCATTGACATCATTGCCTTTACACTGGTCGTTGTAGCGCGTGTCTGCGGGTTGGAGTCAAGATGCTCTTCCCCCTCAGGAGGTGGATGAGATGTTGAGGAATGTTGAGGACATCCATGCAGTTAACAGGAAACTGTCCAAAAGGCTGAGTGAGGTCTTGCTGAATGAGAATGTCAACAGGGAGCTGGGAGCCGTTCTTGTGTGGTTTGTGGATGTCATGGAGGCCCCTTATTCCAATTATTGCAGGAGCCATGTGGCACATCTCGACAACTGGCCAGAAATCATCAACAACCCGCGCTTGCAGAACATCTTGACCGTAAGTTCACACAAATAGCCCCGATTGTTGCTATTCTGCCTCTTCGCCACATGGAAGTAAGTTGATCCTCAATCCGCATGTGTAATAATAGGAAATTGCTGCTGAGCAAGTGCAGCACGTTACACTTGACTCCTTCTTCATGAAACCAATCGATCGTCTACACTACTATCGCCGCCTTTACATGGTAAGAAGTCCTACCCATTGAGCCAATAGAGAGCGTTGAGCTGTGGCAGTGTCTCTTGCATTCCTTACGTCAATGACCTAACGTGCTATCATAATGCGCCGAAATAGCGACTGCTCGACTCCTCGGAGCGAGGGAGCCCTGATTTCAGTGCGTTGGAGGCTGCATTCATGAGAGTCGACACCATCCTGCGGATCGTCACCGTAGATGTACCCGGCACATCTCGTCATCCAGCATCACCTGCACTCTCAGGAATATCCAATATGGCACCTCTCCGAAACGCTCTGCCTTCGCCTCCTATTAATGACCAGACTTCACCAAGCTTTCCTCCACAAGCCAGAAACCCAATTTCGCCTGCATTACCACCTTCTCCAATGTCACCAGGCATGAGCCCCAATCATCGACCTCAACCAAACGTAAGCAGCCCTACGCGTACCGCAGACGCCATGTTGGAGCTGGAGAAAGAGTTGGATACATCCAAGGTCCTAGATCTGTTCACAATGCAGCCTAAGGTATGAATATGCCATCCTTTCTATCTCAGTTGACGTCCGTGTTGGCAAAGCTTCTATAAGATACAGCGTCGCTAACAACCGAAATGCGGTAATCGTTTAGGCCTGTGCACTCTCACTGGCGTTAATTGAACGCGATGTGGTAATCCGCGGCAACATCTGCTTCACCATTTCGACCGATGATGGCTTGGAAGATCGTTTTGAGGATGGACACATCTTGCTGCTGTCTGACTTGTTGCTGATATGCAGGACAAAGACGCCTCAGGAGATTGACAGTAACCCAGAAGGAAACCAGTCGTTGTACTGGCTTCTGTTCCCTCCTCTCGCCATTCGACATGTCTTTGCCGCAGATGCTACACAACCTGGTCAAGGTAAGCACCATAACTGTATCAATTCACCAAGGAAGAGCGTTGTCTACGGCCTGATTTAATCTGACATGAGACCTAATGAAAATAGACCCTCTTGTGGAGCTGACCATCGTCAACCGAGTCAAGGCACGTTTGTTGGTCTTGGAGGACCAGCTCAAGTATGCATGGATCAACGAAGTTAACAATGCACAGCAGAGAGACGTTGCCAAATTAGCTCAACAGCAGCGTTTGCAAAGTCCACCACCGAACATGGGCTTTACACACAGTCGACCTATCCGGCCAATGGGACCTGGATCTCCCCTTTCGCCTACCTTGCGTGGAGGTCCAGCTCCGCCACAGAGTTTCCACAGCGCACCACTGTCACCGCCATTCCAGGGCCATCCAGGAGGTCCTGTTCCACCTCAACACTTTCATAACGGACCCTTGTCACCACCATTCCATGGCCATCCAGGAGGTCCTGTCAGCCCACGCCCAAGACCACTCATGCCGGCCATGGGAGGGCCTATGGGAGGTCCTATGTGTCCACCAATGGGCCCTCAAATGGGTTCACCAATGAGTCCGCCAATGGGCCCACGAATGGGTTCACCAATGAGTCCGCCAATGGGACCAATGGGTCCACCAATGAGTCCACCGATGGGGCACCCTATGGGAGGTATGAACCACCCTGGATTCCGACCAATGTCACCAGGCCCAAGACCTGGTAGCATGCACAATGGAGGAGGGTCATTCATTGGACGACCTTCGCCGCGTCCCTTCAATCGCTCAATGGTATGTCATGAACCTATTGAAATGGTAGAGACACCCTCCTCTCGTTTTCGCATATACTGAACGATGCTTCGCTGTTCATTTTGGTTAATGTAGAGCATGAGGCGAACAAATACGACAGGAAGACCGGGACCAGGACCAGGAGCACCAAGAGGACGCGTTGTGCCAAGAGGCGATATAGCGGCGGCAAAGGAAGTTCTGCTGAAGACGAAGCCTTGTGATGTATTTCATTGGAAAGACGAAAACTGGGAGCCCCTGGTTGAAGACGATGATTGCGTCGTCGAACTTCGCCTGACGACTGCGAATCGAATGGCGATGGCTGTGGTGACGTACGAACACGGTCAATTGGTGCTGAATGCATGGATTGTCGAATCCACCACGTTCCGCCGTGCTTCAGAATGTGATGTCAGCGTATCAATGGACATGGGAGCAGGCGCACAGTGGTACACGGTGGCACTGAACACTGGGCGAGAAGCAGACGAGTTTTTTGCAGCGTTTCAGCAGGCAAAGGATCGGGCAATGTACGATCCAATGGTGCAAAAGTCGTATTCGCCAGTGCTTTCTCGCGGTGACTCGTTGGCCGCGACCGTGACTCAGACCTCTGTGCGAGAGAAGCCTGTCAGGCAAACCCTCAACTCCATGTACCCACCATGTGATTGCAAACTGTTCATTCAGGCAGGAGACCATGGACAATGGGTCAACCTGGGAAGTGCAAAGGTGGAGATCAAGATGGAAAAGCCTTCCGGTCATGTTCGGATCTTTGTCGGACTGGTGTCGGGTAAAAGACCAGTGCTGGAGAGCGTCATTGTACTACGCGACTGTCTCGAACTTGTCGGACCTAGGAAACTGGCGATCACATTAATGAACCCACAAGAAAAGATGAGCATCATCTACATGCTTCAGTTCAAGGATGAAGCCATGGCCTCCAAAATCTTTGAGGGATTGAGTCTCAACGAGAACGAGTGAGGTCAGCATGACACTTTGCAGCGCGCAATAAATATTCTTCCTTCGACGAGAAGCAGATTCACACTGTGGCTCCAACATGGAGACCGTACCGTAAACAAGTTTGGGAACCCGAGATATCCCTTATCCTGATGCTCTCGTAATGCTCATCAATCGGAACCGGGTTGTAAATTTAGCGCTGAATGATGATCTACGACAAACAACTATAGCACCACCCCACCCGTACACGTCTTATCGTGGGATAGCGAGCTACATATTTATGTGGCCTAGCACCAAGCAAGACAGTTTTTTGGGTTGGTTGGGCATTCTACACGCACGCGTTATTTATACATGTCGACGGTCTGCAATCCTCCTGCAGGGTGTTGACCATCTTCGCGTCCATCCGTTAGTTCATTCCTGGTCTGGCGGGACGTTGGGAGGGTGGGACAGATGTGAGCAGAATAGCTGCAGCAGACCTTGCAGCAGACCTTATTTCTTAGTTGTGTTTGGCCTCCCTCTCCACGTTGCCATTCTCACCAATTGGGTCCGTTTGTTATTCCGTTAGACTCTCACCTTTCGGGAGAGGTCAGTTGGCTAATACATGGCGACCCATTGCTGGGAGTGATTATCAGTCTGTCCAGGTCGTCATCTGTCATCATTGCAGCCTCCATCCTGTGTGAAGTACCATAATGTGCGCGAGGGGCCAACAGAAGGCTAGCATTCGACGCACTCCCGCATCACAGGAATGCGAGGCAAAGAGTGGCAGAGCCCTTGCAAATGATTCATTTATCTCATTCAGTGATCAATGACAATCCTTCCGGTGTTTGAGATTGAGAGGACCTCAAAGTTAGATTGTGTACGTGAAAAGCACCCCTCCCTCGACTTGTTACCGCGCAAACATTTGCACGATCCGCGGAAAAAAAAAAACACGACCTGGACAAAATACGAGGTGAGTTAACATGTGTCTGCTAAAGTGGCCAGAGGATGTATTCTTTGGTGCAGATCTCTTGGTAGCGTAGACTAGAGGAGCGTAGACTAGAGGACAAACAGGCGAAGGGCAGCGATTCGGGGGCGTGTGGCCACTGAGGCACTCATCACAAAAATTTTACAGCCACCAATAAAACCTGTGCCACTTTGACAGCACTGCAATCTTCAATCTTGCATCTTCTCCTACACAGTTCACTAATTGCTGACCACCATATCTACAGCCACACGAATAGTTATCGCAGCTGAGTCGGCGCCTTCCCACCCAAGTCGCAACGCAATCCAAGTACAGAGCCACGACCGTTTCAAGAGCTCTTGTTTCGTTCGAGTCCAAAACATGGCTGCTGCAAACCCAACGAACAGCCTTTTTTTTTTTTTTTTTTTCCTCCCCTCCAACACCTTGAAATGGGCCCAAGGACCCACGACCAAATGTCTGCCGCGAGCACACGAAAACTGCGTTCGACTTCTTTCGCTCAAGTGTGGTCTTATCGTCAACAACGACCCTACTGCTAGCAATGTGGACACATTCATCAAGACTCGTTTCCTTAGTGGTACCACTATAAGGACGAGCGATGCAGAGGAGCCAAAGGCAAGGTAAGCGGTTCCATCAGGATTTTGCTGCACCAGACAGGTATTCGTAATATAGAGAGCAGATTGTATTGCGGACCAACAACCAACTGAATCTTGCTTTCTTACATCAATGAGCAAGCTACAGGTTGATATAGTACTATGATGACGCGAAGAAGTTCGAGAGTGTTGTACAACTTGGGGAATGCAAGTTCCCTTGGTCTCATAGAGAAACTAGAGCATGCGCTTTGGAACGACCTCTCCGTATGCATTCGCATTCTTTATAGACTTGTAACAAACACCATGGAGATATTCCGTGGCTGGACAACCATCATGGATAACATGCCTGCCAGCCTGTCGGCTCAAGGCGGAGCTTACTGGAGTCGTAGCCCAGGACGTCAACAAAAGAAAAGATAAAAGCACGAGAGGATCTCCCTTTGAAGGAACGTCGTAAGTTTACGGCTCGAGGACATTTGGAACCAGGAGTATGAAAAGAACAGTTGATCGCGGCAGCCAAACAAGAACAGTGTTGAGATGTCAAGTGAACACGGAAATCAAAGGACGCCCACAACACGTCGGTGAGAATAAAGAAAACGGTGATCTCTCCGATGAAGTTACTGTGGCACGGCAACTCTCAAGCAGATTTTTACACCTGGAAGTGGTCAACACTCGGTAGGACCCTGGAGCTGTTGGAACAGCTGTAAGAGACGGCGACTAGTGCCGATGCCATCAAGGAGGAGCGCAGCGCTAAGAAAACCGATCTCAATCCATTTTATCGGCGGCACAATACGAGGAAGTGATCAGAACACTCGGCCAGGCAGATTTTAAGAACCTGTTGGACGAAGAACAAGCACAAAGTGTGCAATTGGTGCTGGGTAACCAAGTATCGCTTCTACGATCAGTCTCCATCACACTCGACGGCTCCTTCACATCCGTCTCCAATTGCTGTGTCTCAGCCTGCCAGAGGAACACATCATGTTCAGGAGGTAGCATTCAAGAATCACAACCTTACGTTTGCCGAGCCTAACGTTGTCATGACCTGCACCGTCTACCTACACTACGATGGTAGAAGACCGAAGATGGTGATACCTACTGGCCACATACACCCCATATTGCCTTGAAATCACCTATCAATATTCTCGCCAGGTTCGCCAAATCACCTTGTATGTCTTGGCAGGCGATATTTGCGTCCTTCATCTGGGAGTGATACAGCTGTTTGAGACGCTGTATCTGGCGGACGAGAACCACTTTGACATCAACGATATCGATGGCAACACTCTCACCTATAAAAGCAATGTCACGTCGTCCAAAGGCGTTACGAACGCCTTTGCTGGATTCTTTGAATATTCCAGATATGCCACTCAACAGGTAAGCACCATTAGGTTCTCACTCAGAAACAACGGCTCTGTCTAACATAATGTTCATATAGTTGGCAACACACTACGAATCACAACTTACGACGACGCTCAGTTGAGAGTGAATATGAGCAACCGGAAGAACAGTTCATGCGACAGTGTACACGATGGAAAGCGATGCAAGTCAACAACACCTCTCCGTGGTCTTTAAAAGCGCTTCTCAATAGCAGGACGGCAACTCCAGGTTCTCAAGCAGGCTATTGGAATGAGTCGCCCAAATTACGAGCCAGGGCAACAAGGCTTTTAAGGCAAACAGGCCAGCATTGGTCAAAGTCCAGAATGCTGGTGATCAGTTTCAGTCCTCCAGGACAAGCAGGCAACGGCAACCAGAACTCACTCTTTCTAGTGCAGGGTAGCAACAACAGCCAAGGCTGCAAACAAAGTCCAAGGGCGTCAAAACGGCAGCACCACCGACACCCACACGGGAGAGACCAACAGCAGAAGATTCGCCACAGCGCCTCGAGGTATCAGAACTTCTTTTACAGTACGGTGTAATTGTCGGACGTTGGTCAGAGGACTCGAACGTGTGAGTGATGCCGGAGAACATTGCAGGAGATCAAGGCGTCCGTCGGTTGGTTTGAGTGCGTAAGAGGTATGCCAACTGAACAAATTATCGTTCGAATGCCTGGAAAGCTGCGACCTTTGTCTGTAAGTCTGATGTAAGATGAAGACTGGACAGCGCTGGATATCGACGTTTCCTGAGGATGAGGACGACAGCATCTCGGCTCTACCAGCTAATGCATTAGAGAAAAGCGCTACTGCTCGTACCAAGACCACGGAACCCATGCTTCAGCGGACAACTTGGGTTACTTCTATACAGATCGACAACATCATTAAGCAAAGGAGGCGCGATAGCTAATAGCAAGGATGTAGCACTCTCACCGATTCTGTAGTTAGGTGTGCAAAAAGGCCACCGAGGCCGAAGGCAAGTTGACGCTGAAGATGTCACAGTGGCACAGGACGAATCGAGTACAGGCAAGGTGTCAGCAGCATCCGGTGATCGTGCTATTCAAAACGCGATCGGCTGTACTCTCCAAACACAACACCAAGTGCGCTTGATTGGCCGCGATGGCACAGCGAGCACCGGTGTTGGTTCTCGGAACGGTGGCGATAGTCGGCGCGCTAGCGGCAAGCAGGATGCTCAATATCGTCAACACGCCACGGTGGCGATTATCTCCTGTAGGTTTGACAAGCAAGGTTTGTCCTTTTTGTTTCCCACCGCACACGTATCGCGCGAGCCAGACGATTGTCGGACAGAGCGGTGGAATGCGAGTCTTTTCAGGCCGACTACACGATCAAGTCGCGGGATGGGCAAGCATCCCACAGCACTGACACTGCTGGCGGGTTCATCATGCTCTCAATCCAAAAGGAGGCCCTTCTTACCTACTCGCTGTATCCATCATCTCGA
>Ga0247824_10000881_pt1 | contig 15818 bp, 6 predicted proteins | sample 13C_PalmiticAcid_FD_194412 | JGI IMG/M metagenome (GOLD analysis project Ga0247824, IMG submission 194412) | Soil microbial communities from agricultural site in Penn Yan, New York, United States - 13C_PalmiticAcid_Day48 | ecosystem: Environmental > Terrestrial > Soil > Agricultural land... | reverse complement strand
TGCATCACGATTGAGATCGCCATGAAGACGAACAACCATCGGCATGTGGTATGTCTCGCTGACACCTTCCATCTGAGCAAGGAACCACATCCGTTGTTGAGAGAACGACAGTGGCAGGTCTCCTTCACGAGGAATGGGATGGATGGTGGAGTAGACAGTTGTTTCCTTGTCCATGCACTGACTCACAGACGCAGCAAATGACGAGAGTGTAGGATATGCGAATATACTTGAGAGAGACATCTGGACACCGAGAGAGACGACACGATTCATCAAGCGTACAGCGAGGAGAGAGTGGCCTCCGAGAGCAAAGAAATTGTCATTGCGACTGACACGGTCAAGATGTAGTAACTCAGCCCAGATCTTTGTCATCATAATTTCGGTTTCGCCCTGAGGTGTTTCGTAGCCTTGGCGAGCGTATGCATCAATACCAGGTGCTGGAAGTGCCTTGCGATCGAGTTTACCATTGGAGTTGATCGGTAGTAAATCGAGTCGAACGATGGCAGCAGGAACCATGTAATCCGGAAGACACGATGTGAGATACGCTCGCAGGCTGTAGAGGAGTTGCTCATCGTGCTTGGCCACGACATAGCCGATCAGCCTCTTGTCTGATCCTTCACCAATCGCGATGACAGTAGCATTGTCTACCAGTGGATGATCATTGAGTCGCGCTTCAATCTCGCCAAGTTCGATTCGGAATCCACGAATCTTGACTTGATGGTCGTTGCGACCGAGGAATACGATATTTCCATCTGGAAGATGCCGTGCCAGGTCTCCCGTTTTGTACATTCTAGGGTCTTTGTCTTTGGAGAATGGGTCTCGAAGGAACACCTCGGTCGTCAAGTCTGGTCGATTGAGATATCCTCTGGCCACGCCGATTCCTCCGATATACAGATCTCCAACGGCTCCCAATGGCGCTGGTCGCTGATGCTCGTCGAGGATATATATTGTTTTGTTGGCAATGGGACGGCCAATGGGTACGATATCGCCATCAAACGCTGGCGGACATTTCCATGCTACCGCACTCACTGTTGTCTCGGTTGGTCCATAGTCATTCACAATCCTGCAATTTGGAATCCGCTCGTGCAAGGCTCGAACCAACGTTGCCGATAGAGCGTCTCCCGCAATGACTAGTACCAGTGGTGTTTTCAGAGGCGGAAAATCTTTGAAATCCTGGAGTATCGCTGGCGGCAACAATACTTGCGTGATCAAGCGGTGCTGCAAGTACTCCCAAAGCCTTATCTGATCCATTCTGATGTCGTCCGGCAGAACATGCAGAGAGCCGCCATAGCTCAGTGTTGTAAATGTATCCACAACGCTACTGTCAAAACCGAATGAAGGGAACAGCGCGACGTTGCCTGTAGGAGTAATACCGTACGCGTCTGGCCGGGACATCACAAGGTTCACAACACCGTAGTGCTCGATCATGACTCCTTTGGGTTTCCCAGTTGATCCAGAAGTGAAGATGACATAGGCCAGATGATTTGGAGTCAACCTGGTGATCTGAGGATTGGGTGTGAAGTGCTCAGTCAAGGGAGTGTATCCAGAATGTCTAATGGCAACGTCAGATGGTCAGATTTGATGGTTAGCTATAGATATAAGCAATCGTAACATCGTCAAGAAATTGTAGAGCAATTGGGGTACCTCTTCGCTTTGGAATCTACACCTAGGACTGTGTTGGGGTTCACTACCGTCAACGGTCCCAGAGCCGATACTCCCAGAGCTTTTTCGCCTAGCTCATCAGCTACAACAACACTCGGTGCAACATCGGCTAAAATGTCCTGTAGGCGGCTACTTGAATATGTCGGATCAAGTGGGACATAAGCTCCTCCGGCCTTGAGAATGCCGAGTATTCCTATGATCATTGCAAAGGAGCGCTCAACACAGATCGCCACGAGACTGTCAGGCTGAACTCCCAATCCAATGAGATGGTGCGCAAGTCTGTTCGCACGTTCATTCAGCTCGGCATATGTCAGCGATTTATCGTTGAACACCAAAGCTGTGGCCTGTGGAGTGCGTTCGACTTGCTGCTCAAAGAGATGTTGGATGCACAGATCAGCGGGATAGCTTTGCTGAGTTGCATTCCATGTCTGAACGAGTAGCGCTTTTTCATCCTCTGGTAGAATGTTCAACTCGCTGGCGAGCACACTAGGCGCATTCTCAAGAGTGGAAACCAAGCTCTCAAGAGCCTGTTGCATGTATCCACAAACTCGAGATGGGCTGAACGGCTGTGCTACGTCCGCTGTAAGGCCAAGCGAGTCTCCAAAATCCTCGACTGATAGCGTGAATGGATAGTTGGTACGTTCCTGATACTCTAGATGCTCGATGCCGGAGGCAACTGATGTGTCGAATGATGCGGCATTGTGTCTGTAGTTCAGCATGGCACTGAAGAGAGGAGTGCCTTGCGGAACACTGCTGCAACGTTGAGCAAGGACCAATGATGCATGTTCATGTTCGAAAAGTGATGCAAGCCGTTCATGAGTCTGGAAAACGCTCTCACGAACATCCCCACTAAGATCAACACGTATTGGTAAGGTATTGATGAATAGACCCATGGCGCTGTCTGATCCTTGTCCAGAATTCATTCGTCCGAAGAGCACTGTACCAAACACAACTCGATCCTCCCCGCTTGTGCATGATATCACCTGGGCCCATGCCAAATGACACAGACTTGCAACACTCACTCCAAGTTGCTTAGCCTGTTTTCGAAGACGGTCGTTGAGATCTTGTAGTAGTGGCTGGTATGATGTGGTGATATTACCTCCATGGCCATGCACGTCTTTTAATCCGAATGGCAGTGAGGGTGCATCAATGTCCATCAGCATTTCCTTGAAGAATCTCTCGTGATCGTCTTGGCTGTGGCCAGACTGTGCTTGTGCAATGAGGTTACGGAATGGCTCGGGTGAAGGCAGTGTGTGACCCAGATCATTCATGAACGCCTTGATTTCAATGGCAGCGACTTCAAGGGTAGTATGATCGCCAATCAAGTGATGAAGCAGTTCTGCGAGTATCCATCGACCATCGGCGTTTTGTGCCATAGTGAACCTCAGTAACGGCGCTTGTGTCAGATCGATGCGGTATTGTTGAGGATCAAGTAACTGCTTCAGTTGATCGGGGATGGGTTCATTGGATGGATCTAATTGGAGTTCTGTGATCGAAAGCGAAGCTTGACGCCAGACGACTTGCGCTGGTGTCGAGAGATCCTTATGCAACACAGCGGTGCGAAGGATGTCGTGCCTGTTCACTACCATCTGCATGGCTTCGAGATACTTGTTAAGCAATTCGCGCCTCTCAAAAGCCATGAGAGTGATATGCAAGTATGGATCGCCTTCTGTTGCCAACAAGTGATGGAAAAGGATTCCTTCCTGGAGTGGAGACAACGAGTAGATGTCCTGAATATTGGCTAATCCACCAGGGACATGTTTGACGATATGATCGATATCTGTCTGTGAAAGAGTGATGAGTGGCAGCATCTCTGGTGTAATGGAGGTTGTGTCTGATGTGATGAGGTTGGTTGGCGCATCACAAGGTTTGTGGACATCCAGCGATTGAACCAGCGCACTGAGAGTAGGAGCCCTGAACAAAGCACTCACAGCAAGAGTCAGACCAATGCGTCGCAGGCGCTCGACCATCTGAACAGCAAGGAGCGAATGGCCTCCGAGTGCAAAGAAGTTGTCATTGCGACTGACACGGTCAAGATGCAACAGGTCCCCCCAAATCCTTGCCACTGTGATTTCTGTCTCTCCCTGAGGTGCTTCGTATAGCTGACGAGCGAATGAATCACTATCCGGGACGGGGAGGGCCTTGTGATTGAGTTTGCCATTCGAGCTGATCGGCATTGAATCCAGCCGGACAATGGCAGCGGGAACCATGAACTCTGGGAGACACGACGTGAGGTGTAGACGGAGAGCGTGGAGAAGCTGGTCATCTCTTCTGGCAACAACATAGGCTACAAGGGTTTTGCCACCTCCTTCTTCTGCTGCAATCACGGCTGCTGACTGAACGAGTGGATGTTCATTCAGTCGAGCCTCAACCTCACCAAGTTCGACTCGGAACCCTCGGATCTTCACTTGGTGGTCGTTGCGACCAAGGAAAATGATATTTCCATCCGGAAGGTACCGTGCTAAATCTCCAGTCTTGTACATCCTGTCTTTGCCCTCAACAAATGGATCAGGGAGGAATGCCTTGGCTGTCAACTCTGGTAGATTCAGATATCCTCTTGCAACTCCGACTCCTCCAATGTACAGCTCTCCCACCGCACCCAATGGCACTGGTTGTCGATGGTCGTCGAGGAGATACACCTTCTTGTTGGCAATAGGGCGACCAATCGGGACGATATCACTGTCAAAGTCTGGCGGACATCTCCATGCAATTGCACTCACTGTTGCCTCTGTTGGTCCATAGTCATTGGCAACCCTCCCGTTCGGGAGTAGGCCACGGATCGTTCTGAGCAGTGCCGCATTCGTAGCTTCTCCTGCAAAGGTGAGTGTCAATGCCGTATTCAGCGGCGGTAGGTTCTTGCAGTTTTGAAGTACACTCGGCGTCAATACAACTTGCGTAATGGACTCTCTCTCTAGGTAATCCCACAGTTGAACTGGGTCCATCCGGATAGTGTCAGGCAGAAGATGGAGGCTTCCACCACAACACAACGTCATGAACATATCCACGGCACATCCATCAAAGGCAAATGAGAAAAACTGCAAGAGGCGGCTTGAGGCACTGATTCCGTTGAGATCGTGCCGTGTCATGACTAGGTTGGACAATCCTTGATGTTCTACCATGACACCCTTGGGTTTGCCTGTAGATCCGGAAGTGTAGATGATGTAGGCTAGATTGGATGAGATCAATCCCGGCACCTGAGGATTGTTGAGTAATTTGGTCGCTGCAACACTATTCAAGCGTGTTCGATAAGAGCTACCTGTTAGCTTCAATGCAAGGAGAAATCATGGTTAATCGGTCAATGGTGGTTATATCGATAATGATTACCTCGTCAGGTCAGAGTCGATGTCCATTTCGTTCGGGTCCACGACGGTCACGGAGGATAGAATGCCTCCTCTCAACACTTGTTGTCCATGACAATCTGCAACCAAGATGCATGGGCTAGAATCCATCAGAATATCCTTGAGACGCTCACTTGCGTATGCAGGATCGAGCGGGACATACGCTCCACCTGCTTTCAAGATGGCGAGTACTCCAACGATCATGGCGAACGACCGCTCAACGCAGATCGCCACGGGATTGTCAGGCTGGACCCCCAATTCGATTAGACGGCGTGCAAGTTTGTTGGCACGCGCATTCAGCTCAGAGTACGTCAGTGATTGACCACTGAACACCAGTGCCGTGGCCTGTGGGTTGTATTCAACCTGTTGCTCAAAGAGATGGTGGATGCACAGATTGTCGGGATAGTCTTGATGAGCTTTGTTCCATGTCCGAAGGAGTAGCTCTTGTTCATCCGAAGGAAGAATGCCCAGCTCATGAGTGATCATATCGGGTGTGCGTTCAAGAGCAGAAACCAGGCTCTCGAGAGCCTGTTGCATGTATCCGCAAACTCGCGTCGGACTAAATGGCTGCACTACGTCTGCAACGAGACCGAGTGATTCACCAAAGTCATCAATTGATAACGAAAATGGATAGTTGGTGCGCTCTTGGAACTCCAGGTATTGAATGCCTGCATCAATCGAGGTCTTCTCGGATGCAGCAATGTGTCTATAGTTCAGCACAGCACTGAAGAGAGGAGTGCCTTGCGGAACATTGCTGCAACGTTGAGCAAGGACCAACGATGCATGCTCGTGGTCGAGTAACGATGCAAGCCGTTCGTGGGTACGGAATACGCTCTCACGGACGGGTCCAGTGAGGTCGACACGTATTGGTAGATTGTTAATGAATAGACCCATAGCGCTGTCTGATCCTTGTCCTGAATTCATTCGTCCGAAGAGCATTGTGCCGAATACAACCCGGTTCTCTCCACCTGTGCGTGATATCACCTGGGCCCATGCCAAGTGACACAGACTTGCAACGCTCACTCCAAGTTGCTTGGCCTGTTTTCGAAGACGGTCGTTGAGGACTTGTGGTAGTGGTTGGTGTGATGTGGTGATATTACCTCCTTGGCCATGCACATCTTTTAGTCCAAAAGGTAGTGAGGGTGTATCAATGTCCATCAGCATTTCCATGAAGAATCTCTCGTGATCGTCTTGGCTGTGGTCAGACTGTGCTTGTGCAATGAGGTTACGGAATGGCTCGGGTGAAGGCAGTGTGTGACCCAGATCATTCATGAACGCCTTGATTTCAATGGAAAGCCCATCAAGAGTTTCATGATCGCCGATCAAGTGGTGAAGCAACTTTGCAACTACCCATCGACCGTCAGTGTCCTGTGCAATAGTGAACCTCAGTAACGGTGCTCGTGATAGATCGATACGGTGCTGTTGAGGATCAAGTAGCTGCTTCAGTTGATCGGGGATGGGTCCATTGGATGGATCTAGTTTGAGCTCTGTGATCGAAAGTGAGGCTTGACGCCAGACGACTTGCGCTGGTGTCGAGAGACCTTCATGCAACACGGCTGTGCGAAGGATGTCGTGCCTGTTCACTGCCATTTGCATGGCTTCAAGGTACTTGTCAAGCAATTCGCGAGTCTCAAAAGCCATGAGGGGGATGAGCAAATATGGATCACCTTCTGTTGCCAACAAGTGATGGAAAAGGATTCCTTCCTGGAGTGGAGACAACGAGTAGATGTCCTGAATATTAGCTACTCCACCAGGGACATGTTTGACGATATGATCGATATCTGTCTGTGAAAGAGTGATGAGCGGCAGCATCTCTGGTGTAATGGATGTTGTGTCTAGTGTGATGAGGTTGGTTGGCGCATCACAAGGTTTGTGGACATCCAACGATTGAACCAGTGCACCGAGTGTAGGAGCCCTGAACAAAGCACTGACAGCTAGAGTCAGACCAATGTGTCTCAAGCGTTCGATCATCTGAACAGCGAGGAGCGAATGGCCTCCAAGTGCAAAGAAGTTATCATTGCGACTGACACGGTCAAGATGCAACAGGTCCTTCCAAATCCTTGCCATTGTAGTTTCTGTCTCGCCTTGAGGCGCCTCGTATTCCTGGCGAGCAAAGTCCTTGCTATCTGGGGCAGGTAGAGCCTTGCGATCGATTTTACCATTAGAGTTGATCGGCATTGAATCCAGTCGGACAATCGCAGCAGGGACCATGTAGTCTGGCAGGCATGATGTGAGATGTGCGCGCAGAGTATTCAGCAAGCCGTCATCATGCCTGGCAACCACATAGCCGACTAGCCTCTTGTCGGAACCTTCTCCAAGTGTGATGACAGTAGCTTTGTCTACCAGTGGATGATCAACGAATCGAGCCTCAATCTCGCCAAGCTCGATTCGGAATCCTCGGATCTTGACCTGATGATCGTTGCGACCAAGGAATAAGATGTTGCCGTCGGGGAGGTATCGTGCCAAGTCGCCAGTCTTGTACATTCTGGCATCCTTGTCTCCCGCAAATGGATCATGGAGGAACACCTTGGCTGTCAACTCTGGTCGATTTAGATATCCTCTTGCCACTCCGACTCCTCCAATGTACAGTTCTCCAATCACTCCTTTCGGTACTGGCTGTCGGTGTTGATCAAGGATGTAGATCTTCTTGTTGCCAATGGGTCGACCAACTGGTACCACATTGCCATCGAACATCGTCTCAGGGCATCTCCAGGCAATGTCTCCGATAGCGGTTTCGGAAGGTCCATACTCGTTGATAATGTAACCATTCGGGACTAACCGTTGTAGATCTCGAAGCAATGTTGCCGGAAGTTCCTCGCCACAACTGACCAGCGTCAATCGTTCGCTCAACGGTGGACAGTTCTTGCATTCCTGCAAAATGGCAGGTGGCAATATTGCTTGTGTGATCGAGTGCCGCTGGATATACTCCCATAGCTTCTGTCGGTCAAGTCGCGTGCGATCCTCTAATAGGTGAAGACTTGCGCCAGAATAGAACGCTGTGAACGTCTCCATGACACTCAAGTCAAAGTTCAAAGACGAGAACTGCACCATTCGGCTGGAGGCATCAAGGCCATAGTCGTCGATCCGTGATAAGGCGAAATTCACAACGCCTTGATGTTCAATCATGACTCCTTTTGGCCGTCCAGTGGACCCGGATGTGTATACAATGTATGCCAAATGACGTGAAGTCAATTCAAGAGTCTCGGGGTTCACGGCTGATGAAGATAGATGTACACTCGGATCGACCATGATCATAGAAGAGGTATCTATTAGGGACAACAAATGCAGATACAGTGAATCCTCGCTGATCCCGCTCATGCAAAAGTATGCAGCAGACCATGAATTTCAAATTACCTTTCTGATACTGAAGATGCTGACTCGCCTCATCCAAAGTGGTACGTCCAACAGTATCGACCAGTGCGATAGCAGGCGCTGCATCTTCCAGAATGTAGGCAAGACGCTCCATCGGATAGGATGGATCGAGGGGGAGATATGCTCCTCCTGCTTTCAGGACAGCGAGGAGTGCTATGATCATTGCAAACGAACGTTCGACACAGATCGCCACGAGACTGTCAGGTTGAACTCCGAGTCCAATGAGATGGTGGGCCAGTTTGTTGGCACGCTCATTCAGCTCTGCATATGTCAATGATTGATCTTTGAACACTAACGCAGTTGCCTCTGGAGTGCGTTCAACCTGTTGCTCAAAGAGATGGTGGATGCACAGATGGTCGGGGTAGTCCTGCTGTGTCTCATTCCACTCGACAAGTAGAAGATCACGCTCAACTTGCGAAAGCAGATCCACAGTCATCACCGGCCGATCCACATCCATCACCATCGCCTGAAGCACCGAGCATAGATATCCAACGTATCGCTTGATGGTGTCAGGATTGAACAGGTCCGAAGAGAAGAACATATCCCCTACAACCTCATTCTCCTGCTCTTGAAGGCGCAACTCGAGATCAACGAGTATCGGGGTAGCCGAGTGAAATGGTGCCTGGCTCCACTGAAGTGCGACCTGGAATAACGAGGCAGAACTGTCTAGTGGAAAGCCTCGGTGATCCATTGAAGATGAAATCATCTTTTGTGCGCGCTCGAGAAGTTGAGAGATGTTTTGTTCGCCAGATAGATCCAATCGAAGGGGCAGGATATTGCTATTGTCGACTTGCTTGTTGCTACCGTGTCCACCTAGGCCACTATTATGGTATCCGATGATAATATCATCTTGATTCGAAAGACGGGCGAGGACAGCACCCCAACTAGTCATCACGACCATACTCAGGTCCATGCCGTGCTTGATGGCAAGTTTCTTTAGCGACTGCGTCAATGGCGCATCCAACAGGATTGGGATATTTGATCCATTGGTGGGGCGGTGAGATGCTCGAGGTCGGTCGGTGGGAAGGTCGAGCATATCGGGAGCGCCCGCGAGAGTCCTGCTCCAGTAATAATGCTGTGCCTGGAAGTTTACTGCTTGAGAAGCATTGAGTGGAAGGCAAAAACATAGATCAGTTGTTAGTTCAGGCTGAGAGTCTCACTCTAGCATCGAGATGATCGTGTGGACAAGTGGACGAATGGATGTTATTAACAGTGGTTATCTTATTACCGTCAAAAGCGCCTTCACATTCAATGCTTTGTCCTTCGTCCATCGTGTGCGGTGCTGTGGCCGAATCTTCCATCTGTGAACATGCAAAGCCGAAAGGTTCAACGTTTGTTAATAGAGGTTGCTCGACCCGAATAATAGTTGTGGTACCCATCACACACACCTGGTTGTCGTGTTTGGTCATTGCTGTCTACTCTTGGGAAGGAATGAGGAATGTGAGAGGAACGAAGAATGAGGAATGGAAATGAGGAAGAGGAAGTGTAACCATGATGCGGGGCTCGGTTGTGTGCGGTTTAGAAACACTTGAAAAACACAAGTGGCTATGAACCGTTGGAGCTCAAGGTCTCGGGCTCCCCCTTCGTTCGTACGCCCGTTCTGCGTAGTCTCGCCCTAGTACCGGGGAACTGTCCACACTTTTTTGGGTTCTCCTCGCCCTCGTTATATCGTCCATTCATTTAAGGTTGGATTAGCCGCAGAATACCCTCATGGAATGATCTCCGAGCCCTCGTTTGTTTTGTTCGGCGTGAGAACGCTCATATTTGTAGTCCAGCCCTTTTTCGATTCTTGGGAAGATTATCGGTTAATCCTCCTGTGATTGAGCTACGGGGCTGATTCTATACCGTTGTCCGCCAGAGAGCCTGGTGAGTTGACACTCTAAAAGTTGGAACAATCCTCGGGAACCTCTCCATGAACATTTTCTTCGCAATTGAGAAACTGGATCACGTCCTTTTCTCCAAGAGGGCTACATGGTGAACCGAAGAACATTGATTATTAGGGTTCTTTACTTCGATTTAGAGGAGCTGTGAAAACCAATCACGGTCTTTGACCGCAACACTCCTACGAACCATGAAGAAAGCAGTAGCTGGGGACCATCCTACTAGACCTTCCTTGTGCAAGGCTGTGGGTTTGGGCTGTGGATCTTTGGAGTCTGGATCGCTTCATTTCTCATCTGCGAGTGGTAGACTGTCAGAAACCCATACCAACTGTACTCCTTGATATCCTCGCCGCCTCCTCTTTCATCTCTGCCATACCATTCTCTCAATCATGTCGACTTGCTTGAACATTGACACCGCAGCATGGTTCGAAGTTTGTGTTCTAGCAGATCTCCCTTGCACAAGTCGCAATACAATAGGCTCCGTAGTATGGTAAATCGACCACATGGTTGTGTTTGCAAACCAAACAATAGCCCTCTTCCATTCACCCTTGGCAAAGACAATTCCTGTCCACTCTTTAATCTGTGTGCGCTCTCTCAACAGCTACCAACTTACGCCCTGCTCTACAGTCGTTCTAGTTTCAAGCCGCCCACCTAGCGCCCATCCAGTAGCCACTCCTCCAGGATAGCAGGAGTCGATGCTCCTGAGTTAAGCCCAGCTGCTCCAATGGATTGTAATATGGCACAAAGGGAGCCGACAGCCTCCAGAACGATCGGGGCGAGGATAGCACCAAATGGCTATACCGAGAATGATGAAAGGTGCGCCTTCCCAGTGCTCCTCACCCTCTGTTTGCTGTTTCGATGGAACGAGGACGACCTGGAGGGGGTGATCTACCTTGAGTCGCCGTTGAATGAGTTGGATCCATACATCGCGTTCCTTGAGGCCTTCACGGGACTACACCAGCACGACTCTGCATCGTAACAATGAATCACTCCTGTATGCTGGAAGGGTGAAGTCGAAAGAAAAGTCGAAAGGAAAGTTTATGGGGCGTTTTTTCTTGGTAGCGCTGCCCCTTAATAGTGGAACCCACTGGCCACTGCTGCTGCTGGCACTGCAGGCAAAGGTGTGACAGGGTAGAAGAGGCATTGGACCGCCAAGAAGCTAGAAAGAGAGTCAACACGATAGCAAAGTGTCACCAAAATGTTTTATTCTTTTCGCAGCAATCAACTGTCATTGCTCTATCTTAAAGCTCATTCGCCTCTCTCGTGTGGATCTCGTTGAGCTTCTGCGCCAAGACACCGCCAATTTCTGCCAATGGTGCTGGCTGGTCCATATCAACGTGCCCGCAATCGATATCAAAGACATCGATTTCTCCCATGACGTGAGTCTTCCATGCATCGGAGGAAATTGGCTGCTTTGATGGATCCTTCTGAACCATTGCTCGGAAGAGGACTATGCCACTGTTACACTTGGGAAAGGTATGATTGCCGGAAAGGTGAGAAATCTTTGATCGAACTTGTTGGAACTTTTCAATATACGGTCTTGCACTGTCTGGAAGTGCATCTCGAACGCGGTTCACAAATAACTGGATATCGGTGGCATATCCGTGGGTTTCATCATCCTGCTCCTCGATTGTAGCCTGTCTCTTTACCACTGAATTTCGTGGGACGGCATCCATCACGGCTAAGAGCGCCACCCGTTCGCCTTGGCGCTCGAGGTGTGCGGCCATTGTGTGAGCCACTTTACCGCCGAACGAATATCCGAGCAGGCAAAATGGTCCGTGAGGCTGGATCCGCTTGATTTGTTCAATGTAGTCGAGTGCCATCTCGTCCAATGTTGTGGGTGACCGTGTTCCATCGACAAATCCCCTCGCTTGTAGACCGTAGATAGGTTGATCTGGATGCAAGTGCTTTGACAGGCCGATGTAACTCCAGCTTATACCGAATCCATGGTGAACACAGAACAGGGGAAACCTAGTTCCGCGGGGTCTGATGGGGAGCAATACATCAAACGCATCCTCTTGAGAATTACCGGCGGCGAGAAGATGAGGAACTAGCTCTGCAATCGTCGGTGCCATGAACAACGTTCCCAATGTGATACTGAATCCCATTAATGACCGGATTTGCGTCACCATCCTCACAGCAAGTAGGGAATGACCGCCAAGCATGAAAAAGTTGTCATGTCGCCCAATCTTGTCGACATGGAGTAAGTCCATCCAGATGGTCATCAGCGTGGTTTCAATAGTTCCATGAGGTGGTTCATATTGTTGGTGGGCCATGGCATTACTATCAGGCTGTGGCAGTCGGAGACGATCAAGCTTGCCATTCGCTGACAAAGGAAGATCATCCAAACGCACGAACGCGGCAGGAACCATGTAACCAGGAAGACACAGTGCGAGATGCGATCGCAGAATATGGACGAGCTGGTCATCGTGCTTGGCAACAACATAGGCTACAAGCCTCTTAACGCTTCCATATCCCATCGCCACAACAGCGACTGATCGAACAAGTGGATGATCCCGGAGACGGGCCTCAATCTCGCCAAGTTCGACTCGGAATCCTCGGATCTTGACTTGGTGATCGTTGCGACCAAGGAAGACGATATTTCCGTCAGGGAGATATCGCGCTAGGTCACCTGTCTTGTACATTCTTGCATCTTTGTCACCAGCAAATGGATCTGGAAGGAACACGTTGGCTGTCAACTCTTGTCGATTGAGATATCCTCTCGCGACTCCGACCCCTCCAATGTACAACTCTCCAACGGCACCCAATGGAACTGGCTGACCGCTCCTGTCCAGAAGGTAGATTCTCTTATTTGCAGTCGGTCGTCCAATCGGTATGGTGTCTCCAAGAAAGTTCTGAGGACATTTCCATGCGATAGCACCGACAGTTATCTCGGTTGGTCCATAGCAATTGAAGATGAATCCATTGGGTATAATAGGCTGCAGGTTCCGAGTCAATGCTGCTGGGAGAGCGTCACCCATCACCACGAGTAGCATCAATGAGCTCAAGACTGGCATGTCCTTTGTGTCTTCTAGAAGGGCTGGTGTCAGGCTGACATGAGTGATAGAGTTCCGCTCGATATAGCCCCAAAGTTGCTTCTGATCGAGTCGAGTGTCATCTAGGACCAGGTGAAGGGAAGCTCCACGACTCAATGTCGAGAATATCTCAGATACACTGTGGTCAAAGCTCAAGGATGTGAACTGAAGGACACGACTTGAAGGGAGAATGCCGAACATTGCTGGTCGATGGTATATCAGATTGACGACTCCTTGGTGCTCAATCATCACTCCTTTGGGTTTCCCTGTCGATCCGGAGGTATAGATGATGTATGCCAAATGGGATGAAGTCAATCCGTGTACATGCGGATTGCGCACATGCTGGCTCGATGCGATGCTCTCCATGTTATCCCTGTGAATGAAATATCAATGTTAGGTATGCTTGATTCATCCAAGTAATAACATAACTATATCTCACACTGGGCACATCCTTTACCTCTCTGGATGCGGGCATGCATCCTGTAGATCATTAGGATCCACCACTGCCATGGACGAAACGGCTTCTCCAAGAGTCGTTATTCCAACCGTATCGGCTACCAGGATACTCGGTGAAGCATCGACTAAGATGTCCTTGAGACGCTCACTTGCGTATGTCGGATCAAGTGGGACATATGCTCCTCCTGCTTTGAGAATAGCCAGTACTCCTACGATCATACCGAACGAACGCCCGACGCAAATCGCCACAAGACTGTCAGGTTGAACTCTTAATGAGATAAGACGGTTGGCCAGTCTGTTGGAACGCTCATTCAACTCGGCGTATGTCATTGATTGACCGCTAAATACTAGGGCGGTTGCTTGTGGAGTGCGTCCAACCTGCTGCTCAAAGAGATGGTGGATGCACAGATGGATGGGATAGTCCTGTCGCGTGTCATTCCACTCTCCAAGTACAAGGTCCCGCTCAACTTGTGAAAACAGTTCCACTGACATCATGGGTTGCTCTACATCCGCCACAATCGCTCGAAGCATCGAATGCAGATATCCTACATGTCGTTCCATAGTTGTACGGTCAAAGAGAGCTGTTGAGTACGACAATCCTCCAAAGATTTCATTGTCCGATTCATTGAGAACCAGAGTGAGGTCGAACTTGGCAATATTGCAGCTTGAGCCAGTTCCAACAACTTCAAGCCCTGGTAAATGCCGTTCTGATGTGTCGTTGATCTGTAATACAAACATCACTTGGAACAGTGGCGGGTGGCTCAGACTCCGTGGTGGTTGCACAATATCGACAATTTGCTCGAACGGAAGATCTTGGTGATTCTGAGCATCCAGAGATGCCTTCTGCACTCGGTCAAGAAGCTGACGCACTGTAGGATTCCCGGATAGATCAATGCGGAGTGCAATCGTGTTGATAAACAACCCGATTAGAGGCTCAATTTGATGGTGATTACGGTTGGCTGTTGGTGATCCGATAACAATATCATCTTGACCCGACATCCGCGATAGAACACTACTCCATGCAGCGAGAATAGCCATGTATAGTGTCACTCCTTGCCTCTGACATAACTGTTTGAGTGCACATGTGAGATCTGAATCCAGGTGGATGGGTATTTTGTCACCTGCATAAGATTGTTCAGGGGGTCTTGGACGGTCTGTTGGTAGGTTGAGCAGGACGGGTGCATTGGCCAAGGCAGTTTTCCAGAATGTGGCGTGTATCTTGGATAGGTCTCCAGCGAGCCATTGCTTTTGCCATGCAGCATAGTCAGGATATTGAATACTCAAGGGAGGGAGTGGATCAGACTTGCCATTGCAGAAGGCGCTGTAGAGTGCACTCAACTCACGCCTGAATACCGCCGATGACCAACCATCAGATATGATGTGGTGTTGAGTGACCATGAAGACATGCTCATTGTTGTCAATCTGCACCATGACTATGCGGATCAAAGGGCCTTGCTCCAAGTCAAACGGATTTATAGCTTCGCTGGACCTCATTCGCTCCAGTTGCGCTCCTGCATCAGGTATGTCTCGAAGATCTGCCCAGTAGATCGGCATCCCTGATTGTGCTGGCAAAAGACGCACGCGAGGTTGCCCATCCACCGTAGCAAAGATAGAGCGCAGCGCTTCGTGTCGAGCATATAGCGCATCCAGTGCACGCTCCCATGCATCACGATTGAGATCCCCACGAAGATGGATAGCCACTGATATATGGTATGCCTCACTGACACCTTTCATCTGAGAGAGGAACCACATCCGTTGCTGAGAGAATGAGAGTGGCAAGTCTCCTTCACGAGATATGCGTCGAACTGTGGAGTATGCGGTCGTCTCCTTCTCCAAACAACAACCCACAGTTTCAACAAATGATAAGAATGTCGGTGAAGCGAATATTGTCGAGAGAGGCATCTGGACACCGAGACGGTAGACTCGGTTCATCAGACGTACGGCGAGGAGAGAGTGGCCTCCGAGTGCAAAGAAGTTGTCGTTCCGGCTCACACGGTCAAGATTGAGTACCTCGGCCCAGATCTGAGCAATCGCTGTCTCAACCTCGCCTTGAGGCTCTTCATATACCTCACGCGCGA
>Ga0247824_10000880_pt1 | contig 15828 bp, 15 predicted proteins | sample 13C_PalmiticAcid_FD_194412 | JGI IMG/M metagenome (GOLD analysis project Ga0247824, IMG submission 194412) | Soil microbial communities from agricultural site in Penn Yan, New York, United States - 13C_PalmiticAcid_Day48 | ecosystem: Environmental > Terrestrial > Soil > Agricultural land... | reverse complement strand
GCAGGAAGGGGGGGAGGAGGAGGAGGAGGGGTCGCAGGAGGTGTTTTTTAAGGAGGAGTTGTAGAGCGGGTAGATACACCAGCCTTGCGTGGTCATTCTTGTACAGAATATTGATTTCGGCACGTCGACCTTTCTCGTGGTGTCCCTTGCCTCCATCCATGTGGTGTGCTTGCACCCCATCGCGCGGCTACATGTTCCCAACTTTTACAGTGACTCCAAGAACATTAGCCAGTGCACCGCCCGAGCCATTGGCAACAACTCCAGCCCACGGGCTCCAGACAGAGACGAAAAAAAGGAGAAAGACATACAACACCGAGGATTCCCCAGTCGTCACCGACCTGAGTACTGATTCGGCGGTCGGCAGGTTGTCTAGGGGAGAGCGGACGGGATCCCGAATTTTCTGCCGCCTATGGCCGTATGTGTTGGATTGCTGTCGTGGAATGGGACTAACAAGGTGGTCCTCTTTTTGGCGTTCGAGTTTTGGTGTCTGGAGTGGGGGGTGGCTCAGGGGTAAAAATGAGGAAAGGGGTCGACACCGAGACAGCAGCACAATCTAACCCGAAGTATGATGCCAACACAACACAAGGGGATCAACGAAATAAAACAGCCCGGCCGTTTGCTTGGGGGTTTTGGATGTGGTGGCCAAAACGGTCGACTTCCGTGTGCATCGCATGCACTGTACGGGCCGGCGCTCCCCAGGGCCATCTTCTTAGCCAACAAGGTCAACAAGATGCCAGTGGAGAGGGACAACTAGGTAGGAATGCAGCACCATGACATTGATTCTCAAGCCTGGTAATTTTTCCCGCGCAACCCATTTCCAAGTGACGAAAAGACCACGGGAGGGTACAGGCTATCTGTTCCCTGCCGGGACTGGGGTCGCCGAGGGCGCTGCGAACACTCGGGCATCACCATGCGGCCGAGCTCTCAAAAACTTGGGAGGCACCTGCAGTTGCGGACACAAACTGCGCACCGGCCGGCACCGAGCTTAAAATCGTACGACGGGCGGCACAAAAGAACCATGAAAGGAAAGCGCACTCCAACCCCCTATCCCCAACGAAATCGCCTGGAATCCTCACAGCTTCGTTTCTTGTCATCCTAGTTCCAGTCTCGACAGTCACCCGTTAGCAGCCTAAAATTGAGATTCTCGAAATCGTTACTGGAAGGCAGCAAACATGTTCCATCAAGTAGCCTCACCCATCCAAGCCAAGACCCCCGACACCGAAGCCAGCATCCCCTCGACCACCACCAAGCACGCAGCCCTCCGCCACCTCTGGACCTGTGTTCTCGACATCGACCCGGACAAGGTCTACTTGGGCGACAGCTTCTTCGACTGTGGCGGCGATGCCCTCGCGGCCGTGCGGCTGGTCTCGATTGCCCGCCGATGTGGCTAGCAGCTCACCCTCGCTCAAGTCTTTCAGAATGGAACCTTCGACGAGATGGCCAAGGCCATGCAGCCGTATCTCGCCAGTGTTGGGCAGAATGGCGCTACTCAGCCCCAAGCCTAAGCCCAGTACGAAACCCGCTCCTCTCCTGCGGCATCGTCGTCCACCGCATCTCGCTGACGCTTGGAAACAGACTTTTGGAGCCTCAGCCAAGCTTCAGTCATGTGCTGCCCATGGACCCTCGCAAGGCGTCGTCCTCGGGGGAACTGGAGAGACATGTGGTCGTTCCTTGGGTAGAAGAGGTATATCGGACATTGCCACATCCAGCCTGGACCGGAGCATGCCATGGGTTTCGTGAGGTGGTTTGGCCGTGGTGACAGAAGCAGTTGGCGTAGAAGGATGAGGACGGTTTGGTACTGGCTGAGGCGGCGGGTCACGGGAGTGGTTGGGTGTGCCAGAGGGATTGTATTTGTGCACAAGCAGCGTTTTCAACTAGCTGTACTTTTCTTCGTCTGAATCACCGCAGCCCCCCCAAGAAGACTGAAAGTGGCGGGGCCGGGTCAAAGCTACCCAGCTTTTGCACTCTGTCGCAATCCCAAAGCACGTAGGCGCAGTCTCGCATCCAATCGCTGCTAAACAAGAACGATTCTACCACAGTATCCCCTGCGTATTTAGTTCGCCACACCTGATATGGGCCCGGGTCGGTATCCTCGTCATTAGGTTGACCATACTGATGCAGGCCTACCAACTCGCATTCCTGGTGACAATACTCATCGCCGCCGTAGACTTCGAGTAGAACCTCGGGTAGTTCTGGGGCAGCTCCCGGGTCATCATGGGAAGCAGCGCAGATGCCAGCTGTCAAGATGCTCCGCTTGACCTTGGGAAAGGGGGCGTTGACCAAAGTATGTATAAATTGGACACCTCGAGAATGCTACTCGAGTGATATCAGTCACATAGCAAAGAAGGGGGCTTTCCACGACGCAAGAAACGTACCCAAGACCTTCTCAGATGCTCATCGTCAATCTTATCCTGCTCGTGCACCTCAGGCTCGCCTACATGAGACTCGACCAATGCTAAAAGCCAAGATTAGACCGCCATAGCAAAAGGAATACTCGCCTTTTACAATGGGCTAACAAACCTGGATCAAGTTTTGTCCCTAGGTAACTATAGACACAAGCAAGCTGCTCATTCTCCCAAGGGGCATGACGCGACAAGAACCAACAGTTCACCTCATCGGCGAACCTACCGCCTCCAAAGAGAGTATGAAACAGTTCCACTCGGTAGAAGGCGCGACAGAAGCGAAAGTGCTCGGCGGGCGAGAGTAGTGGTGTTCGTGTCGACATCGCCCTGCCGCTTGGTGAGATACGCTTCAAGGCGCAAGCTGCAAAGTCGGCCGTCATGGTGTCCATCATCTCGTAGGCCGAGTTGATCTGCCGTACACGGTCGTTTGGAAGCTGTCGGACACTGTGATGGGCCGCGAGGCGATCTGGTCGGGAATAGAGCGCATCAAGCAAGGCGGCGACCGAACTCCCGACAAGAGGACGGGGTAAACGCGTTGCTTCCACCAAGGCAATTGCGTATGGGAGAAGGGTAGGCGTGATCTGAGGGCGGATGACCGGCCGGGGCGCATCGGTATGCTGGGTGTTCTTTGGGGACATGAAAAAACGGCGACATTCAAAGACGGCAGGGGCACGAAACCATTGATGGCTAAGGTTTCCTGGAACCGACCGGCGAGGCAGCCTGAGCCTGGTGACTAAAGACATCGTGGCAATGCACCAGCCACGAGAACTGGCAAAACAAAACACAACACTTTGCAGGAATACACTACCAGGCCTTCGCTCAGCTCTCGCCCCTGTCTTTGTCTGGGCTCGATGACGGAGTCGGGAATGTGAACTCTGAGGTGTAGTTTGTCCGTTGAAAAAAGAAGAAAAGGGAGGAAACGGGAAAGGAAAGGAAAAAGAGAAATAGTGGAAGAAAGGGGGAAGGGAAAGGGGAGAGAGGACGATGGAAAAGCAAGAAAGGGGGGAAATAGCTTGGCTCAGGATTGGGATACTAGCTCACAGACCTGAACCGCATGGGCCGCTTCTTAAAATGGGCAGCCAGATACCAGGTAGGCGCGTTCTGGTTCCTTGATGACATCAGTGGGTGTTCACACTCATGTTGGTTGCAGGGCAGGTCAACGCGGGTGGTTTTCTCCTAATTAGAGAACAGAACATATAGAACTGGCAGACGGCGACATTGGATGTCATCAAGACATGCTCGAAGGGTGAGTCTCATGACCAAACCGTCCGCCTTGCCCTTCCCGGTTGATCCCCGTGACATCTGACAGGAGCAGCTCCCTCGCGGTGCGCTGGCATGCACGATGTTCCTGGTGTTCCCCGAATGCATTGGGCACCGTCTTAAGCTGTTTTAGGTCTCATGCCACTGCGTGTCTCAGCATGGACCTCAGACTATGCGTATGCATGCACGTGCATGTTGTCCTCTGCTGTTGCTCCGGGACGATGACCACTCCAACTCGTCCAAGTTGTCTTATGAGCGGCCTACCAGATTGTGTCACAGATCTAACAGAATGGGATTTCATGTATAAATTCTTGTCTCAACCAAAGTCGACGCTCTTTGTATTCAGTTACACATCGGTTGATACCTAAGATGTCCTCCAATACGACAGACGCCGTTGACGACAAGACAACCGCTGCGATGGTAAGCAAACACTTCTTCTGTGTTTCCGTATTGAAACTCTCTAGTCACTGACGAGCAATCCTCATAGAGCCAAGAGCCCTCCGCGAACATGGAGGAGACCGCCTCGGTAGGGGCAGCAGAGTCCGCCAGCACGCCCACGACAGACGCCGCTTTCCCCAAGTTGTAAGACCCCGGGCTAAACACGTTGCGAGCGAACTGACCAACCATCTTTCTTATAGAGCCACGAGGGAAAGCGGGCATTGTACTGCCCTGCTCGTTGCGGACGGAAGCCGTTGCCCCTTCGCGCGCATCGAATCCCCTTGGTACGCTCGCCACCTCGCCCAGCATCGCCTCCTGCGCGGCGAGCTGCTCCACGGCGACGACAAGGACCCGCACGACTGGGTGATGACCTATGCCTACATGGGCACCAGCAGAGACCACAACCTCGGCGTCTACAACCGAATCCAGACGCTCCTGGCTCTGCGAGTCGTCATCACCCACGTCCTGTGGGCCGGCAAGGAGGACCGCGAGCACCGCGCCGCCGTGAGGACCTCTCGCTGCGACCGCGCCAACCTCGCCCGACAGCTCGACTTCCAGGGCTGCGACGAGTCCGCGTGCCTGAGCGTCAGGTCCCTCGTCGACGACTTGCTCGCCCGCGCAGACGCGGCCGCGCCGCCCCCGCCTCTCCCCGACGGCGCCGTCATCCCCGTCACGCCGGCCAACGAGTACGCTCCGCCTGCACCCTTCAACATGCGCAAGCGTCTCAGCGAAGTCGTGGAAACAAAAATCGGGGACCGGCCGCCGCTGAAACCGCCTGAGCCGAAGGGCCCCTGGGAAGGGGGCAATGGAGCGGGACCGGACCCGAAGACTGCGTGGTGAGCGATGGCTCTGTGGGTAGACTGGAGGGCGTTGAATTTCATTAAGAGATAGCAAAGTCGGCAGTCGGACAACTTGTGTACATAGATGAGGTACCTTAGCTAGCGAACTTGCGAACCTTCAACATTGATTACCTGTAGCCTTTGCGCATCTTGTTCAGAACATGATCTGTTATCTTCCAAGTCCGTCGGAGGCGCCGGCTACACTCTTCTCCACCATCAGCCATCGCACATACAGGCAGCTGCCGTGCTTCGCGACGGCCCCGAGATCACCCCCCACGCTGCCACCAGGTGAGGTCCGTCACAAACCCCGTACCGCCATCGCCAATCCCAAAGCCACCAGTACAAATGAGCCCCTTTTAACGATACGGAGCCGAAGTTCGGGCATTCCAATGCCACGATGATGCCGGAAATATGGCAGAAATAAAGCGGCAGGCCTTGACATCCAGCTCATCCTCAGATTGAACCGAGCATGGCCCCTGATTCCGGGGCAAGGGCGGTCCAAAATCCACAACAACCCTGCCGACTTCCCTTCCTTCCTGTCTCTCTCCCAAGACCCGTGTTTGTTGCTTGTGATGGCAGTCCGTGTATAAGACTGCGGCGTTGGCAGTGTGCTGTTCTGAGGGCTGGTCGACCGAGCAGGGAGAGCTGCAGGAGCGATCTCCGAACGATTGTTGGTGTTTCAGCTCGTCTGTCCTGGGCTGACCTATTGACCTCGGCACTGTCGGGACAGGTTCGTAAGGTCCTGCAGGTGGGTTTGCTGTCGCGCTGTCTTGCGGTGGTCGGGGCTGTTCAACACGGCGTGTGGTACGGCATGATTGTTTGAAACATGCACACCTGACTTGTGTTGCTGGTCTCCCCGGTTTGCCTTCCGAAGGGCTCTATGCACGAAATACCATAACAGACAATGGACCACTTGGTAGCCAACGAAACAAAAACGCATGTCACCGACTATGCATAGCGAACTTGACGCGCAGGGGGCCTTCTCCTTCTCCGGAAACAGTCGTTGCACGCAAGGACACAGAAAATGAGATGCAGTCCGCTGCATCCGTGTCAGCATAGCTCCAGGTGCCATTGCCGCATAAGGGCGGAGGGGGCTGCAAGTGTCACCTACACCAAGCACTCAGGCAAGATCCAAGCTAAAGCCACGTAAATGCCGACTTCCCTCTTGAGTCTATCGCGCTCTTCGCACTCGGCTTTCGGGTGGTACGATTCACAATCATGACGCTGCAGCCCGGTGTAGGCCAGCACGACCATGATGGGCACGGTGCCGCATACGGCCATGGTCACCATCTCGAGGTAGACAAGGGCGCTTTCGGTGCAGCGGCGGACATGGCCCGCCGGGTCGGCCAACCCCGAGATTTCGGCGAGGTCCACCAGCATGGTGAAGATGGCCTGTCTGATGTTAGTGTGAGCCCGTGTGGTCTCGGCGAGTGAGCCAAGTGGGCTTGTTGACATACCGCGATGAAGGCGCCCACCATGCCCGTCCCATATCCAGCCCTGGATGACGCGTAACTGGCACTGGCGAGAGTGGCAATGCAGAGCCCAACCGAGATGGCCCGCAGCACCAATTGGAGGATGGCGTATGGCGCCGGGAACCTGGAGCGCGCCATGGTAGGAAGACGGCTGTGTGATCAGGACGTCGTCGCCGTCGGGTGGCTCGCCATGCCTGCTTCTTCACGTCAAACCTCAATTGAATGATGAAGCGAGATTGGAAAACCCCTCTTGGTGTGCCTGGCAACCACCAACCAAATTGCTTGGCGCGTGGCTCGACGTTATTGCCCCTGTATTTTCCGATTGGCTGGGCGGCATGAACGTGGCCCGAAGGATCATGGTGTGCTTCAGCTTTCGTCTTGACCGAACCAAAAAGGGGGACACCAACCACGGCAATGGCATGCAAGCACCAGTATTCCCGGGGCAACCACGACACATTTTGGGCATCGTAAGTGACCCAGGCCTCGTTCCTTTTCATGTAGCATCTATGCTCTGGACGGATTGGACTTCCCGCCGTGCCTTTGGGGATTTAGATGTGGTCCCTAATATTCCCGATCAGGTGGTGGTCGTTGGTCGGGTCAAAGGGGAGATGGCATATGGGGGTGTCGGCCCTGATGACGTGGAGGAAGCTGCCCGTTGTGGGATCCCAGATGTTCATCGTGCTGACGTTGCAACGCGAAAGTGATGCAAATCGCCGCCCGTCGGCCCAGAAGGCGAGCAACCTAACCCGGTGAGACTGCCGGCCCTTCAACACATGAATACAGCTTACCCCCAGCAGAATGAGCCGTTCGTTGCTCATGAGCCGTTCCCCCCCAGCCTACCACTGTGAGCGAACATATCCCGGCTCGTGGGCCTACGGTATATGCAGCTAAAGACCGTCAAGAACACGGATAGGCACCTGCCCTTGGGCCCCGTCTGAGACGTAATTTGCTTGCACACCTCCCTTTCTACTTGACAAAGTCCCCATTTTATCTCTCAGCGTTGCGTAATATCAAGAAGCCTTGCTGCTCTCATACTAACGTGATTGTTTGTCGGTGACAATCCAAAGTGACCTCGCGAACAAAATCCTCAAAGGGTGAGATTGTTGTGGTCACGTTCGTTGTACCGACTCTCTCCAGCTTTGTTCCATCATTTGCGCATGGCCCCAACACAATAAACAGCACGCCCTTGTCACCGACACTAAGGCAGAGTGCTTGTACAGGGACACCAGCGCCCCATTCGTTTTGGCTGTGTGTCACTTCCACTCTGGATCGGCGTACTGACCACGACTCGGAACCAGCCGCGTCCTGTGTTCGGAATTTTGCCAGGTAGGTATCCTCTTCCAGAAACGCGCGTTCACCTGCGATGGTTACGCAGAATACGGACCCTCCGCTTTCCGGGTTGTACGTAATGGTTGCTGTATGAACAAACCCGGATACTGTCAGGCTTGCGTGCTTGATCTCCCCCAGCAGATCCTGATGTCTAGGTTCCACATCCCAACGCAAGACGTTGATGACATCAGGGAGAGTGTCGGGAGCAGTGTGCATAAATACCGGGCTGTCGATGGAGGCCCACGAAAATGAGGGTGCTCTGTAGGTTGAGGGGCACGACGTCACTTCGTCCTCAGGCGTCCAGCTGAGGTTTCTTTTCAAGTCTTGAAGCCAGATGCCCGCGATGTAGTCAGCGGAAGTGAACCGCTGGACTTCTCGAGCCAGACCAGAGATGGCTGGGAGTTTGTCGTTTAGATAAGTGAGACCCCTCTGGCTGTAGAAGGAAACCATCTCCGCCCAGAACCGGAATGGGTCCTGTTGGACGCTCAGGGCTTGAGGAATTGACCCGGTGGTCCCGTCACCGCCGATGAGACGACATTGGCAACCAATCTCGGTTCTGCACGACCATTGGACCTCGTGTCTAGAGTACGCCACGAATCGGCGAGAGAGGATTTGCTCCTGGAAACACCATCCCCTCGTTTGTACCGGATCGAAGTCACCGTTTTGCGTCCCCATAAGCGGGTGCCAGTCGTTCCGCAAGCTCGAGGCATGAAGACCTGTTCGTATCTTCTCTTGAGCAACCAATACGGTTGTAAAACCGTTTCCCTCAGCCCATGTGCGAGCAAAACGTACCGGGCGTCGTCTCAGGTGAAGGAACCCTTCCGTGACCGAGGCAGCGGACAGCGCGGCGAGAGTAATGGTCGCATTGCTGTATACCTCGGCCATCACGCCCAACTCCCTTTCTTTATCGGCTGCGTCGTCCTGAACAATGCAGACTGCATCTATCCAAATGTATGGGATGCCAAGTTGCCGTGTAACCGCCACAGCGTCTTGGAGCGTCTTCGGTAACTCTGAAAGCTGAAACCCTCGCTTGAGACGGTCGATGTCCTTTCGCTTCGTTTTGAATAGCCCTTGAGTGCCCCAGCAGTAGCTCAATGCAACATAATCGACGGCTGGCAATGGCCCTTGGGCGGCTCGATCATGTTCTACGAGCAGTAGCTGTCCAGCGTTGTCCTCGCAGGACACGAGGCGAGTTGGTTGAAAAGTTGGATTCCGCTCTGAACACTTGGGGTGCTGTTGTTTGCAGTTTTGGAAGTACTTCAAGACAAAATCAAGCGAACTATCTCTTGTGCTTACACCGGCTAGATCCGTGCAAGGCTCACCAGGCCGTGGATGCTGGTCTATTCCACACAAGCCACCCGGTTAGCAAACAATAGCAAGCATCGCATATCGATCGGAATCGGTGAACCTACGAGGGCGACAATGGATCTGCATACTTAGCCGGCCACCAAAGCTGAAATCTATCCTGTCCTCCTTTGGGACTGATTGCAGAGACGCGTGTATCTGGGGCGCCGAGGCGAACGAGGGCACCATTGTTGTCGCGGCATCGTATATGAACTGACAAAACCGACAGCTCGTCGGTGGGCTGCCGGCCGAGGACGACGACCAGACATAGAGTTCGCCGAAATGCGAATTTGGGTCGAGGTTATGGCACTTCTCGCATATCGCGGGAAGAGTAGGCTGAGACATTGTGTTTAGCGTGCTTTAAGGAGGGCACAATCAGATAACTTGGGTACCCAGTTGAAGGTAGGTACCTAGTCACGTAGTGGATCAGTACCAAAAGTATTAGATGGAAAGCGCCAGAGATGACGGAAAGAGGGGTTCTGATGGGCGAGGCTTTGGCGCGCCTCCGAGTGGCGCCAGGCATGCATGAAACGATACCAGAATCTGTACAACACTCCAGGCAAAACCCCGCTTCATCGGGCCGCGGCGAACGACAACCTAATCGCAGTCAAGATCATCTAATGAAGAGATCTTATCACCTTTGCCTTTGCCGGAGAGGCCAGTCTACACAAGTCCTTACGTACATCTCCCTGGCTCCGGGTCAACTCCCGATGCATCGCGCTTGTCAGGGGCCACTCTCTCTCCATCATGGCCTGCGCTGCTCTTGCTCCCACCGCGGCTTTCCGCCCGATTATATTCCTCATCCACAAAGCGGTAACCACAACCAATTTTAGCCAGATAATCTGACATCGATCCGTCCAGCAGCGAATAGTCCTCGGATCCGCTATCAATCCCCCGAGCAACGTCAGATAGAGACTGGCTAATCTTCTGTATCAAGTCGTCGGTGAGGCCCCGGGTTAGCCACAGCTTGATGTCGGCCAGAAGCTCGTCCGCAGCCCGTGTGTTAAGGAGACGATAGGCCGGAAGATGGAGATCGCCAGGCTGGTCGATGCCTGGAGGGATGACGAGTGCCACGGCGGCAAAGGGCTTGGGTGAAGCCTCTCCGCCGAAACTCGGCACGCCCTGGGTGCGTTTCCCGTTTCTCTCGCAAAGTATCCCGCTTGCAAACGCTGAGTTGACATCCAAACAAAGCTGCCAATACTCCCGTGGCCTGCCATTCAAGCCAGCGTACGTCAGGCTCAGGCTGTGAACCGGTAGCCGCTCAATCGAGCGCCATTGGGGTTCAGGCTTGTTGGGAGTCACACGTAACACGAGCGGAAAACGCTCCCCAGGTCCAATATTGCTCTTCAAGACCCTAGACAACATGCCGTACGATTTGATCTCGGACGTCCAGGCGGCTACTTGCAAAAAATGGCCCAAAGGTGTGATGTATGGGACTGAGGTCTCCATGCGCTGAACATAGCAGGGGTGAGAGGGGTGAGGGGTGTGGCGAAATCCTCGACTTCGTACGTCTGCATCGAGAGAGAGTAAAATGGCTTCCAAACGCCCGAGAGCGGAGAAAGGGAGGTCGAAAGAAGCGAAGGGCATCATTGCCAGGGAATGAGTCAGACCGAACATGTCTCGCAGCACCGTCGTGGCTAGCAGTGACGGGTTCGGGCTCGCCACGACAGACGACCAGACGAAATCTTTGAGCTCGTCCCTCTGACCTGCGACAGCCAGAAAGTGCGGATATGATGGCGTCCATCTGCTAGAGTCGGCCCCCAAGTGTCCGGCGTCGTACCATTCCCAACAAACTCGAAGCAACTCCTGCCGGTGTTGATGGGCTTGACGCTGAACCAAAGAGATCACAGCCTGAGCTTCTGAGGTGTATCTCGAACAGAGTGTTGCTTCCACTAGAAGACCACAAACCAGCCATAGTTTGCGATTCGACTTCGGAAACGGGTCGTACGCTCGCATGTTGCGGCCTTCTTCGGTGTCGATGAGAAAGTCGTAGGCTGTACGGTGTATGAAGCAGAGTGCCGTGTTCAGGTGCGGCTTCAGAGCTGCGTGTTCATTGGACGTGAGGGCGGCTGCTGAGTTGGTTGGCACCATTTCCACAAGGCCAGCGCATCGTACCTGGACCGCTTTGCACGTTTCCACACAGAGTTGGTTCAGACGGGACGGAGGTATTGAGCCTCGCTCGCTGAGAAAGGCTGTTTGAACCTCGCGGCGTGTCGCGACCATGAAGTGAAACAGATCCACTGTTCCCTCAAAGTATGGCGGGAGCTTGTGATGTAGCCTCGACAGGGCCAGAAAGTCGGCGTCGGCGCGGGCGTCAATCAGAAGATTGAGATAAAAGGCAGCAGTTTGGTGGTAGATTTGTGTGTCCTCATTGAGTCTCCTCCACATGTCCGAGTAGAGTTTCGAGAGTTCGCTCGGCAGGCCCGCAAGACGTCGGGCCAACTCCGCTTTGTGATCACCGTTGTCCAAGCCGCGGACCAGCGTTCGGGTGGCGAGATGGAGCCAAAGAAAGACGCCTTCGGCCTTGTAGGCGAGAGAATCTGGGAGGGGGCATCCCGATTCCGCAATCGACGCTGCAGGAGACGTTCCCAGATAAGGTCTCAAGACCTCACATGCGTATTTCCGCATGTCGTCGAATGTCAAATCCTGGAGTCTCAGATGCTGGTTGTGTTGTAGCCGCCTCGAAAACCGTGGCTCGGGCCGGCTTGCCACGCATACTTTGACTGTAGGAATGGCCCTCAGGCTGTCCACAACCTCCATCAGAGCAATGGCGCCATCTTGCTCGCATATCTCGTCCAATCCGTCAATGAAGACGCACATCGGCAAAGGGTGCGAGGTAAACACCGCCAGGCAGGTGGAGTTCAACTCCTCGACCGACCAGTCTGTGTGGGAATCCTTCTGTCCCAGGGAGGTGCACCTTGAGAAGACGGAGGGTACGACGCTGGGGCCGGACGAGATGGCTTGGTGGAGGAGAGAACAGAGCAGCCCTTTGATACTATTTTGCATCCGAGACCCGGGCTTCCAAAAGAAATGGCTTAGAATCAGCGTTCGGGGCCGCCATATTTCTAGGGCTGCCCGAGCCTGAGGACTGTCGACCAGGAACTTGACCAAGGTGCTTTTCCCGGACCCTGGCTTGCCACTGATCCAGTACATGTCATTCTCCGACTTGAGCCAGTCACCAAGATTGTCCCATCGATTGTTGTTGCTGACGCGATGAGGGTGCCAACGTTCGAAGGAACTGTCAAAGCCAAGTTCGCTATCATCTTCCGAGGTGATGTCCTCGTCCGAGGCGCTATCGTCGTTCGAGGCGCTGTCGTAGTCCGAGGCGCTGTCACCGTCCGAGGCGTTGTCGCTGTCCGAGGCGCTGCCATCTGCATCCAAAACCCATTTAAAAGTGCCAGTGGAGGACTTGGACACATGGTTTCGACGTTCATTCATGGCCGGGTACTTGAGGCTCTGCAAAAGTCGTTGCAGACGATCGTCGCTGGCCTTACGACTCTCTCGCTCACGCGCGTCTTGGGAGGCCTGATTGGCGACACTTTCTAGCCCTACGGACATACGGGATGCCATTGAATTCTTGACCGCCGTGAGGTGATGGGCCAAATGTGACTTCAACGCCGTCTCAGCCCGTGAGCTTTCCGAGGTGACGTGTTCTTTGGTGGACCGTAACTCAGCGGTCATGTGGCTGGTGATCGACTGTTCTGTTCTCGACATCTCGCTCGTAACGTGCGAGCTCACAGCCTGTTCGGATCGAATGGTTTGCGCCACGGTCTGGTCTCTCGTCGATCCCATCTCTGCCTTGACGAGGTCACAAAGCTGGGTATGGCCGGAGGCGTACTGCGACACGAGGTGTTGAAGCGACTGGTCGAGTTTGCTGAAGTCATCCCGCTGGCGAATCTGAATCGCCCGGCTTTGGGTGCTATAGAGACAGGGCTGGTGGTGAGTTTGCCGGGTGGTAACACAACGAGAGGGCGAGACTCACCATATGCGGACCAAGAGGTGCGTGTCAAACAGCTTCTTGTAGTCCTCGAGAGACCTTTCGAGTCTCGCGAGCCGTCGCTTCCGCCACTGAGTTTTCGCGGCCACCTGCAGCGTGGCGATGAGGCGCCCCGTGGCATGATGGCTGGTGAGAAACTGGACTTCGTCCTGGAGTGCCCGGGCCGCAATATTGCATTTTTCGGCAATGTCGGAGAGCTCTCTCTCGCTCTGAGACCTTGGCTGGATGTGCTGGCATTTTTGCTGGACATCTACCGACAGAGATCCTAGAGTCGTGGCGTATTCCTCCAGGTTCTCATCCGGCGATGTTCGGCCGTGATAGACGGCGTGGCAGAGGGCGACTGTCTCGCAAGCAAAGGTGATGACTTGGAACACATTGCTGACAAGACTGAGGGTTTCGATGCCCGACATTGTCGTACGTGAGGTGTGAGATGCGCTTCAGGGGCCATGTCCTTGCGGTGCTGGGGAAGAGACAGGAGCGGGAATTGAAGCCCGACCTGGCCGCATCTGGCGCAAGGCTCTGGCCGACCCCTCAGCTGCTGCACCCCCCCTCGTGCAGCTTGCAGGTGCATCACGTAAGTGGGGTTGACTTGACAGGCGCATCGCAAGGTTGCCGCGTATGGAGGAAGATGGCTTACCAGCAATGGTATGGAGACAGATCTGGCCAGCAGTCAAGGACAAAGTGTTCTGCCAGTGGAGGAAGGCCAAGATCGTCCCACTGAAGAAACCTGGGAAGATCGATTAACGTTACACGCTGGCCAAGTCGTGGAGGCCCATCTTTCTCCAGACGGTCCACCACTGCCTTTTCCTCCCTGACACAGACAACCAACACAATTCACCACATCACCACCCGTCGTCCCTCGTGAGACGTGTTCAGATCACAACGGCCGGATCTGCCACAAGCGCGCCTCCCGCAAAGATCACCGCTCTCCCCAATACTGTTTTCAACTCGGACCTGGTACAGCACAGAATTGATGCAAATGGAGCCTCAGTTGCGTTCATCGACAACTACACAGCCTGGGCGACAGGTCCCTCGGCAGAAGCGAACTGCGCAGGTATCTAGGGTATTATGGTGAGCCGAGCAATATGCTCAAGACATTCTCACCTGCAGCATTCAAATTCCGAGTTCTGCAGCATCTTGGAATTTGGGGAAAAAAGGGATGCCAATCTTCAATGGGCCCTGGCCCTGGTTTGCGTGGCGCCCTTGAAAGTTAAAACGATACCAGGTGTGTGGCCAAGAAGCGCACGCAAACTGAGAAACTACATGTAACACACAAAAGCAGGATGGCGGCAGGAGGAAACTTTATTGACATGGAGTGGCCTGGTGCTGGTGTTACCCGGCCCTGAGCGGCGCGGCTCAGCCCCAGCGGGTCCAGGCCGTTGGTTCTGGCCCCCAACACAAATCCTGGCTGGGAATTGGGCTTCCGATTTCAGATGCGGCGGTGTCAAACAGGCCGTTTCACACCCGGCTCTCGGGCCGGCCGCCGCCATCAGCGGCACTCACCAAAGATTTTGGTTGTTTCTGACTCGGCGCGCCCTTCGTACTCTCGTACATCTGATCCGTCTTTCGGGCCTGTCGTCCATCGTCCAACCCCATGATAGAGACCCGAGCAGTGGGACCAAAGGCCGCCCTGGACGCACCACCGGGAACTTGGTCGCCCGAACTTCTGCAGGGCCTTGACGCTTGAAACCCTGTCCATCGTCCTGGTCTGGTGTCCGATTCTAGGGCAGAATTTGTGGCTGGAGTGCCGTTTCAGGCCAGACGACGGTCGATGGCCAGAAACATTTCTCGTCTGGCCATGCTCTGTCCGCCAGGGCTACCGCCTGGGACGCCCGCATCATGCATCACTCACGATGGCACCGTATAAACAAGCGCATTCGCTGCCGCAAGGGCTCAGCGGCGATCTTGAAACAGAAGATCTTCTTTCTTCATAACCGGAACAGCTCACTCGTTACCAATCACTCACGCTCTCCCAGCCAGCCTGCGCATCATGGAGTTTAAACCCAACGACGAGTCCATCACGAGCGAGTCGGCTCCGTTGATTGAGCCCGTCGAGTGCGAGAGTGATCAGGATCTTTTCATGGTTCCCCTGAAGAGACCGTCGCCACGGCCATTGCCATCCCGGTACAGGAACGTGAAAGCCAGGTCACCGCCAAGGTCGCCTGCCGCGGCATCCCCATGCTCAAATCTCGGAACCTCCCCTCAACCAGAGTCACAGATTGGTGCCAATCCGTACCAGAGCCCGGCAATGTCAGGACGCACCATCAAGCCGGACAGCCCTCCAATGTTCACCTCGCCTCTCATGTCCCCGGAGTCGGCTGTGCTCGGTGCCAACGGCTCTCCGAACATGCAAAGCTCGGCGGGGCAGCGCAGCATGGCCACTCCCCCGTCTCTAGCCTACAACAGCCCGCCAATGTCCGGCAGAGGGATCAAGGTCGGCTCCTCCCCCATCGTCTCCCAAGAAACAGGGTCTGCCCGCCAGAGCCCGGAGCCCCAATCCTCCAGCAAGGAGCACACCACATCCGCATCTCGCTCCACCAGCGGCGAGAACCGCAGCCCCTCCACCAAAGCCTCCTCCGTCTACGACAACCCCCCAGCCATCGTCGAAGTCAAACCTGACACAGACAATGCCACCAACAACCAGCAACAACCCCCCGAGATCCCTGCCCTCTCCACCGCCCGCGGCCTCCGCAGCCCCAAGCCCAAATCCAAACCCCAGACCCTCGGCCTCGCCCTCCACCTCGACC
>Ga0247824_10000879_pt1 | contig 15829 bp, 16 predicted proteins | sample 13C_PalmiticAcid_FD_194412 | JGI IMG/M metagenome (GOLD analysis project Ga0247824, IMG submission 194412) | Soil microbial communities from agricultural site in Penn Yan, New York, United States - 13C_PalmiticAcid_Day48 | ecosystem: Environmental > Terrestrial > Soil > Agricultural land... | reverse complement strand
AGAGGAGGAGGAATGAAGAAGAGGAAAAGAAAAAGAGATCTTTTTCACAGTCTCCGTTTATCTCTCTCTCTTGTCCGTTGGATCAACATCGCGGGAATCACTCCAAATCGGGACTCGTTTGTGTGAAGCCAAATCAAGCTTTGTGCGCAGGTGTGCGCCAGATGGAGCTCTTGGACCCAGGGTGACTGACGGTACTTGCACACCCAAACCTATTCATTTTTTTTGCTCGCCTGTTGTTGTCTCTCGCAAACAATGGCAATGGTGTGCATGGAATCTCTCAAGGCTTTTTATTGTACGACATCTCTGTCTCCTTTGCTGCGGATTTTCACACAACCACATTGGATCTCTCTAGAGTGCGCCCTCACGGCGTCAATGACTCTGAGAAAAAGGGATATTCGGTGTCTATGCCCGATCTGTGACTCGAAGGGCGCCATACTGCATCCAGCGAGATTGGTGGCGCCCGGCTTCAAGTCATCCTGACTGAGGGTCAGGCCCCTGTCCATCGACGTGCATACCACGAAGGGACGCCAGGGGAATCGATTGACCGTTTAAAACCCATTCAAACACCAGTCACTGTCGCATCAGTGTCGACATCACTTTTCATCCCTTCCTTCTCATCCTCTTCTCACGCCAGACTGGTCGTCACGGACCGGGGATCGCTGTAGGTATCCTCTTGTTGCTGTTCCCCTTTATTCTGCTTCGCGTGGCCTGACAGCTCAAGAGTGTGAACGCAACGCCTTCTGAGGATAGGTGGCAGTGGTGGCGTGAATTGCATCGTAGAGCGATACACCATACCGTCTAGCGAGTCTTCTACGAACACCCACCATGACTATCAAGCCCCAAGGCGACATGGTTGGTCGGCAGGCAGAAGAGGAGGAGAGGATTCCAAGCACATTTCTCACGGCACTACCCCATACGACCAATGATATCATATCCACAGACATGGATCACGCAGACGCGACACGGTAGGACAGATGGGAGCTTGCTTGGTCTTTGATGGAGGGTCCAAAGCGTATTTGGCACCAATTGATCCATTGTTTCCACCGGCATAGAGAGTCAATGGCGCGAGCGCAGACACAGTCCAAGAGACAACTTGAAAACCCCTTGGACCCTAACAAAAGAGCCAAGACATTCTTGGAGCTGAGGTTGGTCTTGATGCACGTAGAGTATGCAGCGTATTGACCTCCACCATATTCCGCATGCTAAGTAATCCTTTCAGAAATGGCAGGACAGTCAACCAATTCTCCCAGACGTGTGCTCTTTCCAGGAACACCAGAATGCCCACACCTGATACGCTTTATACGACACACAATGGTTCAGTTCCATCTATTCAACAGACGGAATCTCAGATCAAGCATTCAATGCTGAACAACACAGAGGCGACGACTAGAAGAGTGGAAAGGTCATTGTCAAGTCCAACGTCATCTTCACCCTTCCTGTCGCGTCTAGGGGATAATGCATCGGAAGATACAGAGGACAATACAGCTGTAACCACACGCAATTCGACCATCCTGGCGCCATCGCTCTTCCTGAGATCACGGACGTTCGCAGGTATCACTAGTCCCAGGCATACGGCGTCCGAGTTTCCTTTCTCAAAGTCACCACAGCCCCAGCTTTCCGGTTCGACCTTGCCATCCGTCACAAGGCCATCCTCATCGACATCACCGTCAGCAGCCAAACGAATCGACAGGATGCAAAGTCCGGCACCGTCGGTCAGACCCATCGCTAAACCGCGGTCAAAGTCCTTTCTTTTGCAAAAGACTGCTGAAATGTCAGCTGAAGCACCGGTTTCAGTGACTCAGAGCGCGGAAAGTTACCTGTCAAAAGTTTCACAGGGAGGCAACGATGAACCCAATCGGGAGCACATCAATGGAACGATCAGTCCTGGATTGGAATCGTGCACGTCTGCAATGCGCACGCTTTCTCCGCCCTCAGTAAAAACTAGGTCGTTCTCGACAGCATCCTTGATCGCAGTCGCTCAAAGTCGACGATCTTCGGCCACGACGAGGCCAACTAGCCTTTCACAGGAACCCTTCGCCACCTCAAAACTTTGTTCCTCCGACTCGGACGATGACGAGCACTCTCAGAAGAATAGCTCTTGTAGTAGGAGTGAAAGTTTACCTCCTAGAACCAAGATGTCCGGATCGCTTGCAGTGACATCTCCCACTCCCAGGAGGATGATTTTGCGTCGCCATCAGACTATGATCTCCAGACCTAGCGAGTTCATGAGGTCCTTCGAGTTCAGCAGCAAGCGGGGGAGCGTTGACTTCAGGTCGTCCATTGATAGGAAATCCATTGTGTTCACCCAGGACAATTACGTTCCAAATTCGTCGCGCAAGGAATGTCAGATACTCCCCCATGCTAATTTTGCTCCTAAACCGGATGATACGACCAAAAGGATCAGCCCTCAAACGGTAGGGTTGCACCTCAGTGCCTGCTCTAACGTGTGTTCTTCGACACTCGATCAAGTAAATATTAACGCCCTCTACAATGCAGGTGGTGGATGTTCTAGACGGCAATTACAAGAGCCACTATGACTTGCTCTACATCATTGACTGTCGGTTCCCATATGAGTTTGAAGGTGGACACATCCGTTCGGCGGTCAACATCAACACAATTGACAAACTGGAAGAACTGCTCCTACAACCCGCGATCACTGACAAGCGTGTGCTTTTGATTTTTCATTGCGAGTTTTCGTGTGAGCGTGGACCCCGCATGTAAGTTTGGAGTTCTCTCAATTGTATCGCAAGTTTGTAATAGTGAGGCTGCTCATTCATATTTCGTTCTTCTCTCGCCATTCATTGATAGGGCCCGACATCTTCGCAACCAAGATCGGACAGCAAACGCAGTGCATTATCCAGCAGTGTTCTATCCAGAAGTGTATGTGATGCAGGGCGGCTATTCAGGCTTCTTTAGAGAGAGTAGATCCTACTGCTCGCCTGAGGCCTATGTGAAAATGCAGGATCAGAAACATTCCCAGGAGTTTGAGCAACACATGCGTGTTTTTGGGCGTGAATTCTCCAGGACAGCCTCGAAAGGGTTTCTTGGAATGGATTCTATGAAAACAGACTCCAAGACCGCTGAAGGTTCTGTCGCCCCTTTACCTCCGCAGGAATCGACAGAGACATCAATCTCAACAGCCTCAACATCACCACACGGTGGAGGAGACGTAGAATCAACTGTTGTTACCACAGCTGCCTCCATCGCCACAGACCCAAACTCCAACGCGACCACTAAGAATTCTGTCACTGCAACTTCAGGCAACGACGACAGCAAAGCTACAGAGTCAAAGTCGGATAATAAGGGGTTTGCTACTGTTGTCTCATCTGTCAAGGAGGCCGTCCTGTCCGGCACCGCCCCATCCACATTGTCAATATCAAAAAGTGCGACACACAGCCTTCCAACATCAAGCAAGATGATGCATTTTCGCCATGTCCAACAACGCTCTCGTGTCATGGTCACCTATTCACAGCCCATTGCCGCTAGAAACAAGGATCACAACTCAAGCTCGAACTCGTACTCGAACTCGAATCCCTTCTTTTCAGGTTTCCGGCAGACCAAACCCGGGTTTAGAGGCGTTCCCCCCTGACAACTGTCTAATATAGGTTATTACTGTTTACAAAATCCGCTCCATTATAGTCAATGACTTTTTTCACCAGAAAGTTCCTAGGTTTATCAAGAATACGAAGAATAGATGTATTTAAGTATAAGGGAAAAAGGGGAGCAACCCAAGTGTATCATATCCACTGTTTGCTTACCTGGCATTGAATGATTTCAGGAGTGCTTCGCAGTGAGTGAGATAGTCCTCTGGCATCATATCCGTGTCCAAGCTTGAGATGATTGATCCTTCAAGCAGTTCGGAACCACTAAACACGAACAAAGAAGGGTCTTCCATGAGAAAGTGGATCCTGGAGAAGGAGAAGGAGGAGCAATTGAAACCAGCGAGGAGAAGACTCTTACCTCTCTGTGCTGATTTCATCCATTTCCATTGCTTCAATGACAAGTCCCCATTCTTTTGTGGTTCCTTTGACGCCTTGGTTATCACCGTCCACCGCCTGGTTCACCAAACTCCTATCGGAAGAACCCCTCACCATCCTCGCTGCTGCTGAGGCTGTAAAGGATGACTGGAGTGGTAAAGCCTCTGACGAGCCGGTGCGGCCTAGCATCATGAGATTACCACCGCCAGGTCCAATGCCAGTAGCGGTGTTACTCGTACTGCTGCCGCCCTGACCATCTGCTGTTTGTGTAGCTGTCAGTGATGCCGAAGATCCCGAGGATGTTGTCATGGCTGCCTGGGAAGTGACCAGCTTCACGTCCATCACTTGCAGATTTGGCAAGAACGACTCTACATTTTTGATAAATCCTGATCTCGGATCCAGGTCCAGGGTGATGCATCGTGATCTAGGGATGGATGCCAGGATATCCATCTCAAGCGGGTCGTTTTCAAATATGTAATGTACTTGAGGGTGAATGGTTCTTGCGTGAATTGTGGATGGTGACGATGTCGACGGTGCGGTTGCTCCGGTGGAACCAGGAATGTCGTTAGTTGTATAGGTATCATTGTTTGGCCCTGATCTGGGGGTATTGGAGGATGTAAGGGACGACACATCCGGTATAGAAGATCGTAATGGCGCCCGAGAGTTCAAAGATGAAGGGGAAGATCGACCAGGAAAGGATGGGTTCTGTTCTACCTCGGAGACAATGTCGTCGACCGAGTACGGTTTGTGTGCTCTAAGCACAACAAAGGGGAGTGTTGGTGCGGCTGCCATATCTAATGTGAGTATTCTGGCAGGGAGGGCCCTCTATGCTTGCAAGTGTTGCTCCTGGGTTCTCCTGGCAGTGTTGATTCCTGAATTCCTTGGTCGCTGATGTCGAGTGAGATGGGAGGGAAAAGGAATGACCAGGTGTCGCAGCTCTTTTGAGCGCGAGGGGACGGTGCGCAAGGTCTCATGTGATGCAAGGCACCGCCCTTTTTTTTCTCCACCTCATCCAGGCATCCCGAAACAAGAGTCTATTTTATCTTGTATCAAGGACGACATCCTTCAAGTCTTCAGCAATACTCGGTTTGTCATGAGCGACTCCAAAGTCGTCTCTTTCATGACTGACACTAGCTTCAGACAGTTAGTTTTTCATGAAGCACTGTTCTGCTAAGGCCGATAGATAACTCAATATCCCGTGCATCCACGGTTAGTCGCTGTCGGAAAGCGACGATGGTCCTGGTGCATTCAGGAGTTATGCTATGAGCCGGAACGATGCGCCAACAGTCTTGCCACATTGCACTTGCTTTGTGAAGGAAGGAGACAAGATTCCTCGCGGGATCCACCTCGCAAAGTATGAAGGATACGACCTGCTCGAATTGCCGTGCTCCTTCTCGCACGGCTCAAAGCTGATGGCAGGATTGAGATGCTACACGACTAGTCTTGTGGATGAGACGATCAATTTATTGAGAATCGCAGAGCACTGTCAACAAGCCCGAGCTACCTGCAGAAAAGACAGAGCTGGGCAGAGCTGGAGAGAGCTGGACAGAGCAGAGGTGTCAAAAGGCGCGTACTTGAGTATTCAGGGTCAACGAAGCGTACTCGGCAATCACAACGGAGAATATCGTCGCTGTAGGTGTGGATGGCAAAGGCACAAGAGACCAGCGTTTAATGTTGTCAATCGAGGATGTCGGTTCGATCCAATCTTGCAGCCCGCGGCGAATGGTCGGATTCAGTTGATGATCTAACAAGGTCCTTGCTCCGTCAACATTAGAAGCACCTGTATGCCTGATTGACCCTTTCAGCGAGGTGATTCCCCTTTCCTGAGCAATGGCCGGTATACCCTCCGACTGTCAGGATCCTTGCAAGGATTGATGGAACCATTGTGCAAGATCACCAAAGGCGGTGGATGACCGTGCTCGGACCTGCATGCAAGATACGGAAGGCGCTAAAGAGTGCATGGATCACGACAACATATCCCTCAGAAAAGGCTTGTCAAGACCATTGATGTCTCTGGATTAGAATCGCCCATCATCATCATCATCAAAAGAAGCTTTACGATGAAGCAAGTTGGACTTTTTGTTGATTGTATCCTCAGACGCGATGGATCCACGGTTCCAGCCCGCCGTTCAAAGCTGGTATTGGTAGAATCGGCAACCAGGATCAATCAAAGGCACAGGAGCAGAGTCCAAGGATCGAGGAAAACGCTACTGGCTATGATGCGGGTCAAGGACAAAGTTCGCATCTCCATCTCTCCTGTGACATCTGTTGTCGGAATCCGAGCCGGTACCAGGTGTGTCATAGCAAGGAGTTGTTGTGCAGCGAACGTTGCAGCTCTGGTCTGAGCGTTGACACTGACGCGTTGGTATCACCACAAATCCATCTCCGTAAGCGAACAGCATCATTGTTTTAACATTGCATGTCAACAATAACGCAAGAGTGCATGGTATGAGTTGGGTCTATTGGACAACTGGAGTACAAAGAGCCTTAGCCCGCCGGAGAGAATCGATTGGCGGCAGGATTCGAAGGCAGTGGTGCTTTGGCGGTAAGTCCTCAGGCAGAGCGGTGAAAAAGTCTCTGGGTCGCAACTGGTTTGTGTATCTTCAGGAAGGGGACGTGTTGATGCAGCCAAAGGCGACTATGGAAGGTCTGGTTAAATTTCGCTTTGCCTTGCAAGCGCTGTTCCCGAGCCCTCCTTGCAGCATTGATTCGTTGATGATGTTAAAGGAATGAGTGGAATGATTCGGGAAGGAGTCTGAAGCACAACACCGGGAAAGTGTCAGTTTTCCCAACCTCATGTGACACAACTCCCCAACGCACTTCTGCCTTTGCGAAGCGTTGCCATTTCTTCTTCGCTCTTCTCTCTCCACTGTGCTTCTCACATCTGACCACGATATGGAACCTGATAGCCACCTTCCCTCTCAGGCGTTCTGCCCTAATCTACCGTCCGACGCCGCCCCCATTTTAATCAGCACAAGGCGCGACCCACGAGGGTTCGTTATCTTGTGGCAAGACGTCCTTGATGTCTTCAACAACGCCAATTATGCCATGCACGGCACCAAGGTCGTTCCTTTTATGACAGACAGCAACCATCGACGGTGAGTCATTCACAAGAGCTACTCGCACACATCTGATCCTTCGCGTTGGTTCTTAGGATGGCCATAACTGAATAACGATTTCCATTGCTCCTCGTTGTAGCTTGTACCCCTGGAGAATCATGCATCAGCCAGACATCGTCTTGGAGGTGGTACTCCAGGATCCCAAGGACCATTCGGCCCCATCTTCTGCTCTTAGTTCAGTGACCCATTTCTGCCCATCCCCGGCTCCTGCTGCAAGTTCCTCGTCAGACGCCGCGCCCACAGAGGATGCATTATTGGACTATGACACCCAATCCACCTTGCAATCGGATGGCCTGTCCATATCTGGCGCGACCCGTCCGAGGAGTCGATTTTCTACATCGGGAGACGTTGCCTGCGAGATACAGTCACCCTCTACTCGCCGCCGACCCTATAGTGGTGCTTCGGAACAACTCGTACAAGTCATGGACATTAATGATGAAACTGGACATCTCGATGCTCAACTATCCACAATGACCAATGAAAGGCAGCTACAGGTTCAAGTTGACCAGCTATCCACATTGACCAATAATATGGTCCTCGAGAAGTTGCAGGAGATACAAGATACACAGAAGCAGCTCAAACAGGGTCAGAAGGAGCTTCTTAACAAACAGGATCAGACACTCAACCGGCTGACCAACATCCAGGAACGTGTCCAGGCCATCATCAACCAAACGTATGAACTGCACGAGTACCCAAACCCGCGACTGTTCATCGTGTTGCCAAAGGCAAGCAAGCGGAGCGATACGCACCCCAGGTCTTTGTCGAAACAGTTCCGTCTGTTCTTCCTTTGCGAGTGTGGCGCTCATACGGCGAAGGAAGGAAACAAGACCCTTCTTCATCTCGCAAATCATGAGGGATACGACCTGGATCGGCCGGCCAAATTCTTTGAGAAGTATGGATCCTATGTCTTGACGATGATGGATATGATCAAGTTTGGATCCACGACAGACGGCACAATTATACCACCTCTGGCACTGTTCCATGACTCAGACGAAGTCGAGATGATACTGAAAAGCCTCGGGAACTCAGAGCAGAGCATTCTTGGGCTTGTCAATGAGACGATCAACTACATTGAGGAACTAAAGTCACCCCACAGAGAAACCAATCTACCCACAAAACAGATACAGTCGAGCAGAGCCAAGGAATTGGAGGGTGCAGATCTGAAGCAACTCGAGTCGTATCTGAGTATCCGGAACCAACAGGGACGTGTTCTGGGTAACTTGTATCGGACCGTAACACGGGAGGGCCATGTCAAGTGGGTATGTCAGGATCATTACCGCGAGAGCCACCGCGAGGCCACGAGACAGCAATTGGAAGAGATCATCGAGACGAATGGAGGGCAGTTCATCGAAGAGGTGGGAAAGATCGAGATTACGATCAAATCCAGCGTGGCTGCAAAGCAATTCTACGAGGCACTTGGCAAAGCTCGTGGAATTCATGAACTCCATATCGTCCTAGAATGGGATGCGAGTTTGGATGACCTCAGAAAGTTTGAAGCAGCCATCACAAAAGCGGGTATTGTACATCTGAGCATCAACGGAAAAGCCTTGCGCCACTCACCACTCGATCTTGTCAATCGATCACGACGGTTCGACCCAATCTTGAAGCTTGCAGCAAATGGCCGGATTCAGTCGATGAAGATCCGGCAGTTTGACAAGTTCTTCTTCCGTATCAGTGATGTTCCCTCCATGGGAGCCTCACGCCTTCGATTACTCTCCATCGAAGGGCCTCGTCTGACCAAGAGTCCATCGTTGACGACACTGAACAGGATCCTCAACCAAGCTCAATCAATGTCCGAGATCAGCTTCCAGTACAAGGACCTGTCAGGAGCTTTTGATCAGATATTGAAGAGTGTCTCCAGGTCAGAAGTCACCCTGAAGGTGAATTTATGGTGGGAAGAATGCTACGCGAACGCATGGTTCTCTCAAGGCAGTTCCGAGTCTCTGGAAGTCAAACTGGATGCGAGAGTCTTGAATCTTGGCCACTTCAAATACTTTTCTCACAGCGGCCTCCTCACCAAACTACATTTATCTATCGGCAACGACAAACCCAATCTCGGCGACCTCCTGATCCGGAATCCCAAACTCTCAGATGTTAGAATTTTATGCCCATCATACAGATTCCTGGATCTCATTGACTATGTCAAGAACAAAACGTCACTATTCAAGTCAGGACCAGGAAGTGCACACCCTTCTCTAAAGAGGTTCGAGTGCCAGTCTGGAGAAGACACAGCTGACGAGTCAGAGGATGCCTTGCCATTGGAGAGGCTCAAGTTGACTGTGAACATCTCAAGTACCAATCGTCGTGACATCTCGCTTGATATTAACGCAAGCAGCTTCCAAGATCTTGACCACGGAGATCGATTGACGAAGCTACTCCGTGAACACGGAGGATCCATCAAGAATCTTGACACAGGCGCGGTGCTGAGTGATGAGCAAGTCGCTGTGTTGAGAGATGCTGTCTTCAAGGAGCAGGAGCCCAAGCTTACAATGTTGATCCTACACACAAAGTCCTTGACAACTGCAGGCTTAAAGTCCATGGATCAAGTTATCAAACGTTCAAAAGACCTCAAGCGCGTCAGTGTGGTTACTCGCGACTTGCACGATGACGCTGAGCAGAAAAAGCTGGCGCGCGTGCTTCGGCATAACGACAAGCGACTGAACGAATTGGTTCTGAGCAGCTTCCTTCTCATAAGAGGGCCTCAGGATATTCCGAAATTGACCTTGTACAGACACAGTCTACCAGAGCTGGATTCCTTGGTCCTAGAGCACCACAACAACGACGACTGTTACACATGCTCTGATTGTAAATGGATCGTCAATCTGATCTCCCGTCCAGAGACGGTGAATGGCCCTACTTCAGCCAATTCATCCACATTGTTGAGGCCCCTGAAGAGTATCAAGATCTCAACGGTTCGTTTCACGGAAGAAGCCTGGCAGATGGTATTCGAAGCTATTGACTTTTCTGGACTGGAGTCGCTCGTCTTCGATCACACAAGCCTGCACTTGAAGGAGCTGGAGGAGCTTGCAGACTGCATCGAGGGATGCGACCAATCGACGATTCCATTACGCCTCCTGAATCTGTCCGTTGTTTATGTAAGCAGCAAGGATCGTGCCAAGGCGACGAAGGTGAAAACTCGCATCGAGAGAAAGGCACCGATGGTCAAGGTCAACATGCAATTCTGTGAACCAAACGATTCGCACTGGGCGTAATTGTGGCCATTGCTTTAACCCCATGAGATGTAATGATAACTGTAACGAACAACGAATAACGAATAACGAATAACGAATAATGCTTTCCTGCAGGCGATACCCATCAATAATACTCTGTCTGTGAAGAAACGACGTGTCCAGATCAAACACACAGCACCTGGTGACTGAGAATAGCCAATGAGCCCCTGCAAATGTGTTTTGGATGGTCTGTAAAAGTCTTCGTTCCCTGCAAGTGCCGCTCCAGACCCTTCCTCTGCAAAGTTGATTCCTTGTCTCCTGGCCGAATGGAATAAAGGAACGAAAGGAATGAGAAAGAAAGTGTCTGCGGGCAGCCATTTCATGTGATACAAAAAAAGCACGGTATCCTCGGTGAGCTTCGCCAATCTCTCTTTCTTTCTTCGCTCTTCTCTCTCCACATACCACACACATTCTTTTCCATGGTTGCTGACAGTGACTTACCCTCGCAGGCATTCCGCGCTGACTTCGCCAACCCATCATCCGATACTGCTCCCATTCACATCGAAACAAGGCTTGATCGCAATACAGGGACCTATGTTATCTTATGGGACGATATCATACAAGTCTTTAGCAATGCTCGATTCGTCATGAACGGCACCAAAGCTGTCTCGTTCATGACAGACGACAGCCATCGACGGTAAGTCACTCACAAGGGACATCAGAACGGGAAAATTGACATGCATGGTACTTTATGAAATCCCCCCTAATATGCCGATTCTGCTCCTCCTCTTTACAGCCTTGACCCCCTGAGAATCAGCCATTATCCAGAGATTGTCTTGAAAGTAGTACTCCATGATCCAAAGGATCTTTCAGCCCCATCTCCCGTTCTCAGCTCGGTGTCCCATTTCTGTCCATCTACGACTCTTGCCGGAAGCTCTTTGTCAGATTCTGCTTCTGTTGACGATACACCATCAGACAACGACATCGGTCACAGGGGATTCAAGGATGCAGCACAAACAGGCGAAGCTCAGGTTGTGCAGCAACAGGAAGATTTATCAATGCATGGCGTGAAGTATCCTCAAATGCCCGTATTAGGAGACGTTTCTTGCAAGATACAATCATCATCCGCTACACACCATCGGGTGCACCGACTTGACGGTGGTGAGACTGTTCCTGGACAACTGACGAAGGTCATGGACATCGGTGGCGGGACTGAGGCCAAAAGTAGGGAGCTGCAGGTGCAAGTCCTCGAGAAGCTGCAGGAGATTCAGGATACTCAAAAGCAGTTCGAGCAGAGTCAAAAGGAGATGCTTGACAAACAACAACAGGCGCTTGATCGATTGGTGGTTATCCAGAATCGCGTCCAGGCAGTCATCAACCAAACGTTTGAACTGCACGAGTATCCGATCCCGCGACTGTTCATCGTGCTCCCAAAGGCAAGCAAGCGGAATGATATGCCCTCCAAGTCCTTGACGAAACAGTTCCGTCTGTTCTTCCTTTGTGAGTGTGGCGCTCATACGATGAAAGAAGGAAGCAAGACTCTTCACCAGATCCATCTCGCAAAGCATGAAGGATACGACGTGGATCGACCAGCCAAGTTCTTCGAGAAGTACGGATCCTATGTCTTGACGATGATGGATATGATCAAGTTTGGATTCACGACAGGCGGAGCAACCGTACAACCTCTGGCGATGTTCCATGATACAGAGGCGATCGAGGTATTGCAGAAAAGCCTTGGGGTCTCCGAGCACGACATCGAAGGACTTGTGGATGAGACGATAGCGTTTATCGAAGATCAAAAGTCCACTGTCAATGGAGAGTCGAGTCTACCTGCAAAACAATTGGAACTGGACAGAGCCAATGATTTGGAAGGTATAGATCTCAGGCAACTCGAGTCGTATCTGGGTGTCCGGAATCAAGGACTTGTTCTTGGAAACTTGTATCGGACCGTGACACGGGAAGGCCATGTCAAATGGGTGTGTCAGGATCATTACCGGGAGAACCACCGAGAGTCGACGAGACAGCACTTGGCAGAAGTGATCGAGGCGAATGGTGGACAGTTCATTGAAGAAGTGGGAAGGATCGAGATGACAATCAAATCCAATCTAGCAGCAAAGCAGTTCTATGAGGCATTACTTAAAGCCCATGGGATCCATGAGCTCCATATCCTCCTGGACTGGGACGCAACTATGGATGATCTCAAAAAGTTTGCGGCTGCTATCACAAAAGCGAATATTGTACATCTGACTGTGAACGGAAAAGCCTTGCGTCATCCGACACTCGATGTGGTCAATCGAGCACGTCGGTTCGACCCAATCCTGCAGCTCGCAGCAAATGGCCGCATGCAATCAATGAAGATCCAGCAGTTTGACAAGTTCTTCTTCCGAGTGGGCGATGTTCCTTCTTTGGAAACCTCACGGCTCCGGATACTTTCAATTGAAGGACCTCGTCTGACCAAGAGTCCATCGTTGGTCACTCTGAACAAGATCCTTGAGCAGGCTCAAACGATGTCCGAGATCAACCTCGAGTACGAAGATATGACAGGGGCTTTTGATCAGATATTGACGAGTGTCTCCAAATCGCAAGGCACCTTGAAGGTGAACGTATGGTGGAGAGAATGCTACGCAAACGCATGGTTCTCTCAAGGCAGGCCCGAGTCAGTGGAAGTCAAACTGGATACAAAAGTACTGGATCTCGTCCATTTCAGGGAGTTCTCTGAGAGCGGCCTTCTCACCAAATTACATCTTTCGTTCGACAATGAAGAAATCGGCTTTGGCGACGTTTTGATCCGGAACCCTAACCTCTCGGATGTCCGGATCTTATGCCCACCATACAGGTTCCTGGACCTAATTGATCATGTCAAGAGCAACACGTCGCTATTCAAGCCAGGGCCAGGAAGTGTATACCCTTCTCTAAGGAAGTTTGAGTGCCAGTCGGGAAATGACACAACGGACGAGTCAGAGGATGTATTGCCATTGGAAAGGCTCAAGATGACGGTTGATATCTCAAGCACCAGTCATCGCGACATATCATTCGATATTAACGCAAGCGGCTTGCAAGATCTCGACCAAGGAGATCGGTTAACGAAGCTACTCCATGAACATGGCGGAGTCATCAAAAGGCTTGACACAGGCGCATTACTGAACGATGAACAAGTCGCTGTGTTGAAAGAAGCTGTTTCCAGGGAACCGGAACCTAAGCTTACAATGCTGGTTCTACACACAAAGCCCTTGACGATTGCGGGCCTAAAGTCCATGGAACAAGTCATCAGACGTTCAAAAGAGTTCAAGCGCTTCAGTGTGGTTACTCGCGACTTGCACGACGATGCTGAGCAGAAAAAGCTGGCGCGTGTGCTTCGTTGTTACGACAAGCGACTGAATGGGTTGGTTCTGAGCAGTTTCTTGCTCATAAGAGGGCCTCAGGATATCCCCAAATTGACCTTGTACAGACACAGTCTACCAGAGCTGGATTCCTTGATTCTGGAGCACAACAAGGACGATTGTTACACATGCTCTGACTGTCAATGGATCGTCAATCTGATCTCTCCCCCTCGTCCAGAGACGGTGAATGGAGCCACTCCATCCAAGTCGATGGCTACATCCATAATGTGGAAACCATTGAAGAGTATCAGGATCTCGACAGTTCGGTTCACAGAAGAAGCCTGGCAGATGGTATTCGAGGCTATTGACTTTTCTGGGCTAGAGTCGCTCGTCTTCGATCACACCAGCTTACACTTGAAGGAACTGGAGGACCTCGCGGAGTGTGTCCTTGGATGCGCACAAGCGATTATTCCACTACGCCAGCTGGATCTGTCGGTTGTTTATGTAAGCAGCAAGGATCGTGCCCAGGCGTTGAAGGTGAAATCGCGTATCGAGAGGAAGGCGCCAATGGTCAAGATTAACATGGAGTTCTGTGAACCGAGTGACTCGCAGTGGTAGGCCTTGTTGCTCTATTCCACACACACATTTGCCGAAGAGCGACCAGAGTTGTCCTGGAATCTGAGATTGGACCCTACTTGTTTAGCATAGGATAATAAAGTGAACAACCATGGTCTTTAATATGCGGTCTATGACAAACAGGGGGAGGAAGGGAGGGATGCAAAGTGTGTGATTACTATCGTACCAGGGACGAAGGTGGTGAGGGTCCTTTTCTTGAATCAAAAAAAAAAAAAAAAAGTGTTGAATTACTGGTTCCAATTCTCTATGGTTCACCCTTGGTCTTTTTTTCCTTTTTTTCTTTCTTCTCCTTCTTCTCCTTCTTGTCTTTCTTGTCCTTCTTTTCCTTCTTCTCTTCCTTGTTATCCTCGCGTTTTTCCTTATTCTCTGTTTCTCCTTTCGTGTCTTCGCCCTTGGTCTTCTTTTCCTTCTTCTCCTTCTTTATCCTCTTGAAATCACTTTCTTGTCGCTCAGAATCTTCATCCTCTGATGGCGCTGACCGCTTCTTTTGTGCAGGTTCGGCATTGTCGGTTCCAGTGGAAGAAGGTTTGGCTATCGTCGATTCTCGTCGCGTCATGACGGGTACTCTCATCAACGATCCTGTTACTGTCAACATGTCGTTCGTCTTGACCAAACTATGTGGGGGGGAAGGGTTGTGTGGATAGTGATGTCGATCAGGTCAGTAATATGAATTAACAAGGGGAGGGGGGGTCCAAGAACTTTCAGAAAGGAGAGGTAGAGTTTGAAAACTCATGGTTCCCTTACTCTGAGACTTCAAACTGGATGACACCCTCTTGTCCAATGCTTTCGCCCGTGCTCTTGAGAACCCATTCTCCGTTCAAAAGTCCACTGACAGCAGCAGAGGATCCTTCTCCTTGATCGTTGTCGTCGGTTATTTGTTTCTTTCGGCCATAACTGCTGTTCGGGTTGAATTCATACTTGTCCTTGGGGATGAACTCGGAAGGAATGGAGGCGTTGAAGGTACCATAGAGCAACAGACCGATGTGATCAGGCGATTGCAAGTTGATGGTTCCATCTGTTATTTGGAGCGTATTGGTGAAGAGGAGGAAAGAATCCCAGTAAAGGATGATCAGTAAAGAATAGGACACATCTCCATGGTTTATGGTTCTAAAAGCCAGGTTGCAAGAAGTGGGAGGATCGGGTGTGAAACGTACGAAGTGTGCTTCCTTTGACGGGCTTCCAGACCAACAGCTTGACAGAGATCCAGAAGTGACAGTATGGCGAGTCGTACATGATCCTTCCTGATGATTGAAGCAACTCCAGATTCGAGTGAGCCAATACGACGCCATCGAGTTGTGGCATGTACCTGTGGATCCATACATCATCAATGGGGTTCCCAGCAAGTTGATCCAGGATTAGTCTCCTTCATATCGACCAGATCCAAAAGCTTTTTTTCTTTCCGACTTAGAGGACCGCATCGACACCAACAACGAAGCAATCCCCTGTAACGAACCTCATAAGGAAGCTGTTCAATTGCTCCTGGATACCCTCGATCGGCTTGGTGGTGAAGCATGGTGGCAAGTGGATATACAGTTTTGTTGACACCTCCACGAACGGTCCTGCGTTCACCGAGGCAAGTGCTGTAGTCTTTGACATGGTCTTAACAC
>Ga0247824_10000878_pt1 | contig 15833 bp, 13 predicted proteins | sample 13C_PalmiticAcid_FD_194412 | JGI IMG/M metagenome (GOLD analysis project Ga0247824, IMG submission 194412) | Soil microbial communities from agricultural site in Penn Yan, New York, United States - 13C_PalmiticAcid_Day48 | ecosystem: Environmental > Terrestrial > Soil > Agricultural land... | reverse complement strand
GTTACGCGATCCGTCCATGACATCTCGCACTGCACTTGAAGCAGTGATCAATGCTGTCGATGATAGTCAATGGAGCGTCCAAGAAGCAGCTATTCAGGCGTTGAGAGATCAGCTACAGGTCTCTGAAGCAGTATTCAATGTGTTATTTGGTGCCGCAGGATCTGAGAATCCCAACACCGCAGAAACAGCCAAAAGTGCATTGACCAAGCATATCAACTCAGAGTCTGTACTCAACGGCCTGGTCGAGAAGCTTCGATTTGGACAATCCAAGGAGCAGTCGACGGTCGTGTGGATTTTTAGCACTCGGATCAAATTACCAGAGGCCGGAATCGAGGCGCTTATCAGCACATTGTGGAAAAGCCGCGACAGAAAGCTCCTCCACTCTACAATATCCGCGCTAAAGTACCAGGCTCAGTTTCCTGAATCTGCAGTAGAGAAGTTGTTGGAAGGGCTACAGAATGGAAACCCTGACATCCGAGAAACAGCAATCCGTGTATTGGGCAATCAGATCGACGTACCCGAGTCAGCGATCCCAGCACTACTTGCATGTCTACACGACGAGAGCGGTAATGTTCAGATGGCAGCTACAAAGGCACTTGGCAAATCTGTGCTTCCTCAGTCTGCAACTCAACACTTGATCAGCAATCTCTCCCTTGAGCGCGACAGTGTCAGAGAATCAGCGGCTAAAATCCTAGGAAGACAATCGACATTATCCACAGCTGCAATCCAGGCCCTGATCAAGACGCTTGACGATAGAATCCCAAGTGTTAGAGAATCCGTTGTACAGACACTCGGTAACCACGACCTGCACCCGGAACTGGTGGTTCCTGCTTTGGTTAGGATGCTCAATGACAATCATCCGGGAGTCCGGGAGGCTGCAATATATTCACTGGGAGTCAACAGGAGGCTGCCCGAGTTTCTAGTCCAAGCATTGATCAGAGCACTATCGGATGAAGACGAGAGTGTTCAAGACATGGCGATTCAGGTCTTAAGCTGTCAAGTCGCATCATCCAAGGCCGCATCCGAGGCGTTGTTAGGCTGTCTGAGGAATGAAGACCAATCCCTGAGAAACAGCACAATCCATGCTTTTTCCAACAAGACTCAATTGCCGGACGCTCTACTCCAAGAGCTGATCACCAGTCTACTGGATAAACGTCAGTATGTAAGAGAGGCTACAGTCAAGGTATTAGGGGATCATCTCCATCAATCTGAAGCAGTGATTGAGGCTCTTACCAACTCGGTGCTGGACAAAGACAGGGCTGTCCAGGCAATGGCGGCCGACGCACTACGGAAGCAAGACAAGATTCCTGAGGTGGCTCTTCAGACTTTGATCCTGGGTCTCAAGGACGATGACCGGGGGATCAGACTCCAAGTGGTTCGAGTGTTGAGCGGCCATGCCAATTCATCAAAAGCCGTGGTGAAGGCGTTGATCAACTCTCTTCACGACCCTCATAGGGACATTGGAAATCATGCGTTCAATGGTTTGAAAAAACTGACACGGATCTCGGACTTTGAAGTCGAGGCAATGGCTGAAGTCCTGCATTGCGATGACTGGGAGATTCGGCTATGGGCGGTGAGGATCTTGGGCAAACATGTCCAAGCATCCAGAGCTGCAGCTTCATCAATACTCTGTGCCTTGAGAGATACCAAGGACGTCATCAGGGAAGCGGCTTTCCAGGCGATACGCAAGTATGGGTTACCCGAATCAATTGTCTTGGTGCTCCTCGAAGGACCAAAGGATGAAAACAGCGTAGACAGATCTGATGCGCTCAAGGTACTAAATGATCTACCGAGAATGCCGGGGACCCTGGTTCAAGCACTGATCAAGAATATGGAATCTGGCGACAAGGAGATCAGGGAGGCGGTAGTGTACGCGTTAGGTGGACAAGTCCAGTGGTCTGAGAATGCCGTTCATGCACTCACAGGCGCCTTGAGGGATCCGAGTATCGATGTCCGACGTGTTTCCGCTCTATCACTCGGAGCGTCGCGCGGCAAGGTCGAACTACCCCAATCTACTGTCCTAGAACTGGTCAGAACACTCAAGGATGATGACAGCGAGGTTAGGCGTGCAGCAAGTGATGTATTGGGAGGGCTATCAACAAGATCCGAAGACACTGTTCTAGCACTGATAGAAGGCTTGAAGGACGATGACCGTGATATCAGGATCGCAATGATAGGTTTGCTGGGTAAACGAATCAAGAGATCCGAGATGGCTTCTCGGGCGCTCGTCGGTGCTCTGAAAGATGAGGACGCAGCTATCCAACAAAATGCAGCGACTGCGCTTCTGGATTTGGGGGAGGTCACGGATGCCTTGGCTCAGGATCTGATCGATACACTTCAGAACGAAAGACCTTCAGTCAGGGAAACAGTCATCGGATTGCTGAAACTCCAGACGAGGCTACCTGAACAGGCTGTCATGGCGTTGGTCGGTGCAATGAAAGACCAGCGTCCGGATGTGATGACAGGAGCATCCGCCATATTGTGCAACCAAACCAAGTTGCCTCAAAGTGCCGTGGAGGCTTTGAATGAATACGTGACGAACGATTACTGGGATGTCGGTAAGGCGGCAGCTCATGTGCTGTATGCTCCCCGAAATCCAACAGTGACCAGCACAAGCGACTTGTTTCCTACGGTGGAAGAGGAAGAGGCCTCGTTGTACCCGAGGACTCCGAAATGGATCCTATAGAGATGGCATTCGGTGGATATTCCGGGAACCAACTGGAGGCTACACTGATGACCCTGGATGACTCTAAAGAAATACCTTCAAGTGAGGACTTGGTGCTTCGTCTGTTTGAGAGATGAAGGATAGATGGAAGAATAAAGGTTCGCTTAGCCCTCCCAACATGACGCCAACAGCGACAACAACGTCCACTGGAAACTCTAATGAGCACATGCTGCATGTTGCATGTGCATACTGCAACAACAAGAGTTTCCGTCAAAAAGTCAAAAAGGGACCCTGTGCACGAACCTCGAGATGGAGCCCCCCTCTCCCCTGGATGAGACCCTCTTGCTGTCTTGTGGGACTCCCTCCCCTGAAGCTGAAGAGAGCGCAAGGTAGATTGTCGAGACCATTGCACTCAAGGGGCTCGAAGAGGTGAATGCATCGGCAGATTCACCAGCTACTGCACCTCGTCTGTTTTGTTGCCCCTTTGTTGTACGCGTTACGCTCCATTTGGCGCCTGAAGGAGTGCTCTCCCTAAAATTAGACCAATCCTAGGCGCCAATCGGCCTTCATGGGAGAACTGACCGGGTAGACTGTTGTTAGATGCCTTTCAAGTCGATTCTCAGTCGCCTGAGGACGGCTTGAAATGCAGCGATTGATGTTACTCCTATGGACACTACCATCTAGCTGGCTACAAGTCGGGGGTCCAACGTAGGTCGGCATGATCGCTATGGAAGAGATGGCATTGGTGGACAAGAGTGTTATCGTATTGGTGTTTCGCGCGATCAAAGGCCTTAGCCCAGATTTTCAGACACAAAAGCACGACAGCATGCATATGCATCTTTTTTGTCCTCCCCGAGGGACGAACTGTAGTGGACACAATCCATCGCCAACCGCCAACTGCTGGGTCCTCCTCGGAGGTTGCGACATCTTTCTCCCGTTCACCAACAAAGTTTTAACGTTTTCGGGAGGGGGCTCTATGGTTCCTCTTGCAGCAAAAAAAAACACCCCCTTGCCAGGAAACGATTTCTCTCTCTGTCTCTCTCATCCCTGGATCGATCTCATCTCTCACCTCTCCTTCTTCCTCATTCTGATTCCTTCGATCGGCATCCTCGATTGCTAGAAAGAAGGGCTCTCTCTCTCCCTGCCTCATCTCTTTCCACACAGTTGCACAAAGACTGGGACTCTTTCACAACTCTTGAGAGCGCTTCTTGATATGAAGGAACAAAATCAAATCTCTGGTGAAGCTGTCGAAAATACTGAGGTGAGGCAACTTCCGTCAAATCCCTCGACTGAGTCGGCTGAAGGTAACGCACTGCTTGATGGACGACCCTCTGATTCTCCGTTGATAACTATGGCCTCTCACCTACCTTGCCTGTGATACACCAGATTTTGGACGAAAGTTCTTCAATTATGAGAAGGAATACAATCGGGGGGTAGCCATCAACATCAGGGGCAGGTACGTGCCGTTTTATTTGACTCCTGGGACAGTGGCTGTATTCAAGTGCCAGCTGATGTTCTTGAGGGCGCAACTAACACCATCCTCTATGATATAGGTCGAAAAAAGAAGGACGAGCGTATGTGTCTCATACCCTTGATGACTTTGCTGCTTTGGACAACAGCTATCGTTCATATCCTTCCTACTAACACACCATCAAACCGTATAGTTTTCCGGACATTCCTGCCAAGATTCCCGATGATACACCATCCTTCAAGGTACATTTGGAAGGACCTGACGTGTAATGCTCTCCATCTGCTAGACGCACTGTTGCAAAAGTCAGAGTTGTGCTAAAACAACCTGCTGCTTTCAATTTATAGTTTGGTGCGACGTACAAGAACTACCCAGCAGGAAACTATATTGCTTGTTGGCGCGTTAAAGTACTGGATAACTTTGACATTCCCGATGGGCTTCGCTTCTCTGTGAGCGTCACCTATGATGTAAGCGTTTGTTTGCTTGTCTGTGTCTTTTTCAACCCAATCTAGACGCGCTTCTCCCATCTCAATTTGCAACTTTGTCAACGAAAACGTCTCTAGGCCGATCCTGATACAAAAGACATTTTGGACATTGTCTTACCGCACGAGAAGCTGCAGAAACTGGGTACGATTGAAGCTACATGTCCTCACACAACTGCCTCGATCATGTTAAATCAAAAATGGGAAAGTTAACACGTTGTTTTGCGCTTTCTAGAAAGGGAGCGTTTGTATGATCTGGAGCTCGAAGCGTTGGTGACAGTCCAACCACATCAGACACGCGACGACCCTGAAAGAATCAACATTGATAAAACCGACCCGGAAAAAGCAGTAACTGAGGTTGACGTGGCAATGTCCAACTGCGAGAGCAATGATAATCATTATTCTGGCCTCCTGGTCGAATATGTCGAGTTGAAACCGTTCAAAGGAGTCTACGGAGCCCAAAGTAAGCATTAAGAATCAGGTACTGCAGGCATACTAACCATGCTTACGAACGACCGCCTCTAACAGCATCCTTTATTGTCGTGGCGCCTAGGAATCATAGATGATGGGAATATCATCCATTACCCCGTGAAGAAGGCTGAATCATCCCGGTTTACAATTGATTTCATGGACACCACCAAATATCATGTGGACGTCAATCCAGTAAAGGTGCCTTCTATTCCTATCACGCGGCTAGCGTGGTCAAAAGATGGAACTCTTCTGGCCGCGTTAGCGCTTTGGGAGAATTCGGCATATGTCACCGTCTGGGACATGCAGCATATCCCGGATCCTTTCAATCCTCCACCGGAAATGGGGATCTTCCATCAGCACTGCGTAGTAGCGGTTGCTAAACTGGATCATGGGGTCTTTGACAACGTCCCAATTGGTTTAGCGATATCTCCAAAGGGGGATATGATAGCAATCTACCAAGAACCCAAGATCGGAGAATGGAGCAATGAATCTAGGTTGGAGGAGAGCAACTTCAAGTTTTGTCTCTTTGATAACTCAGCGAAACACCATACCGTCTTGGACTTACATGGTGCAGCGCATGTCCCAGCAATGCTAAGAAGCAACGGTACCCATGGCTCGGCATCCGCAATGGATCCGCGTCAAACGTCCAATTCAAGAACGCTTGATCGAAATATTCAACTCCCGCATCGCATGCTCAAGAACTTTATCGGATATGGTGCCTTCGTGACTGAAACGGATAACAGCAACTGGGCGATGAACGATGTCAAGACAGCCACCTCTCACAATCCACCTGCGGATGATCATGGACACGGGAAGAAGTGCAATGGCAAGAGCCCAACCAATGACCGCAGCAAACAATCGAATTCGCCCAACGCGCTATTTATTGCTTGCAGTGGTATCTACATTGATGTCTACAAGATTGAACCTGAACATAAGTGGGACCACAGCCATTCCATCAAGTTAGTCGATCTCACGCCGACGCTCAGCAGACGTATCACTTGCAAGATGATGATGGAAATCCTGTCCAGTAATACATTTATGTGGCTCGAGGATGGTGGACAATGCTGCACGGTTTGGGACCTTCAGAAAGGATCCAATGTCGCCTACCTTTCCATCACCGACGGTGCGAGACTTGGCAGCTCAGTATTCCGGGGCAGCAGCAAGATGGCTATCTCTCCTGACGAATCAGTAGTTGCGCTGACAAGTGCGGATGGAATCTTGACAACATTCTACACCAATACTGGAATCATGATCGGCGAAAGGAAGTTCCCAGAGCACCATATCGAGTATGTTGCATTCAATGGTCGGGACAACCAACTGTTTGTTATCGTCCGGAAAAGCATGACCCTTGAACTCAGTTCTTGGATATTGGACCCTCTCCAGTTGAATTCTGGGACAAAAGCAAACCAAGTGCCTGTCCCGATCATTGGCAAGTCCATTCTTGCCTACTTTCGTCACAAGAAGTTCAAGAACAAAGGACTTGTTTGTGAGTCCGATGGGAGCAAGATTCGATTCTATGTCACCCATAACCCCGTCAGTCACAAGGTCGACAAAATCGACAACAACCTTATCAAGTTTGATGAGAGGATATACCCACCACCGCATGAGAGTCAGAAGGCAGGAAACGAAAGTGGATTCGAGAAAGCCATGCTGGAAAACATTGCGGAAGACATAGAGCACGCCCACAGGGAAACCCCAATGGCAGCCCAGGAAGGAGCCCTGGAGGATATTCATTACGAATTGAGGACAAGGACACACAGAGTACCTTTCCCCGATGAAGATGGCTCAATGTACTGGGTTCACCGTGTGGAGGTCTTTAAAAGGAGTCTAACCCATCAGGATGGCACCGTCATTTTCTCATTCGTGCCTGAACCTTGGATGCGCGTCTCGGCCGGAGAGATTCGTTCACCGGAAGGCCTCCAAAAAGTGTTCTTCTTGCCTGGAGGGAAGCGCTTTGTTGTTATTGGGATGCAGACACTTCAGATCTGGAGTCTTCCTTCTGATGACACCGACTTCAGCCTCGTGTTCATCTGGAGTCATCCAAGGACGGTGGAGGACGCAGTCATCAAGCGACGAGGAAAGAAGTACAGATCCACGCCCGTTGGAGAGTATTACCATCGTATTGTGGACGTGAAAATCTACCACGATAATGCAGACAACACCGTAGCCGACATCAAAATGCGGGATGGCCCGGAGCTGTGCTGCATCCACATTCCAGGAGCGAATACCAGTGATTCCCGCAACACGTTTCTACATTGTATCCGGAGCGTTCATTTGCTATCTGACGCCTACGCCTACTCAACTCAACAGAGCAAGAAGTTCCCCATGAAAACGCGCGACCCAGTGTTCACTTATGAGAAGCACGCTGATGCCATTGCTCGATTTACACGCGGCTACATCAACCGACTACTTTCAGAAGAGGACTTGTTCCCGCACCCGGAAACGGACGCTGCATACACAGGCATTGCCCCAGTAATTGAGAACAATGGCATTCCATCGAGCAGCAAGAGATCCGACCCAAGCAGATTCGCCGGTACCCTGAACGCCACCATCAGGATTTTGTCCACTAGCCGAAAAGAGTCTCCTATGGCTACCAGAAGAAAGGCGGGCACAGGGATCAGCCGCTTCAATCCATTCAGAAAGGCAGGAGATGACTCTAAGCAACCTCTTAGAGCTGTTACGATTCTAACGCTCCTTTTGGATCAGGATGACTTGGCAAATGCAAATCTCGTTTTCGTGGATGGTTTGTTCAACACACCCGGTCATGAATGGATTCCACATGCCAGCATGGCGCTGAACCCTATCAAGCGTGTGATTGACATCAGGAACGAACATCTAGTCAAGCTCATGATCGATTATTGCATGAGATGCGCCAAGAATGTAAATCTTGCTTATCTTGAGCCAGTCGAACAATGTCTGTCCGATCTCTTGGACCGACATCCGGACATCGTTGCAAGCATCTTCATCAAGTCCTCGTACATCCCTGCTCACAATCAGGCATATATTGCAACTCATGCTACAGACACCAACAGTGCCTCAATGACCTTTGGCAAGGTCTTCAACGGCTCGTCACAGGATTCTGGAGACAATGACGACAACAACAAGATGTTTTTTACACTGCCGTCCCAACTCCCTCTCTCCGGAAGCCTAAAACGACGTGAGAAATGGTTCCCTGGTAAACGCGAACCAAAAACACTACTGAAGAATCGGTCACTCAAGATCTACGTATCGCCGTTCCAGTTTCAACCTGCTCCCGATGACGATGGGCAGAAAAGGGAATCGGTGTTCGCTCGCATTGCCGGAGGAGACTACTTTGAAAGCCCAGCCATCGTGGTGAGCCTTCAGTACAAATGGTAAGCTTTGGTTCTCTGCTGACGAGTGCTCCATTCATTCAAGTTCAAGACTAAAATGAACGACCATGCTCCCCTTTAGGAACAAGTTTGGATGGCACTACTGGATGTTGCGCTTCCTTATCGTGTTTTTATTCTTCATCCTGGTGGTGACTATTACAGTGAAACAAATCCGTGTTTCGACAGCATGGGATGGGACAGTGTGGAATGGGACAACGTCGGATGGGACAGCGATATTTTGGAACGGGACAGCATGGGATGGTAATACCCTTTCACCAGAACAACAAGAGGCTCTAAGACAAGCAATCCATCCCCGATACCTTGAGGGCTGGAAACCTGTGTTCTACGCAGCCATTGTGATGGGACTCGGTTTAGTACTCTATGAGCTTGCACAGATGACATATTCGCCAAGCAAATACTTCATGTATGTAAGATCATGTCGTTGTTGCACGAGCGGCTATGTTATCCTTATGTTTTTCTCACGCTTAATGTTCTCGTATAGGTCCCCATACAACTACATTGATCTAGCAGCCTACATTTGTCCTGTGGTTGGGAGCTTCATCTTTCTCAGTAATGAGGAAGGAGAGATTGACGAAGACACTGGGATTGATGGCGGTCCCAGCATGATCTGGGCCATGGGATTCGGAATCTTGTTCCTGTATCTAAACATGGTAAGGATTTCGACGAGCTACCATGGGTTCTGTAGGCATACTTCAATGGCACTCACTTCCATGAAACGTTTTTCATATTCTGCATCTAGTTATTTGAGCTGCGAGTCTTTAGGCAACTTGGAATCGTGGTCAACATCATCTTCAACATTACGCGAAAGATCAAATGGTTCTTCTTGGTCTTTTTGGTCTTCCTTGTGAGCTTCACCCACGCACTGCTCTATATACTACACACTCGCCGATACAGACCATGCAACAATGAATCTTGCGATGGGACCGATTACCCTTCCAAGTTCCCGACGGGATTCTGGGCAGCATTATCGGCGGTTTACTTCTTCTTGGTAAGCAAAACATTATCATTTGGTTTGGTGTCCTGACACAGGAATCAGGTATTACTGGCTACAGAAACAGTCAAATACTCACCGTGGCGGAAAAAACTTGTTACATCCTCGTACTCAGTCTGGCTCATACGACCCCGTCCAGGACTCATTCGAGAGCGGTTCGGTCGGCTTCCATATCATGATGGTGGTCTTTTCCTTCTTCACGGTCATTCTTCTCCTCAACATCCTGATTGGTAAGTCCGGATCCGCGTTGCAGGTCCGTTCAGTAGACATTGACCTTTCATCGCATACATGGTCTAACTCGTTCCTCCTTCACTCAATGCAGCGTTAATGAACGACGCGTTCAACGCGAGCGAGCAGGAAGGTGAACTTGCACATTTGAAGCTCCTATCCGAGGTGATTGCAGGTGAGTCAACTCGATCGTTTCTGAAAAAAAAAAAAAAGGATACGCTTGTTTTCTCTTTGCAAAGGGACACGTAAGGACTGACAAACCATTTCTAAACATTGAAATAATCATGGATAGAGGTGGAAGTTCATAGGATGAAGAAAAGCGATCTCGGAAAAGGCGATTTCTATCCAAAGAACATCTACTATTGTGCGACTGAGGAGGAGGCTTCACGGTTCCGTTCAAAACACTCGATGCTCGACAAGTGGAGTCTTTCTCCCGAGAGTCGTTTTATTCTGGATGAATCCAACGAGGCAGTGTCGAAGATTGAAATGGTGCAGAATAACATTGTCCATAATGTTCAGGACATCAGGATCGAGGTCAGCCAGGAATTGGAAGGTCTAAGGGATCTTATGAAGGCTCTCGTGGATCATGCTGGACTGGCAATGCCACCTAGCATTGAGAGATCGGCTGGAAGGCCTCGCAGAGCAACCTCTTCTACTGCTCATAGACGTTCCTTTACCAGCACCAACTCTCAAAATGTTCCATACTCTGGATATATGTAATCGTAGAAGCTAGTAATAATAATGTCTTTAGCACTACTGTGTCCATTGAGATGAGTTGTGAAAGCACCATGACCATCGAGGTGCAAATGAAATTGCGGAACGGGCGACTGCTCCTATAGAACCTTGTTCAGAGGAATCCCATGGACAACGCAGATCAGCAAGGCAAGGCTTAAATGGCTTTCACTTTAGTGCTGTGCAACAAGGGCCCTTTGTTGATCTTCATTTCATCTGCTCTGCTCAATTCAAGAGCTCGCCACCCTTATCTGCGTGATCATTGAGATGGTTTGAAGTGATGAGCAGCACAAAGAATACCTGATGCGTGCGAGGTTGCTTTTTGTTTATTCTGTCAAACATTTGCTCTTTTCAATTCCCCTTGATCCTTTGTTTCTGCTTTAACACTTGTTGGCGATGAATGCGAAATCACTAGGTGCATATCCTTGCTCACGTTGCGTAGTGTTCTTCAACCGACCGATCGCTATCTTGCTCTCGTATCCACTATTTCTTTCCCGCTCTGCCATTCCATCACGATCCTTTAAGTCTTCCCTAGCCTCATCCATCTCATATCCTCCTCTGTCATCAGTCTCGATCCATCTGCATTCGCACGCTCATTCAAACTTGTAAGACTCAGACTCATTCTGTTATTCCACTCAAGGGCACCCGAATTCCTGTACAGATTCCAGAGTATGTGGACGGTAGTCAGCCTAGGAAACGACTTTAGCCAAAAGCACAGCCGTCTTACTTTCTGAGCTGTCACACGACGCCATGTTCTTTCCGAAGACTTCTCATTGAAAAGGCTCCTGTTCGTCACTTTGATCTCGAGTACGCGGAGCGTTTCCCAACACTTCCAAGGCTCGTCCATGGAGGGCACCAGATCTGAAATATCCATTCCCTTGGATTGGTGTCCACTTTTGAGCCGGAGCTCTTGCAATCTCGGACATTGTCTCAGGATCCTGATGATATTGCCATTGTCATCGTCACTTGGACACATCCATAACGCCTCGATCGTTTTGGCAGTAGCTGTACTGAGCAACGTCTCCAGAACAAGAGTTTCCGTCCATTCGCCAATGGCATCACGAGTTGGATATGTGTGCATATGCGTATGACGAGTTGGATAGCTATACATATCATCATGTAGGTACAGGTGTCGAACCCCCCTGGAAAACTTCTCGAGCAGAACGGCCACACGCTTGGCTTGTATCTCTTTTGGACCATACCGTTGCAGGCTCAGTGTACGGAAACGCTGGCAATGGGAATCCAGTGCCTGTGCCAATGTCACGTAACTCGAATGATCCGTGTCTGGAAGTTCGATAGATGGTAATCCAAGCTCTTCCAGCTCTGGACAATGTTGTAGTAGCGAGACGAACATTCGATCAATGAAACAGCTCAACTTGCCATGAAGGATCAGACGACGAAGCCCAAGTGGAGTTGTGCGGGTCATGAGCATGCTGTCGTGTTCGTTGTAGTGATTGCAACTGTCCACAACTCGTTTGTGGGCCGAAAAGATCACGCCCACTTGCAATTCCAGTACTTGATGAGGGATGTAGGCCAAGATCTTTGCATATCCCATGCAAGTGAGATGGATAGTGAGCTTGATCCGGGTAAGAAACGAGAGGCTCGTGATGGCATCGAGGATAGGCTTGGCAATCGATCGCGTGGGTTGATACTGATTTTCCCATCGCAAATGAAGAGTTCTTAGGCCGATATTCTTTTGAAGCAAACCGGTAGCGCCGACCAACGCACGAGTCATCGCCAGTTGGAACCTTTCCATCCACTCTGTCCCCTTATGCTGAGCATGGACCATACTTTCATCGTACAACTCCAACCCCGCCTTGTGTCCAAAATCGAGGGCCAGTTCTCGCAGACGGGTGCATCGAGAGGCGTCAGCGAGTGCCGCATTCACTGCGGACATCTCGAGTTCCCGGATAAGATGGCAGTTGTTGTTGAATAGGAACTGGATCCTGTCTGCTTTCATGGAGGTGAACCGGATAGACTTGACGCGATAAGGGCCAAATAGGGCATACCATTCCTTGCTACAAGAGGCCATATTTCCGATATCGTGAGGCGTGAGTCCAGCACAAATCATGTCGATCAGGAGCGGGATATCGAAGACGGTTGTTGGTCCAGACATTGTGAATAGTGCCATAGGAAGTGAGGCGATGTGAAAGGTGTGTGTGTGTCCTGTAGAGGATGTGAGTGAGGATGTAAAAGCGAAGGAGGAAGGGAAGGGAGAGCAGAAAGGGAGCAAAAACAGTCTGTGTAAACCTTTGTGTGGTGATTGATCAGTGATCGCTGCTGTCGTTTCATAAGCTTCATGCTTCATTCTCTGAGCTCCATTCAGGCCGCTAGCTCAGGGTGCATAGACGTTTACACAGCTCGAGACTAACACTTGCATCGTCTTGGTCACACTGTCTCTCGTCATTGTCGTCGTTAACGAATCCGGGTAGAAGAAGCTTCCTGTAGGAGAAGCAAGACATTCCTCTGCTGAATCAGACGACGAAGACCGAATTCAGAAGGATGACCTCTGAAAGCGCTGATTTCGCAGCCGCAACGCCTGTGGCTATTCATGTCCTCGATACAGAAAGAGACATCCAGTTCTTGAAGCTGCCGTGGGAACTGGTTCAGAATCTTGCCAAACATGAGACGGATACACGGCCTGTCCCATTTTGGTGAGGAAAGGGTGGTTCCCGATGGCCTTTAGTGAAGGTACGGCGAGTGATACTCTCTTTTCAAATGGGGGCTGCTTGAGACGTGAGCAAAGACTTGATTGATCATTGCGTGCCCGTGGTCGTACTGTCAAAGTCCTGTACTTCTGGAGGAGACTGGTCCAGGTTTCCGGCAGATGATGGCAATAATGATTTCAACCATGGCAAGAAAGAAATGGTTCATGATGGTATCCAGTGTTGGTCTAGTGGGCGATCTTGCTTGTCGCCACAGTGCCTCTGTCAATGCAGGAAGGTTGCATTCATGGGTCCTCTCGAATCATGCCATGGTGCGTGCTGTCAGCAACTCCATATCCAAGTGCGAGACATCGGGTAAAGCAGCTGTTGTCAAAGAAAACGAGGTCCTGTCCGGCCATATCACCAAGTTGCCATGTCGCCGAGTTGCCATGAAGAGTGGTTGGAATAGGGTGCAAAGAAGCTTTTATCTATAATACTAAAAGCAACTTTGTGGCTAACTTTGGTGGCTAACTTTGATGGCTAACTTTGGGGCTAACTCCAATGGCTGGCTTACTTGGGTGGTTTCCACTGAGGTCCCTGTCTCCAGGTGGACCGCAGAGGGCCTATCGATCTTCTTCGACCATAAAATGAATTACATAGCATAGCCACACAAAATCTGCTAATGTCCACGAGATGGAAAGCTCCCAATGATGAGATGGATGCTGTGGTTCCTGGGATAGCGTGTGCGTGATCGCATCCTTCTTTCTTTCTTCTCTCCCTCTCTCTCTTTTTCTCCCTCCCTCCCTCTCGCTTTTGCTCAATATCCTCTCCCCCTGTGTTCTACCCACATCCACTCTCTCTCTCCGCGCGCTTTCGCCAGTACTTTCTCATATCTCCCCTCCCATGCGACTATGACAGCCTTCGCCCTGACATCTGGGAAACTTGACCCAGCTTATTCTGCTGCTTGGTATCACGGATAAGAGAGACGACAAAGGGCAATTGGAGGACGCCCGTGCCTCACCCCTGTCTATCTTTTCCACTGATCGGTTTCCCATTCGCATCGCTCGCGCTCGCTCAGAAGAAAGGCGGAGGTCCCTTCCCCCCAGCATAAATCCATCAATTGCTTGGTGGCAGTGAAGGTTCAGGTATTTGATAGATATAGATGATTGAGTACTGGATCAGCTTAAAAGGATCCTGGCGCCTGGCCAAAACCGAGACCTGCTATGTGACAAGCCAATCCGAGCAGCATTTGCTTGATCTCTCCCCTTTCAGTAGACGTCGTCCTCAACATCAGATGAACAAGGGAGCCAATGCTCCAGTTGCAGTGATGAATACCAGTAATATTTTGCTCATTCGGCAGTGTATGTCTTCAAGTGGTGTTTGTCTGTCAGGCATTCATGCACGGAGCACTTCCGCCGTGGCGGCCACGTGTTGAGCTTGATAAGCGCGTCTCAGTTGCGATTCCGTTTCTCTGCATCGTCTTCCAGCTCATTCCTCTCCATTGCTTTTCACCTTCGCTGGTCCCTCAGGGCGTGTTCTCTTTCTCTGTCGCACATACACCTCGACCGTGCTACCACATCAAACGGAATGCATCCCCCTTCCTTCCTCTACGGTATGCTTCGTTTATGCGGTGGAAGTACTCATGTCCCGCGTATGGGCTTTAAACTCATACGACTTCTGTACTTACCGTTGCCACCCTAGATTTATGGGGTCGAGTATCCATACCAGAAGGATGGAAATTGCCACCACCAGGGCCGCCAGTGCTCTCGGTCGATCCTTCGTACTCTGATCGCCTGCAGGATGCATATGAGCAGCTACAAGACAAATCCTTCAATGAAGATCTAAAGAAGACTCATGGAAAGCTACTCAAGTTGGGCCTGGTTCCACTTGCAAACGATGGCGGACGGAGCCCAAGCGCCCAGGTGCAGTTGGCAAAGTGGATTGCGCAGTGCCTTACCCAAGACCCCATCAGCTTTCTGACCGAATCAGGGGAGGTGCCCATTCCAAGGACAGACTTTATCTTCTGGGTTGCCGCCATACACTTTCAAGTCAAGATATTTGTGTTCTCCACCCGGAAGCACCCCCAAGTCTACTCTCCCCTAGGCCCTACAACCATCCAGATTGGCATCCTTTGGGCTCTTGATTCGTTCTCCGGGACCTCCAACATACTTCCGTTGGAAGGCACCAAAACATTGCCGAGATCGCAACCTCCGCCTGTTGTAGTCAATACCTCAGAGGTCCACCCTCCTGCTACATATCGTGAAGAGCCCCGAAAACAGACACGTACACGCAACGACGATCCCACTGATTTGAAGCCTTTTAAAGAAGCATGGTATGTGCGAGGGAACAGAAAGAGCTTAAGGACCATTTGCGCGCTTTTTTAGCTCTTATTAATGCGATCTGCCCGGTTCCTTGCGTTCACCTAGCCTCTCAAAGGCCCATGATCTGGTAAAAGGATCAATCGACAAGCTGGTATCAACAGCAGCTTGGTTGAACCCGAAAAAGAAGAGCCATACTGAGCAGCAGCAAAACGCATATGAGTTGCTATATCAGGCTGAGCTAGCACGGAAGAATGTACACGACATCGTATACATTCTATACATTCCTGAAGGAAATCCATGTGTCCCCATCCTCGCAAAAAAAAAAAAACCAAGTCCCTCATCCCTATGGGGATTTTCTCCGGACCCCAGACTCTCAGAGAGATGTTCCCCAATGCCCCCTAGGCCCTAAACACAACAGGTGTGGTTCAGCGTATCTGGGGGTACCAGCCCTGGAGCATT
>Ga0247824_10000876_pt1 | contig 15853 bp, 13 predicted proteins | sample 13C_PalmiticAcid_FD_194412 | JGI IMG/M metagenome (GOLD analysis project Ga0247824, IMG submission 194412) | Soil microbial communities from agricultural site in Penn Yan, New York, United States - 13C_PalmiticAcid_Day48 | ecosystem: Environmental > Terrestrial > Soil > Agricultural land... | reverse complement strand
ATGTGCCAGACCGGAAGGATAGGAGAGAGGAAAGGAAGGAAAGAAAGAAAGAAGAGTCTGAGCAAGCTCCCACCAAGAGGTGTTCAATTGAACATCCCCCCAACCCGCATGGTCCGCCCAAAGCTGCGCTATCCCATGTGTGGCAGCAGGTCCGAGCCATGGCCGTCGTTTGGCAGTGCAAGAGGCAATCGGTCACGAGAGGACTTTTTGGGTGAATGTCCCTTGTTCGTCATCGCGCCGCCCAAGGACGATCAGACAGAGGCGCAAAGGGCAGATCGGAAAGAACATCCAAAAATAACCACTTCAGGCGCGTTGGTATGTACTACGAAGCAGCCCTTGTAGACAGCCCCATCGCCGCCTTGTGTCTACATTTTCGTTCGTGTGGTTCGGCAAAACACAGACAGGGCAAGTCAAGGCAAGGTGGATCTCTCGGTGCCTGACCGAAAGGTATCTCGACCACCAAAATGGATCGCGTACCCGAGCTACGCCAGGATAGTGCATGACAAGTGGGGAAGGGTGGGGAAAGACCACAATACTATTGTCTATTGAACACTTGCACACTGCACTGATCCTCTCAGCGTGACTTCCTGAGACCCTGGTTGCCATCGATGAATTGACTGATTTCATCCATCAGGAGCTGTCTGAAGGGAGCTTTTCGGCCAAAAGAAGGCATCAAGGCTAGCGTAGTAAAAGAAGAGACGTTGTGTGTCAATGATCGTTCGCTACAGTTTTAATGTCCATTGACGGGAAACCACGATTCTTACCGACAGAGGGCTCCTCGTGACCCATTCCCTTCACGATACGCAGCTTTGCACTCGGTCCTAGCTGCAGGGTTTCGAGCTCCATGTAGAGGTCCAAGGACGACTTGGCTGGGACAATTCTATCGCGAGTTCCGTGGACCATAAGCATCTCGATAGGGAGGAGCGACCGAAGGTGACGAAGCAGATTCTGATGACGAGTCTGCGATTCTGTCGGGTAGTTTTTATCAATCCTGGTAGAGACCTCGAGAAGTTCCTGTAAGATGAACGTGGGTGAGTGTTGACGGAATGTTGCTTGAGAGTTGTCCATGACGCGACCCATGGCCGAGATCTGTTCCACGCCCCTCGTCGATTCATGTCTATAGTGCTCTGGAATATCATATACGCCTGAAAAGAGCATCATTCCTCGAAGGCGAGGCAACACGTCTTCCTCTTCTTGATTATCACTGACAGGTTCACTCAAGAGCGCGGTCAAAATGGGCGAAGCCGAGATGGCAGCTGGGGAGGGCCCATACAACGACACAGGTGTGCGTCGAATGCTGTCATTGAGGACTGCAAGTGCGCAAAGATGTGCTCCTGCAGAGTGTCCCATGAGATAGATCTTTTGAGGATCGCCACCATATTCCATACAATGACGATACGCCCATTGAATTGCCATCTTGACATCTTGTTCCATCTCCTTGCACTTTCCTTGAGGGTAGATAGAGTAGTCCGGGAGAATGACCAAGTAGCCCATCGATCGCAAACAAGCTCCTATAAGCGTGTAGATGAACTTGGAGCCCGAGTACCAACCACCTCCATAGATAAACACGATGACGGGTCGCAGCGGCTTCCGCTCTTCTCGCACTTGCTGTCCATCACGACCTGAACTGTACTCTATGGATTGGGCAGGCTCCCGAGGAATGTAAATATCCAGTTTGTTGATGGGGCGCTTTGGGTTATAATGGATATCGGTGCTAAAAGAAGCAAAGGAATGAACATGCGATGAGTCCGAGGTCGTTCCGAAAGCATCGTCGAACGATGGACTTTTTGAAACGACAGTTACAGGTGATCTGGAGAGCCACGCATGGTCCAGAAGCGATAGCGGGCCAAGGATAGTCCAATAGGGACGAGTGACAAATTGGACAAGATGACTGAGAAGACGGCCCTGTTCAGTTTCCACACTCTCCTTGGGTCAAAAGGCAGCATTGACAATGTGAGTGGCCCAGCCATGCTCCAGTAAAGGAGCCATGCGGTGGAATATGTCAACAAGACTAGCAAACATGGATTGGAGCAGACATTAATATGGAAGCCCGATCCCAAGTAATATCCTACAGTTGCCGGGACAGATATCTGTAGACGTACCTGTGACAACCAGGATCAGCGGCAGCATGGCGAAGAAGAGGATCGTGACAGGTGGGAAGAGGATGAAAGAGACGAGGAGAAGTCGTGTGAGCTTGCCTCGCTTTCCGGGCAGCACAAAAGTGGAGACAGGAGAGTCTTTCGACGGCAAGGAGGGTATCGAGGTTCGTTGGCGCTGTCGGTGGCGAGGAGGGTACGGAGTTGAAGAGTGCGACGATGGCATTGGAGAAGGGACGAGTAATGGTGATGCAGGGCTGTTCGTACCTGGAGTCCGGTCGAGCGGGACACCAAAAAAAAAAAAAACCGCTCGATCATTTTTTTTTTGTGACCGATCACTCCACACGTACATTCATGTCACGTACAATGCCGGACACGTACTCGTCGGTTGGACTGAGAGGTGGCCAGTTCTCAAGGACTTATGGGGGCCATTCCTCCCTCTACCCTGTGATGACCCACAATCTTGTCTAGACGCCCAGGAAAGGAGGGAGAGATATGGGCGCTAGAATAGAGATATCGTTTGTGGATATGGGAATGTGCCCATTCAATTGCCTTGACAAGCACACGTCTGACGATTGATGCGACAGCATATACGAACTACGCATTCTCAAGAGTAAAAAAAAAGCATTGCACACACACAAACACACAGACAATATCGTGGATGATGACGGATGACGACGACAGGCGCGGCGCATCCTCGTCTCGTCTCGTCTCGTCTCTGGGGTCAATCAATGTGCGAGTCCTGTCTGCGCAGGCTCGATTTGTCATCCCATCGAGCCGTTGAAGCTTAAACTTTGATTTGTCACCTTCTAATGCTGCCCTTTTTGTTCTGCGACACAAGGCATGAGCTCGACAAAGACAGTGGGAACAATTTGGACGGACGGGACAACATCAAGAACATCAAGGCCATGCGTCGAATGTGGATGAGACGCACTTGAGTTGTCACTGAGAAAGCATTGTGCTTGTCGCCTTCCAGAGTCACTGTGGAATAGGAGCTGCACTGGGCTGTGAACACATAGGCACGGGCGCGGACTTTGTTCTTGATCAAAGTGTTATCGCAACCAAAGTTCATGCATTGATTTCAAGCACAGCCAGAGAGGCCTGGCAACCTTTCATTCCAGTTGAAGAGTCCACGAGCCGAGAGCGAGCGGTGAGAAGAGGGAGAGAGGATGGGGAGAGGATGGGGAGGGGGCAGTCTCAAGGGTAGAAGGGCAAGCAGACGACATGCGAGTCAAAGTGCGGAGATGCACACCCCGGTGGAGCACACACCCCGTACATGTCGTAGGGAGACAGGACTGGGTCTGTTTAGGAATGTGAATGTGCCCACCCGCATTTAAAAAGCACCCGCTGCTCCCCGGCGAGTCTTTTCCTTCACCTCTTTTTTTTCTTTCCCAAAAAAAAAAAAAAAAAAAAAAAACTGCGTCCCAACCCCACTGGGTGTGTGTCTTGATCAGTTCCAAAAGTCGCCTCTGTCGACCAAAGACGCCCTCTCCCCTCCTTTCCTCCCCTCCTCCAGATAACCCCACCATGGCCGATAACCCCTTTCTCTCGCTCATCGCCAACCTCAACTCAGAGTCGCCCGTCATCTCCTCGCCCGACGACTATTCGGCCGACCTCTCCCTCTGGACCAATGCAGAGTTCACCTTCGACATGCCCCCTGGCCTGGGGATCTTTGAGCAGGACTCGGGATTCGAGGCCTTGTCCGCTCTGAACCACCCTTCGGCTCAGGGGCTGGCCGACCTCCCCTCGACAATAATTGCTTCTCCTGCCTCCCCAGAACTGGCAACCAAGCCAGCCAGCAGGGTCGTCGGACACAACCCCCAGTCAGCGTTGGATCAGCAACACTTGATGGAGTACTTGAACTTACCACAGGAAGGTAAAGTGCTATGGGCGGCAGATCAGCGTGCACAAGTGTGAACTTCACACTTGTGAATATGGACAAGCACTGGCGCTGGCACTGGCAATGGAAAAATCTGCACTCCGTCCTTTACTTACAGAGTTCATTTTTCAAATGTCAATCAATGCACGATCTGTAGAATCTCGCCCTCTGTCCCTTTTGGAGCGCACTCGCCAACGCAATCCTGCCAGTACTGAGAATGGTCAGAGTCTGCCTGAGCTTCAGGAGCAGGCCGCTGCTATCAATGCCTTCCACTCCTTGCTGGCCGCGTACACGGCTTCCGTTCAGACGCAACAGCAACAGCAGCTTCAGCAACCGCAATCTGTTCAGCAACAGCAGCAGCAAGTCCAGCGCTCGTCTGGCTTGCCTTTGCTCTTGCCCAACATTGCACCTGCCACGGCGCCCACTACGCCCGCAGCTGCTAAGCTTTTGCGTCAACCGGTGCCTCAGTACAAGGCGACCACGCCCATTGCCAAGAAGCAGAACAAGGCCCAGACCCCTCCAACCTCTGTCCCCGCGGCAGCCTTGGTTACCCTCGCTCCAAAGAGCCCTACCACCGCTAATGCCAACGCTATCGCCTCTGTAGCCGTTGCGTCAAGCTCGCCAGTTACTTCACCCTTCGAGGAGAAGGACTCGGAAGCTGACAAGACATCTGTGAAGCTCGAGAGTTCTACTGCTTCTCTGTCCAAGGATGATCCCGAGGATCATCAAAAGTTTGCAGTAGAGGAGGACAAGAGGCGCCGTAACACGGCGGCTTCGGCGCGCTTCCGCTACAAGAAGAAGTTGCGAGAGCAAGCATTGGAGCAAACTGCCAAAGAGCAGACCCTGCGTGCCGAGACATTGGAGGCTCGCGTCAAGGAGCTGGAGATGGAGGTCAAGTGGTTGCGAGGGTTGATTGTGGAGAAGGACTCGCGCCTTCACGAAGTCTCTGCCAGTCTCGACGAACAGGCCAGCAAGCGTGTCAAACTCGATGTCTATTAAACTCCAGCGTGGTACTATCGAAAGAAAGAGGAGGAAGGAGAGGCAGAAGCCGCAGTGGAATCGGACAGACCGAGATACTCGACTCGCCTTGGACTCCTCCTCGATCGACTTGACATGTCGTTCCCTAGAACAACTTTCGTCCGGGAGCTATGCATCTGCTTCATCCACTGTATTCACTGTACTTTATCACTCGTCTCGTTCACTTCATCGACTCTTTATCTTTTAGTTTGACATCATCCATTGTTCTGTTATCATGTTTCGACACGTTCGGAAGCAATTGACAAAAAAAAACTTGAAAGCGCAGACTGAGAGGTCATCGTCCCTGGCCCTTAACTAGAGATCGCGAATGAATCATCCAGTTGTCCAGTTGATAAACAATCCCACTTGAATCACCTCCCTTCTCCTTACCAGCAACAGTTCCCCGTCATCCACCATGCCAACCGTCAACGTCGACAAAGAGGCGCTCTACGCTGCACTCGGAAGGACCTACAGTACGCAATGGCTCCTTGTATAGCTGCTGTTCTCATTGTCCGAGGTGGGCTTTAAAGTGCCGTAGTATTTTCAGTCAACTCACTTGTTTTCTACTACTCGTACACTGTAGCCTTTGACGAGTTCATGGACATTTGCTTCGACTTTGGTATCGAGCTCGAGGAGGATGTGAGTAGTCTTTTCGATGCCACACTGTTGCGAGCCTACGTCCTGGACGATGCCTTTACTTTGTATCTAATGCCTGTCCCATCCTTGTTGAGGTAGACCTCCCCCAAGGAGATGGCTATTCGCGAGGTTGGAGCTCACAAGGTCGACGATACCGTATCTGACAGACCCATCTTGAAGATTGACATTCCGGCCAATCGGTAAATACACGCTTCCAATACGAATACATGCAGGCATTGGATGAAGAAGGAGCACCATTGGAACAACAACTGATCATTCTTCGCTGGCGCTATGAACCGTGAATCGTGAAATCAAAGTTATGACCTGCTCTGCCACGAGGGCATCTCTCGATCCCTTCTGATCCACCAGGGTAAGGCAAAGCCTCCATTGTACAAGGTCGTCTCCCCTCCCAACGGTCAGCTCCAGAAGATGGTCGTCAAGCCCGAGGTATGAAGATATTAGGCTTGAAAATAGTATGCAATGGGGCGTATATTACAGAGTGCGGCATGGCTTATGTGTGCTTTTATCTTATTAGACTGCTGCTATTAGGCCCTTCATCGTCGCAGCTATCCTGAGGAATGTCACATTCACGGAGCTCAACTACAAGAACTTTATTGATCTGCAGGACAAGCTCCACACGAACATTTGCAGGAAGCGTACTTTGGTCGCCATTGGAACCCACGACTTTGACATGCTCAAAGGCCCTTTCACTTACGAGGCTTTGGCACCAAAGGATATCCGATTCGTCCCTTTAAACCAGGAGAAGAACATGAATGGCGAGGAGTTGATGACTCACTACGAGTCCGACAAGCATCTCGAAAAGTTCTTGAACATCATCCGCAGCTCGCCGGTGTACCCCATCATCTACGACTCGACCCGCCAGGTACTTTCGCTCCCTCCTATCATCAACAGTAATCATTCCAAGATTACCTTGGACACCAAGAATGTCTTCATCGAGTGCACGGCGACGGATTTGACCAAGGCCAAGATCGTTCTCAACACCATGGTCGCCATGTTCTCAGAGTACTGCGCCGAGCCTTTCACGTAAGTGGTCGCGTTCGAGGGGGAGAGGCGTGAGGCGACGCTGTTATTCATCTGACATTGTGTATCTCTCATGACTCACCACGTATTCTGTGCTCTGTCTTACAGTGTCGAACAAGTAGAGATTGTGTACGAGGACAATCGACAGCCCGTGGGAGTGACTCCTGACATCACTCCACGTATTACAACTGCCAAGGTCGATTACATTAACAGCTGCACAGGACTAAGCCTGAACCCTGAAGCGATCTGCGACTTGCTCTGCAAGATGTCGTTGGATGCTGTGCCGAGTACAGAGGACAAAAACGAAATTGTTGTTACAGTGCCTATTACTCGCTCGGATGTTCTGCACCAATGTGATATCATGGAGGATGTTGCCATCGCCTACGGTTTCAATAACCTGCCTCACAGGGCGCCTTCTGTCAGCACTATCGGAAAGCCCTATCCCCTCAACAAGCTGGCCGACATTGCCCGTCTGGAGCTGGCTCTCGCTGGATGGAGCGAAGTCAGCCCTTTGACTCTGGTAAGATTCCCTTTCTGGCCATCCGTAGATGGTGATGTGACAGGAGTCTTATTGACATATTTCCCCCATTTTTGCATCCCATGGTTTTGGTCCTAGTGCTCGCATGATGAGAACTTTGCCTTCTTGCGCCAGAATGACCCTGGTAATATTGCGGTCACCCTTGCTCATCCCAAAACGGCCGAGTATCAAGTGGTACGTACCTCACTCCTGCCTGGTGTGTTGAAAACACTCAAAGAGAACAAGAAGCATTCGTTGCCAATCAAGATCTTCGAAGTCGGTGATACAGCCATCAAAGATGATTCAATGGAGCGTCGCTCGCGTAATATTCGTAAAGTCTGCGCAACCTATTCGAACAAGGCCAGTGGACTGGAGCAAATTCATGGCTTACTTGATCGCACACTTCAAATGTTGCATGCTCAGCCTGTCGATAAGAACGGCACAGCTTCAGGATACTGGATTCAAGATTCGGAGAACCTCACATACTTCCCATCAAGATGCGCAGACATTTATCTTCGTCAGAAGGGCGAGACTAGAGTCATTGGGTCGTTCGGTATTCTCCATCCCGAGGTGCTGGAGAAGTTTGGAATCAACTTTCCAACGTCCGCTATGGAGTTTGATCTCGAGCCTTTCCTGTAGACAAAGCACCGAGGGAAAAACACAGGCAATAGACCCGTCTTAGACAGAACACCGGGAGCAAGGATCTACAGTCAATGGAGTGACAAATCAAATAAACACCTGTTGACAAAGGTTCCAACGCACCTGCCTGGAGATGACGCTTGTGGAAACTCGCAGGACTCGGAAAGCGAAAGAACTTGGGAGTCTCGCCAGCTGGCAATTTGTTCCCTCGTCTTCATCTCTTCCACTCGCAACTCCTTCGCCATGTTTGACGTACAGGTAAGGAGGCCGGGACGCAGCTTTTCCACCAAGTTCGCCAGAGCGAGGTACTGGACCCTGGACTGCCTCAGAGTTGATGCCGCGTGCAAACCACACCTCTATCAGACAAAGAACAAGGATTTGATGGACTGAGGCCAATCATCAGATTGCGAGAATTAACCACATCATTAAGAACGACTGCCTTGCGAAGGTGTCCACAACCTGTACCGTCTCTGATTAGAACCGGTCTACCAACAAAGTCCATTGAACCGTTGTTCTTCACCGGTCACCGCTGCCATGACAGTTCAAACGTTCCCTTTGAAGCTCAGCGGCTTCAAGCAGGCACCAATGCATCTGGCCCCAACATGGCGATAGCCACTTTGCACAGTGTTACCACTTCATGACGACGAGAAATAACATTGGCCTCCTTAAGGTCCCAAGGCAGAGCGATTGGATGCTTGGGTCATCGGTATGGTTGGCAATAGTGTATGGGTCATCGGACCCATCTCAATTGTTGTCAAGTGCGCTCTAGTCAAGGCACGACAAATTCAGGAGTCTGTCGATCCCAATCTCCCCAGCGTTCTCTGACTCGCTGTGCTTCTTTTCTCATCTTGACACATATCACCTCCACCTATATCCCTAAAAAAAACCGAATTGAAGCCTGTTATCAACCTCGCGCACTATTACTGAATTCATGCTTGGCATTCCAGAGCTTGACGGCATGGTTTACCGGCAACTAAGCCGACACGACTTGGCTCAATGTGCACAAGTCAACAAGAAATGGCGGAAAGCCGTCATCCCCTTCCTCTGGCACGATATCAAATGGGTATGGTGCGGGGCTCGAGGAAAGGCTTTTCGCACAATGGTTCTAGCCAATTACCTTCACGAACAATGCAACCAAACCCTGCAGCACATCCATGCAGGGCGGCCACTTTACACATCTCCTCTGGCAGAGTTTGGTCGGTGGATTCGATACTTGCCTGGACCGAAAAACCTTCTATCATGCCTTCACCCCCCACACGACTCTACGCAGCCCCAACAAGCGCTGGTTCAACAGAACAAGGAGCCGGCAGCACTCGACTTGCTTTGTCATCTCTACAAACACTGTCCTGCTATCCAAATCCAATATCTAACGTTAACCGTCGAGGATCTCAAATCGGATGATACCTTGAGGGCAATGTCCGAGGCGGTGGTACCCATTGTCCGCCATCTGTGCATTGGTCACAGCTCACGAAGGAAGCCTATAGAGGCTTGGAGACTCAAATACCTGCTAAGTCGCTGCTCAAACGTGCTGGAAAAGCTGACTCTTGATGTCAAAATCTCATATTCTAACAGCAAATGGGTTGAACAAGAAGAAGACCCGACGACTTGGCCCCGACTCAAGGAATTGAATATGAACCGATGCTTTAACCGATCAAAACCAACGAGATTCTGGTCGTGGTTATGGGGTCGATGCACCCATGTCGAAAGATTGGCAGTTGGCGAGGTCGATTGGAAAGTGATACAGAGTCTGGCCAACAACATGCGTACTCGAATGCCCAACCTCACCGAGATTCAACTAGGGGTGGATGACAGATATGCTCGACGCTTGACAAACAGTGAAGTAGCGGCACTTTTTGCCGGGTCTCGGAATGGATGGAGAGCAGTGGAAATGAAGCAAACTGTTGGATCTTGGGATGGCTCCATGGTCACTCTAGCCAACCACTATTCCACGCTTGAGTCATTGACAGTCGATGGCTGTGGCAGGTTTTCAGGCCACGATCTGGCGCAGGTACTCTCATTCAGTCCGAACCTCCATACCTTGGTCGCCATTGATGATGGATCCTATTCAGTGGGCGTGTTTCCCTTCATCAAAGGTGGTATATTTGTTGATCAGGACCCTTTCACTGGCTATCTCAAGACATGGGCATGCGAGACCTCACTCAAAGTCCTCAAAATCAAGATCACCGACATCCCAATTGCAATCCAGAATCGGGTATACGACCGACTTGCTCGGTTGACCAACTTGGAGATTTTGTGGTTGGGACATTACCCAAACCTCAAATATGGATGCAAAGAGATCCAACAACCTCAGGACAGCTGCATGACAATGTCGCTGGAGAGTGGATTGCATGAGCTCTCAAGACTGGTGGATCTGAAAGAGTTGAATGTATCAGGTATGATGACCAAAATCGATCCAAAAGAAGTTCAATGGATGGTCAAGTACTGGCCACGGCTACGTGTCCTTCGCGGTCTTGAAAAGGATGAGGACCACGGGGCGTTAGAGTGGCTACAGAAACATTGCCCCAATATTGACACGAAAAAGCGATGGCAGTTCACCTGATGACCGAATCTTTGTAAGAGAACAGCAAAAAGACCGCTTCTTAGTCTAGCACAATGGATATCCTCTAGATACTATGTAACATAATGTAATTTTGATGATCTATCGCATGTAGACCTGTCGACAAGGACAAAGGCCCAATGGGAGCCACACCAATCATTGTTGGAACGAATTGGAGCTGTGGATCATAACTTGTGGAACCGCATAATGACCTGCCCTGCTGTTGTAGCGTAACTGAACATCTCATTTCCGAACACCCACACTACCCATGCTTGGTATTCCAGAGCTTGATCATTTAATATGCCTACAACTGAACAGGAGCGACCTGGCTCGGTGTGCACGAGTAAACAAAAAGTGGAACAAAGTCGTTGTGCCCTACCTCTGGTATGATATCAAGTGGGCTTGGTACCTTTCGCGAGGGGCAGCCTTCCGCAGAATCGTATTCGATGACTACATGAATGAGCAACGAAAACAGCAGGAGCAAAAAGTAAAACACAGCATGAAGCAAACTCCCCAACAACTACTATCACTTCCCCCGCCAGCTTTGGCAAAATATGGTCGTTGGATCCGGCACGTTCCCGAACCGATGTATCTCCTCTCATGTTTTCAATCTCCAGACGACTCTAGTCAGACACATCAAGCACTCGTTAAACAAGGCAATGGACCGACAGCACATGAGCTGCTTTTTCACCTCTATCAGCGCTGCCCTACTATACAAGTAGAGTATTTGCAATTGACGAACGAAAATCTAGAATCTGACGATGTTCTGAAGACAGTTGCAGAAGTGATAGCACCACTTGTTCGTCATTTATACATCGGGAGGTCGTATAACGGCCGCGGTTTGGAATCATGGAGGCTCAAACACTTGCTGAATCGGTGCTCAGGCATGTTGAAGAGGCTGGTTCTTGAAGTTGAAATCTTGGATGTGGACAACAGGAATGCTGCACAGGGAATAATGGAGAAGGAGAGGGAGAGATCAGGTTCTACAATGCTGCCCTCTGAATTGAAACTGTCGTATAGTCGCGGCGAATCCGTTTCAAAAGAGTTCTGGAGGTGGCTCTGGAGACGATGCAGCCAAGTAAAGACATTGGATGTGGGAAATGCTGGAGGAGTGATCGTCCAAAGTCTAGGTGAAGGCATGTTGACGCACATGCCCAGCCTTGATAAGATCCGCTTAGGACAAGATGCCAAAGACGCTATCGATTTGACAGATAATGAGATTGCGACGCTCCTCTCTGGATGTCGCAAGGGGTGGAAGGTGGTGGAGGCTAAGAACACTGTGAGATTCCGAGGAGCTGCAATGGAGGCACTAGCTACACACTTTGGAACACTTGAAGAATTGGCCGTGTATGGGTGCAGTGGATTCAAAGGCATTCACCTGGCGCGAGTGCTTTCTTTCAGTCCTAGGTTACGCTCTTTGGCCGCTATTGATGACGAATGTTACCTACGATCTACATACCCTCATTTTGACGCCGACACGTTTATCGACAAAAATCCCAAGACCGGCTCACTCAACACATGGGCATGTGAGACATCTCTCAGGGTGCTCAAGGTCAAGATTACAGGTATTCCAAGACCGGATGTAAACAGCGATGGAGTTGACGAGAGATACCCTGGCGAAGGACGGATAATCCAGAGACAAGTGTACGACCGACTTGCACGGTTGACCAACTTGGAGACCCTGTGGTTAGGACATCACCCCTTCTTTATGGACGAAAGGTACAGCGATGAGCGAAGATACCAATTCGATTGTCTGGAGATGTCCCTCGAAAGTGGTCTGGACAAGCTTTCAGGACTAAAGGAACTGAAAGAGTTGAATGTAATGGGCATGAGGACGAGGATTGGACCCGAGGAAGTTCAATGGATGACCCAGCAATGGCCAAAGCTCCATGTCATCAGTGGCCTTGACAATTGGAGGAACAACAACAAGGCCGTGATATGGCTACGGGAGCATCATCCTGAGATTGAGGTGAAGGAGCCGTGGCGATAGATTTTTATCCTAATAACTGTGGTGACCTTCGTTCCATGAGCATGCTGAGCGAAGGTCTGTTAAAAACAATTGGCTGTCCAATGGCGGCTGTAACATAATAGTTAGTTGCGAATAATGACTTCAATTCAACCAGCGTGGAGACAATCCTCTCATGGCATGCATAGATTTTTTGATGGGGCCACAGCACTGCTCACGCAAGGAACGATTGTGATAAGCCTGCAGAAATTGTGTGGATCAATCGCCAGCACCGTCTCTCCAGTGGACCGTTACAAGCAGCGTCGAGCAACAGCTAAGCAGGCGAGAGAACAATGTTCTTTGCATCAGGATCAGGGTCCATTGTCGTGGCTCCCAACTTTAAATCTGGAAGCCAGATCTTCCCCCCATGCAGTTGGTTGCACTGCACTCACCCTTTCATTCATTACATCCAATCCATGTTTAGTATCCCAGAGCTGGACGACATGATATGTCGGCGGCTCAGCAGGCGCGACCTAGCCCAGTACGCACGAGTTAACAAGAAGTGGAACAAAATCGCCACTCCCTACCTATGGTATGATATCAAGTGGGTATGGCGAGGTACCAAAGAGAAGTTCTTCCATAGAATAGTTTTGGAGGACTACCTTTACGAAAGACGAAAGCAACAGCAACATACCCAACCGATACCATCAAACTCCTTACCAGCCCTGACAAAATATGGTCGTTGGATTCGACATATCCCCGAGCCGATGCATCTTCTATCACGTTTCCAATCTCAACAAGCACTCATTGAACATGGCGAAGAACCAACAGCACACGAGTTGCTTCGTCACCTCTATCAGCGTTGTCCTGCAGTCCAAGTGCAATATTTGTACTTGACCGGTGAAGACCTCGAATCCGATGACCTTTTGAGGACGTTCGCTGAGATTATAGTTCCTCTTGCTCACCATCTACACATTGGGAACTCATACGATAAGAACTTCATTACAGACTCCTTCAGGCTTAAGTACCTGTTGAGCGGATGTTCTAGCAAGCTGGAGAAACTGACTCTCGACGTCGACATCAGATACACCGAATACCAGGATGACAGGGAGAATCAAGAAGTAATAGCGTCGATGCCCTGGCCTTTTTTCAAAGAGTTAAGGCTGCTGTGGTGTTATGACCGGTCAAACCCAGGGTTGCCCTGGTCGTTCTGGCCTTGGCTCTGGAGGCAATGCGCACATGTTGAGAAGTTGGAGGTATGTGAGGCTGATAAAACTGTCATCCAGAGTTTAACGGAAGATATGTCCGTCCATATGCTCAACCTCAACGAAGCGGTCCTAGGAAGAGACGCCTATGGCGGTCTGGGCTTGACAGACAACGAGGTCGCGAAGCTTTTGTCAGGATCCTGCAAAGGGTGGAAGGTAGTGAAGGTAAAGCGTACAGTGCAGTTTGGTGGAGATGCGATGCAGGCCTTGACTAAAAGTCTCCCAACGCTCAAAGAATTGGTGGTGGATGGATGCGGCGATTTCACGAGCAACGATTTGGCGCAAGTGCTCTCTTCCAGTCCCAATCTTCATACCTTGGTTGCCATTGACGATGGGCCATACATAATGAACGCGTTTTCCCATTTCGAAGCGGGCGCATTCATCGATCGAGATCCTAGTACCGGGTCGCTCAAACGCTGGGCATGTGAAACGTCGCTTAAGGTTCTCAAAGTCAAGATCACAGATATACCAAGACCAGATGTAGATGATGGAGTTCACGAGAGATACCCCGGCGAAGGACAGGAAATCCAAAAGCGAGTGTACGACCGACTTGCACGGTTGACCAGCTTGGAGACTTTGTGGCTAGGACACAGCCCCAACTTTACATACGTTTGGCGACAATTTGGAGAGCAAAAGAGTCAAGACCAGTGTATAGAAATGACATTAGAAAGTGGCCTTCACAAACTCTCAGGACTGATGGATCTGAGGGTATTGAATGTGTCGGGCATGAACACGAGGATTGGTCCCAAGGAAGTCCAATGGATGACCAAATATTGGCCAAGATTGAAAGCCATCCGTGGCCTTGACAAAGAAGGAGGCGAGAAGGAGGCCGTGAAGTGGCTACAAAAGCGCCATCCCGACATTGACTTGGAGAAGCGGCAATAGTTAGTTAGCCTCCATCTCCACAATGAAAGATAACCATAATACATTATCTCCTCTATCGCCGGAACTTGGCAAGACCCACTGTGAGTTGGAGAGAGAGAAAAAAGTTGGAGGGCAAAAATCGTGCGGGTGACTGTCTTTGTACCCGAGGGGACATCAACACGTTGGTGTCCCATCACTCCTTACCCTCTTAATGTCTTCAGTATGAGTAACGGAAAGCGCTCCTTCAACATCAGTCTTGGGGGCTCATCAGCCGTCGGCTCAAAGCCCAACCCATTTGCACGGACTGCTCGGCCACCCTCAACAAAAGCAGCGCTGGGCTTTCAGGACGACAGCGAAGACGACGGTGGTGGTAGTTCTGGCCCACCCAAGCGGAAGCTTTTCAAGCTAGACCATGGTTTGGAGGATAATGATGACCAAATAGAGAGCGAGGATGGAGGAGACAATAGTGCTCTGTCAAGGATGACCTCTACAAACGTACCACCACCGCCTATCCGAAAACCTATCCACGACGATGATGCATTTTCGCGACTAGAGTCGCGGAAAGGTACGATGAACCCCCCACCACCACTCAATCACCTATTTGTGAGGAATCGGTGTGCTTCGATTATTAAACATTGCCAGATGCCTGTTGTCGACGATTAGAACCCAAGGATGATCCAGCAAAGGACGAAGCCGGAAAGACCAATGATGACGAGGAGGATGACCCACTGGACGCATTCATGGCTGGTATCGACTCCCAGGTTCAGCAGGAGGCAGAGAAGCCTTCGGAAGAAAGGGTAATGGCACTGGAGCTCTACCGAGTTACCATTAGAGCAAAGCTGAATAAGTCTTGTATCTGACTCCGGGTCGCTGTACCTTTGTATGCATTAGGTTCGACGCGATGACATCGAGGAGGAGGACTATGTTGAGAGCTATATGAAACACATGAAAAAGAAAGGAATCACTATAGGGCAGGGCGGCCCTGTCATGGAGCGTGACGAGGTGCGTGCAAAAGTATGATACGAGCTGTTTCTGTCGAACGATCTAATGCTAACATTGACTGTGAACCAACGATAGAACGTTGATTCTGATGAAGAAGTATATGCGACTGCAAGGGCGATCGACAATGCGAATGAAGCACAGTACGTCTATGAAGTAGCCCATACGGAGTTCGCTAACGGAAGGTCGTCGTATTAACATACCCTCATCTTACACCCATTTGGCAGGCATGACCTCGACGACGTGGATCCTCATGCTAAGAAGGAGATCACGCCACTTCCCAGGATGGATCATTCGAAACAGAACTACATCGAAATAGAAAAGTGCTTCTATGAAGAACATGAGGATATCGCCAGGCTCAGTGACGAGCAAGTGAAGCAGATCAGGACGGAGTTGGG
>Ga0247824_10000873_pt1 | contig 15859 bp, 14 predicted proteins | sample 13C_PalmiticAcid_FD_194412 | JGI IMG/M metagenome (GOLD analysis project Ga0247824, IMG submission 194412) | Soil microbial communities from agricultural site in Penn Yan, New York, United States - 13C_PalmiticAcid_Day48 | ecosystem: Environmental > Terrestrial > Soil > Agricultural land... | reverse complement strand
AACTGCTACTACGAATGACGATAACAGGCTGCCACACACGGATTCATAGCAGTCATCAGGCCAAAGGTGGAAAAGACTGAAGTTGCTCTCAAGGATCTCTGTACAATGGGAGATTATGAAGACATTCGAGGAGCTGCATAGTGATCCAAAAAAAGCATGGTTGGAGGGAGTCCGCCTGTGAACTAGAAATCGTAATATTGTTACATACACAGTCTTGAACAAAGAGCAATGAAAAAAAATCATAAACGAGGAGCGATCAACCGCTATTGGCAGATTGTTTAGGAGTAATGAAAAAGAAAAAAAAAAAAAAAAAAGCAGGGATGAAGGCTATGATACAAGGTGGGGAATGTAGGGAACAACAAAATCTGCGTCGCAGGACAAGCATGTCGCGGTATCTCTTGACTCTTTTAGCACAAGGCGCGGCCACTTGACGATCTTGGTGACCGGGCGACTTCACAAACGAGGAATCAAGTTGAACGGATGCTCTTGATACCGGTTTCGAACACCTCCAGCCATTGAGAAAGATCATTGACTGTCAACTGCAATTCCTCCAGCAAATCGTCGTTTCTTCGTAGGGACTCCATCATTAACGGTCGAGGTTCGGGAGTAGCCATCAGCATATGCATTGAGACATTGTGAGGATATTGCTGATGCTGGTGTTGCTGCTGTATGTAAGATTGGTGGGAATGCGGATTGATCTGGTACTGGTGACTCTGGTGGCTGTGGTGTAAGCCAATATTCTGTTGACTAGCGCTGGCTACAACAGACGCGGCAGGAACGGTGTTACCAAAAGACGGGTTGGTGATATTCATCACAGACTTCGCACCGGCATTGGCGGTGCTTGACACACTGTTTACATCCTGATGACTATTGGTGGCTAGAGGTTGAGATGTTGGGGACGTGGAGACGTTGGTAGGCGCCGATGATGACAAAGAAAGGTCCTGGCTTGAGGTTGCCTGCTGGTGCCCATGGATCGCTCCGCTGCCAACTCCATTACTCGCCTGACTAGAAGTTACAGCCCCAGAAACACTGCCAAGGGACGACGATAGCGAAGACGAGGATGCCATAGAATGGAGCGTAGGGCGCAGTGGACTTGAAGATAATGTCGATACATTCACGGAGGACGATCCCATGAAACGAGTGGTTGAGGGTGATGGGGGTAGTAAGAGTGGATTTGGATAGTCATCCACGGAGCCCTACATATGACGCAGCAAATAAGAATGATCAAACCGTCAGTCAAGTGCTCATGGTGGCTATGATCTGTCAGTCTGCTATGGTTACCACGGTTATCGGCATAGTACCGTCAATACAATATGACATACCTTTTTCGACGGCATGACAGGAAGACCATTCAGATTGGTCATACTGATACTGCGTCTACGAGGCGAACTAGCCCTTCTGTAGCGGTGCATGTCTGAAGGATGAGGCTCGTGTGCGTAGGAGTACTGCTGCTGCTGATAACCCGGATGCTGATGGTAGTGGCCCTGTGGCACGGTCGGCTGCTGAGTCTGCTGTCCTGGATACGACCCCACACCGTGCGGTGGGCGACCCGACTGAAATCCGCTCTTAGTCTGGCCTTCTTGGTCCTCATTCCGCCTTAGCATACTGGCTGAGCGAATCCTCCTTGCAAAGTTCTCGCTCGAGCCAACTGTGCGCAATCCTGGTCTTGCCATCACAACTCCTGGACTAGGTGCTGGTCCAGCTGCACCAAAACCATTCGTGGTCGCAGAGTTTTGTACGGATGATGACGATACGGATGACGCCGACGAGGAAGATAAGGATGACATGTGGTTGGGTAAAGATGAACTATGCATCTGGCCAAATGTTGGGTCGCTATTTGCGCTAGACGCCGGCGACAATCCATCCTTCTCGCTCAAAGTGATGCTCCCGCGGTGTTGTTCATGTGTTGCCGTAGGCGCTGTTATGTTATCGGAGTGAGCATTGATCATTCTCAAATGCACCGCTGAATGTCCAAATGGCGGCAGCTTTTCTTCGCTGATATTAATGGGGTGTATACCCAACGCCGCGATTCCAGATGACAGGCCAGCAATCGTGTTGCCAAGAGATGGCAGAGAATTCACACTGTCATTAGCTTGTGATACACCAATGGCTGATGCTGAACCTAGTCCGTGGAATGTGGAGCTCCGCACAGCAGCAGCACTTGGTGGTCTCGTGGGCAAATTGGCACGAAGGTGGGGTTGACGTTCTGATGGAGAAAAGTCCAGGCTGGCCTTGCGATGTGGAATCGTTGGTGGCAAATTGCTCTTAGGGTCGCTTTGGACGCGGTTCTGCTGCTGTTGCTGTTGCTGTTGCTGTTGAGCTGCTGTCATCATCGATGATAACATCGTGGGTGAGGGGCGTCGCTGTCCATTAAACCGAGGCTGCTCTTTGGGTGCGTTCAACGTGTTGTTCGTCGCGGTCGCACTACCGTTCGGTGTACCTGAGGCCGATCCCATGATGGCTGTAGGTGGAAAGGCTGGCGAAGAAGGTGTAGAGCTGGGTCGGAGGTTTTGCTGTGAATTCACTTGATGAAAACTGGGCATGATGATCTCAGCGCTTAAGCTTCCCTTGTTACTTGGAGGCAGCGAGCTGGGGGGATCAAGGTCGTGTACTCCTTGTTTTGAGTGCATGTTGGCAAGGATAGAGGACTGCGGAGGCGGCGGTACTGCTCGCGGAGACGTCAGTGGCGAGCCTCCAATGGCACCCCGAGCGAAAAGATGGGGGTGGTTGTGGAGTGGGTGATCAGGACCTGGCGCAGAGTTCAAAATCGGTGCAGAAGGCCGTCTATCGGATCTGAAGGGTTTTGTCATGTTCAGCGCAAATGGTTGTCTTGCAGAATCAGGTGGTCGGTTCGAGGCCGCTGACTGATGCTGGTACGCATGTTGTTGGTATTGCCCAGAAGGGTGTGTCTGGTCAAAGGTCGCGTTGGACTCTGTGCTGGGAGCAGGCGATCGTGAGACTAGCCTGGCGTTGGTGATTTCCTCCAGGTTGGGTATGGTGAGAGTCACGGGTGCTGTAGATGTGTACGGTCCTTGCGGAATAGCCATCCCTTGCGGGGCTGAGATATCCTCCTCGCTGACGCTTTTGTGGTTCATGAATAACCGGAGCAATGGGTGCGACTCGTGAGAAATGGGCTGAGGTTTGAGTGGCAGTGTCCTCTTAGGGTTTTTGTTGGAGGTAGGCGAGGCTTTAACAGTGGGCGATGATCCCGAACCTTGCACCTGTCCATTGCGACCTTGCATGACAACACCACTGTCTTGTGCTGAAAGAATTGGACTCTTTGTTCCGTTCGTGTGCTCGCCTTTCGAGTCCGAGGAATGCCGACTAACGCTGGATGTTCTTGAAGGTGCTATCGTCGGGACTGCAGTCTGAAATGAGAACAGAAAAGATAAGCTACTAGTTCAAGGCGACCCGAGGTGCATTATCGAACAGTGCTCCCGAAACACCTACATCGAATCTCCAGGCATCCGGCTCGACTTCCATATCAAAATTCTCCAGCTCATGGTCTATATCAATATCACTGGTAACGGACATGCGATGGGTGCTTAGAAGATGCAGAGAAGAGAGGCGAATTCTCCGTGGATGGCCTGTTCTTCAGAGCTAGTACCTGTTCGTCTCTTCCTTGTGAAGTGCCGATTCGGCCTTGTGCTGCTCGAATTTGGCAACCAGGTCCTTAAGAAGTCCGGTAGAGTTTTTGGTGTTCCTGATCCACTTTGACTTGAGCAAGTCTTCTGCCGATGGTCGCTGAGGTAGTTATAGAAAATAGTCGAACATAGGCGAGGTTAGAACTGTGTTGGTGCTTGTCCAAAAATTCAGTGTCGACATCTGAATGAGCAGCTATCGAAAGCATACTTCATTGGGCTCCTCGTGAAGACATTGGGCAACGAATTCCTTCATAGCGGGTGACCAGTCACCCTCTAACTGAGCAGGTCTTGACTTTGGAATCAATGTTACTGCTCTCATAGGGTCTTGATCTGCAAATGGCGGGTTCCCTGTGGCTATTTCGTAGATTGTAATTCCGAATGACCATATGTCGGCCTAAGAGAAGACACCACATGTGGTTGGTAGATGTGCTTGTATAGATTGCATAGCCTAGATTGAACAGCTCTTCCTCTTACCTTGTAGTCATAGGTTTGACCTTCCCTAATGACCTCTGGTGCCATCCAGTACGGTGTGCCAACAAACGAGTTGCGTTTTAGAGAGTTCATCGTAACCTGGCCGGCAACGCCAAAATCGCACAACTGCACCCGCCCTTCATCTGTCAAGAGAATGTTGGCCGCTGTTGGGTCATTGTACAAGGAAGAGAGGCATGACCAGATCGGTCGAAGATAGGGGATATGAGATGGTCAGAAGCACGTCTTTTATCCCCTAAGCTACTTTGGAGCACAATTCGGAGCAGAGCAATTTACCTTTGATATCCCTGTGTATGATCCCATGCTTGTGTAAGTAGCTCAGCGCTTGGAGGACCTCCCGAGCAATGACAGCAATGCATCTCTCCTCTATCCTTTGCAGGGCTTGGAGCTGGGTAATGGGTTCAGACAAGAACATCAAGTCAGTAGGTGGTACGATCGTCAAAATGCCCTGCTCTCCCTGTGCCCCCTCTTTCCCCCCTGTCTCCTTGTCCTCCGATGAAACTGATGCCTGTGCCTGATTCCTTGACAGATGTATGTCCCCTGTCCACTTACCAAAGATCGAATGCTACCCCCCGCGGCATAATCCATTACGATCCATAGCTGGGTATCGTTTAGGAAACTGCCGTGGTATCGAGTGATGTTCTGCGAGTCGCAGTTCTTGAGCTGAGACAGGGTTGCGATCTCTCGTTGGATATCAGAGACATCTTCCTCCTCTGCGTCGAGGTTCAACACCTTGATGGCGACCACCTGTTGCGAGTCATTGTCTATTCTGTTACACGGAGAGGGTGGAACATGACAGTCAGTCGAAAGACTCAAAAGGAGGGTGGTTCGGCTTGGGTGCAATCGTTTAGATCCCTTGTCATCCCTTAACGGGAACATGTAGCTTGCTGACGCTACTGCAAGTGATACCGTTATGATATCGGTAGTGGCAGCGGTTGTAGTTGTGGTTGCTGTATCGCTTACGCATGGATTAATGAAACGTCGTCCGGGGCAAGCAAGTATGCGACTCAGAATACAGGGATGACACTGGGCTGGACCACAGTGGTTGCTTTACCCTTTGAAGACGGCCCCATAGGCACCACGCCCTACAAGCTCCTGTTTTGTGAAGAGTTGGTTGGCATAGATGGTTTCCCCGGTCGCGAATCGTCTGCTCGACATTGGCTAGCCAAGGACAGCAATGGGTGTTCGTGTGGTGTGCAGGGAATACAAATGTTCCAGCTGTGGGTGTATTGCATGCACTGGGAGAAGAGGGTGAGAGTGTTCAAGGATCGACGAGGGTCCGGACCACCAGTGAGGAGAGAGGGGATGATGATGAGAATGATGGTGTGTGTGTGGTGGATGCGAAAGGGCTGCTGATGGGTGATGAGGGTTAGAAGGATGAGGAGGAGAGAGTGCAAGTGTGAGAGAGTGAGAGAGAAAGAGACTTCAAACGTGTTGGGACTTGACTTCTCCCGTGGTGTGATAAGCGCCAACGGGTCCCATTTCCTGCACATTGTCCCCACTTTGACGATCGGACACATAGACACATAGACACATCGACACATAGTGGACACATCTACTGCTTTGAGGTTTCCTGGTTGCGTTGTGATGGCTCTCCGCCCTTGCTGGAAAGCACAGGGTCATTCGATCCACAATAGATGGTCGCTTTATTGTTGCGCTGCGTCTGCACAAGCACAGTTTCCTCCGCATCCATGTCTCTTTGCCCCAGCCAAGCAATTGCGCTGTCGGCGGAATGTCCTGCAAATTGATCGTGGACATTGAGACCGCCCTCCAACTCAGTGCGTAGCACAATGTGGAGGTGTTGTTTTTGTGGAACGAAACGACGAACCAATGTCGATAATGTAACATCACGACTCTAAGGCTGATCAACTACTTTGAAGAGAGGATGCGATAAGGCCCAGCATGTCTTGCACTCTGACGTTGTCAGGATGTGCAGTGTATTTGCTCTTTGTCCCAAAGCTATGGCATCACATTGTGCTCACCATTCGCCTGTCGCTCTGGTTCCGAGTACATCGGCGTTGCCAGCTTGGCAGGACTATTCAAGTACAATGGTGTTCCGTTTTCTTGATACTCACTACCAGGCTTGGATCCCGGCATCATCTATGTCGCAAAGAGCCGCAATCAAGACATCCATGAGGATCCAGAAGCGTTTCCACAAGAGTTTAGCTCATCATAGTCGTGCCTTACCTTATCCATAGATCGTCCGCCTCTCTGCGAAACCTGTGTGTACTGGTCCAGAATTTCGTTTGCAGCGTCTGTATTGAAGGAAGCAATCAAGCGTGAAGCACCAATGTTAGACGAGTGGACCGCTGTTGCTGACGCACATTGAGATCTGTGAATAGTACCTAGGATATCCTGGACATCAGGCTCAAACAGCTCCCTCCAAATGTCGCCAAGCCCTTCATTCAGGTTCTCGTCGAGATACTTGGCTGCAATATGGATCGCTGCCAGCGCGATAATTTTCGGAGGGTAGAGCAGGCATAGTGTCGTTCGCAAGCTAGTGGGAACTAGAGCCTTAGTTGCCTTCTTGATGGCCAAAAGCGCGTGTTACACGAAATGTACTGTCTGTACCTGTCATTGATGAATGCCCACGCAACATGTTGTAGCTTTCTGGAGCCTAGAGTTACAGACGATGCACCTGGTTATTCAGTACGATATCCTTCCAAGATCCTAAGTGGTGGCTCTCAATAGCGTCAGAACTTACGTTCATGATCCTTCCTATAGTGGTTGTCGAAGAGTGAAAGCATGAAGACATATGGGTGCTCCACGCTAAGGTCGAAACAGAGGGCTTCCAAGAGCAACTCTTCTGTAAAGATGATATTGTCCTTCCAAAGGCGAAATTCCTAGGACCGATTGAATGGAGGTTAGGTCAAAGCCAGTGGTGAGTGTAAAGGCGGCAGAGTTAGGATGACCATACCCTCGATGACTCGTCAATCTGTATCTCTCTTTTGGCTGCTTTTTGAGCAACGGCGATGATTACATCCTTGAACTTGCGGGTTGACTCCTCTGTTTTACTCGCAAGATAGAGACACGCAGCGCCAATGTCCTACCGAAATGTGGCCATTGGAAGCAACAGAGTGAGTACTGCCGGTAGTGACTATTATGTATTTCTCCCGTAAGCCCATCTCTTATCTCCTGCCAAGCAGTCTCAATGATGCTCCAAAGTAAGGCGGTCGGTTCTTACATAGAATTTGTAGTCCTTCAACGACCGTCGCATATAGAACCTATGGAAGAAGATCGATGCCGTTGCCAGCGTCAACTGTGGTCTACAGAGAGGTGTGGATGAGAATAGTCATCAGCTTGTGTCGAGGACCTGTCAATACGGCTGTATCCAAGGTAGAACTGTTGGGCACTTACAGCTTGAGTTGCATACCCACTGTGACGATGAAGGAGATGCCTTTGCTTCGAGATTCCTTCTCGTTCTGGTAGGTGAGACCAGCCATCAACGACGGCGTGCGGTACATTTCCTCCTTGGGGAAGATCCACTGGCTGTTGCTCATGGTACAAGTCAGTTGTTTATGGATTGATAGAAGCTAGGAAGTGCTGCTGCTGGCTCGAAACCGCGAGGTCGTTGTGGATCTGCCACGGCGTTGGAGGAAGGAAGGTTGCCGACGGAGGGGGTGGAGTTGGGGTGTGGGTTGATCTGACTGAACAGTGCCAAAAAAAAAACCGACATACGGCCATGCATGGTGTGCACTTGGCAAGGCTTGTACCCCTTAATGGGTATGTGGTCGAGCTGTGGAGTGTGGAGGCTGTCTTTCCTCCGGCTTTGCGGGTATGGTTGTCGGGCGACTTTGTAGATCACTTTTGAGATACGTTTATTACCAAGCGTTCCTTGTGTCTGACCCGCAGATGCTATAGCCTTTATTCAACTCACTCCAAGGGCTGCTCTGCGTTCTCTTTCGCACTCACAGATACCTCGCTTGACCCGCGTTGTGCCTGGCGCACTGACTTGTTCTGAAAGGACATATTCGCGCACCCTTTCGCCCATCTCCCTGCACTCTTCGCAACAGTGCAGTCCGCTTTCTTTTTCGGCAGACATTGCAGGTGAGCATGTCAAGCAGGCAATGATAAGCCTATGGCAACCAAATCCGTCGCATTTGGTGTACCGTGCACAAGGTACGTTGCACTTTTGACAGAACGAGATCAGATTCTCGTCCAGTGCGGTAGCATTAGCCGCAGAAGTAGCAGCTGTTTCTCCTAGGTCCAGTGATTGGCGGGCGTCAAAAACGTAGTTCTTTCCTAACCAGAGTGATTCTTCACTGGAGCCATCTTGTTTGATCCACTCCAGGTAGTTGTGTATCCCGCCTTCCAACATTAAAATATTGGCTGGTTGTGTACCATCTTCTGAATTCAACGACTGACGCAGGTAACTAGTCGCCTTCTCACTGTAGAGGGATCAATTGAGTCAATAGGTGGATTTGACCATGAGGATCGTTGGTAGATCCACAAAAAGTTTTATCAATCCCTGACCGATTCACACCTACCAGCGGATGCCTCCTGTACAGTAGGATAAAACTGTCTTGCCAGAGAACAGCTCCTTGTTCCGGTCAACATAGTCTCGAAAGGAGGAGAACTTTCGGATGGGAGGTGTGATAGCTCCTGGAAACCGACCAATGGTTGATTCATAGTAGTTGCGCACGTCCAGGACAACAACATCATCCCTGTCTTTCATTTCTTTCAGTTTTTGGTGAAACTCCTTTGGTGGTAGCTTGCCTGGCTTATTTTCTGGGTCAAGAAAAACACAAAGTTCCGGTGCTCCCAAAGGACAGATTTCATCGACAATCTTGATTGATATTGATTCACCAAAAACATGTCCGCAACCCTCTGTTGGTTTGAAAAAGTCGTATCTGCGCTTCTCCAGGGCAAAATGATCCATGTCCGACTCATGGTCTGTTGGCCGAGATAGATTGAGGGTTCTAAAATCAGGCAGATCCGTGAGATAATCGACGTAGGTATTAATGGACGATGAGGGGCCCGCCAGTGTGGCATTGATGCCCTCCTTTGACACTCTGACTTTGCCATAGAGGTTGAGATTGTCCGACCACGACTTGTGGAGTTTGGCAAGTTCTAATGGATCGCTAATGGGGCGGTACGCATAGAACAAGATAACTTTTCCTTGCGATGGGTCGCAGCTGCAATCAAAGTTGATAGGATCGCTCTCGTATTTCCCCGCTCGTCTTGTTCTGAAGACGCCATCATTGTCCTGCTCCGAGGACGCCTGAGGCTGTGTGCTTGAGACGAGTTGTTCTATCCGTTGCTGCAGCAAGTCCTCGTGGGTGGCGGCAATATGTCTGTGCATGACAGTAGCATCAGTGCAGATCAGGTCGCAACAGGTCCACGAGCTGTCCCCAGATCTTGTCCCCTCGAGCATCGCATCCTGCGCCCGCCGCCTTGCTTTCCTGGCATTCATTGTGTCAAATGAAAAAACTGATACTGGTTCAACGGCGTGCACAAGTGTGTGACCACAAGCCACACGGTCTTTGTATGTTTGTGGTGATTCCTCCTGCCGGGGTAAGACGAAGAGACTCACCTTTTGGCATTCCAAACCCCCACATTGCTCTTCGGACACCTCTCTTCTCGAGACCCCCCCGGAAGACCTGCTACACCCCAAGCCCAATTGCTCCAACACTCTGCACAGTGAGGCGCTTCTTGACCCTGCTCCTCCTCCTCCTCGCTTGCTCTGTAGCGTACCAAGTCGCGCGAAGCTGTGTTCGCCTGCTGCTGTATGTCCCTCTACTGGCTTCGCCCATCAAATAAGGAAGCCCAATAAAAGGCTGATCGACGCCGTTGACGCTTTGGCCCCGGCTTTCATATAACCACCCAAAGACGTGTTGGCTATCTAGTCTGCTTCCAAGCCCTCACTGACCGTTTTTTGCCCTTCCATTCTCCTCCAATCCCTGTAAACCAGGCAGATCCAGGCACAGGCGCCATCCCGGAAATAGAGTGTGACACATATCCCTGGTAACCAGCACCACCACCATGGATCACGATCCACAGGTAGGTGTGCACACATGAGCCGGCTGTGTTGTGATTGCTACTACCCGCTGGCAGCTCGGATGCTTCCTGGTGTCTCAGGACCCTTCCGGGGCCTTATCTTCTCTCACATGTCTAACGGACAGGTCTTGATTTTCCATGTTAGGCCGACATCTCAAATCCATCAACCGCCAATGACTCCTATACTCTCAAGAGGGGTATTGCAAGCGACAACGACGACGATGCGCGGCAGGATCACGATTCCCATGCAAGCAAAGCTCAAGCTGTGCAGCTGAATTACAATTACTCTGATAATGAAACAAACGAGACCAAACGACGCAGGATTCAAGGAGAGGACGATCCTCTAACCTTATCCGCCACCAAACTCAGCAGCACATCTAATCATATCCATCAGATCAACAGCAGTGCAGCCAGTTCACCGCCCACACAAATCAGGTCTACTCGTGCAACAACTAAGGAAACCAGCATCACGACAACCACCATCAGCATCGCTCACTCAGCAGAAGTGGCCTCGAGAGCTAAACATTTCGACCTGGGACGGCGAATCAAGCATGGGGAAGATGGCGACACGGAATACGATAACGAAGAGGAGGATGACGAGGATGAAGAAGATGAGGACGATGAGGATGACGATAATCCTTCGCATGGAAGAATTCGCGTTCGCACCATGAATAACCAGTCTGTATCATCATCCAGACGCCTCACCGGTAGTGACGATGACGAGTTCAGTGCCAATGCAAGATATCACAAGAACCAAGTAGCGACAAACACCAATGCGCCTCGGATGCTACGTGATCGCCGCTCTATTGTGGCACCAAAGCCTTTTCCCGATGGAAATCCGCCTACAACGACACGCCAATCCTCGCGTTCCAGACGAAGCACCAACTTGCGTCAGAATGGAAGGCGCTACGAAGATTCAACCAAGATGTATCAATCAAGTTCTCGTTCTGTACAGCCTCCGAAACGACTCCCGCCTGTTGTGCGTACAATCACAGAAAATATGAGAATCACTCGAGGCATGATAAGCTCATTACAGCCCGATTCCTCAAACAGTCGTGATGTTACCCCAGATCGACCAAGTGGTGTAAATGGCACACTTAATTCAAGATATCATCGCAGCATCTATTCGGACGAAGAACAGGACCTTGACGACGAGCAACGGCACGATGGAGGTGAGGATGAAGACGATGAAGAAATGGAAGATGAAGCAGCCGATGACGAGAAGACACCCAGTCTGCACAATCAGGACGATAATGGCTCCATTCAAATGACAAGACTAAGGCCACGAGTGCAGACCCAGTCGTCAACCAGCGCTAGACATCTTCCTCAAAGATCATCCAGATCCAAGCCCACACATTCCCAGTCTCAGCAGGATGCAGATCGCAAGTACGACTTGAGGGAGCGACCAAAGAACAAGCCTGCTTACATCTCGGACAGACCCATTCCATCCCCTTCCCGACCAAGATCTTCCAGAATAAGTTCCTTCAACCCATTCGCACGACCACGCCATGGTCGCTCCAGCTTGTTGGAAGCACTCGCTCGTGCTGCAGGATCATCGAGTGATGAGCAGGAGTATCAAAGCTTTAAGAGACGCCCAGGAACTTCAGATTCTCGCAGCACCTCAACGCGACTTCTCCCCATGAACATGCACGAACTTGCGGAATCCAGACGAGACGTTATAGCTGCACGGGCAGTACAACTTGCAGACACCGATCCATTGTCCGTGGGCAAGAGTGTCGACTTTGGCAAGGTTGGAGGGCTGGACCATCATATCAAGTCCTTAAAGGAGATGGTTGTTCTTCCGTTATTGTACCCCGAGGTTTACTCAAAGTTCCAAATTACCCCTCCTCGAGGAGTGCTGTTCCATGGACCTCCAGGAACAGGGAAAACTCTCTTGGCCCGTGCTCTGGCTTCGAGTTGTTCAACAGAGACTCAAAAGGTCGCCTTCTTTATGCGAAAGGGTGCCGATTGCTTGAGCAAGTGGGTGGGAGAGGCAGAGCGACAGCTTCGTCTTTTGTTCGAAGAGGCTAAGGCATGGCAACCAAGCATCATCTTCTTTGACGAGATCGATGGTCTCTGTCCAGTTCGATCCAGTAAACAGGAACAGATACATTCATCCATTGTCTCCACAATGCTGGCCCTCATGGATGGTCTTGATGGAAGAGGTAAGCCCCGCACAGTTCATATTCTCATACGTTTGAACCCTTGAATGGTGGCAGACTAACCAATGAATGGTCATTCTTCTAGGCCAAGTCATCGTCATTGGAGCCACAAATCGCATTGATGCCATCGATCCTGCTTTACGTCGCCCTGGTCGGTTTGACCGAGAGTTTTACTTCCCTTTGCCCAACGAGGCTGCCCGCAGAGCCATCATTGATATCAACACAAGTGGATGGGTTCCTCCGTTGGACGAAAACTTCAAGGATGAGCTGGCAAGAATAACAACACGGTATTGCGGAGCAGATATCAAGGCGCTGTGTACTGAAGCCGCGTTGAGGGCCATTCGACGACGATATCCACAGATTTACGAAAGCACTGAGAAGTTGCAAATCGATATATCCACCATTGTTGTGGAAGATGGGGATTTGCTCAAGGCAGCGAATGGTCTGACACCGGCTTCCTATCGTGTCACTGGCGCCACGGCTTCGGCATTACCGGAGACCATAAAACCATTGCTTCAGGGCCAATTCGACTCGATTTGCAAATCTATCGATATTCTGTTCTCTGGAGCCAGCAAACGCTCCAAGACGAGCAGTAACGGTGACGACGATGGTACGCCATTCCAAGCTATGGGATATCGTAACTTTGAAACGCTCAAGACTTTCAGACCCAGAATGATCGTTACCGGATTTCGTGGAATGGGCCAGAGGTATATTGGACCAGCACTGCTTCATTATTTGGAGGGATGTATGGTCCAGCAGTTTGATCTTGCAGCTTTGATGTCAGAATCAAGCCGGACACCTGAAGCAGCTTGTGTTCAGTTCTTTGTTGAAGTCAAACGACACTCGCCAAGTGTTATCTACATCCCACACATTGACGTATGGTGGTCTGTGATGTCAGATGCCGTCAAAGCGACGTTCTCAAATCTCCTTGATGATCTAAATCCTGAGGACGGGATTCTGTTCTTGGCCACAAGCGAGATCCCTCTGTCTAGCTTGCCGATCACTATCAGGCGCTGGTTCCTTTCCAGTACCAAGGGCCGCGCAGAGCTTTCAACCCCAACAGCTAATGATCGAGCGCTCTTCTTCGCAAAGATTATAGAGGATCTGTCGCGACCTCCCACGGACTTTAAAGCCAAGGCAGCAGGAGCAACGCATCTCGAGCCTCTCAAGAAAGCCCCACCTCCTCAACCGCGGGTACCAACAGCTGAGGAGAAGAAGTTACTTATGGAACATGATCAGTATGTGCTCCGTGAGTTGCGCATCTCCCTCCGTACCATTGTTGACGAACTCTACAAGGAGCGAAGGTACAAGCCATTCTACAGACCTGTTGAGCCCGAAGAGTTCGTGGAGTATAATCAAATTGTCAAGAAGCCCATGGACCTGGCTACCATCAGCGAGAAGCTCAACGAGCGGATGTATCTGGAGGTCAGGGAGTTCTTGGCAGACATTGACTTGATTGTCGAGAACGCTATTTTGTTTTATTCTCACGATGACCCAAACAGGGTCATTCACAGAGTAAGTCGTCGTTGTAACCCATAGTTGGTATGATTCAGCATTCATCGTGCACGAGTACTCAATACCATTTCGATGCTTGAAATGGATAGGCTCGCGATATGCAGGACGTCGCACATGCGATGGTGGGCCGATTGGACCCGGAGTTGATCAGCGAGACTGAAAAGACTGGAGCTCGTATCCGACAGGGGGCCAAGGCGCAGCAGAAGCCTCAAGGTGAAAGAGTAAGCCGCCGGCGTCTCGGACTTGAGGCGCCCGCTGTCATGGAGAATCCCGAGTTGTTGCTCAGGAATCGTGCCTTGTTGAACAAGCAAGCAATGGACGCTCTTCACGAGAGCAGCGAGGAAGCGTTGATCGGTCAGAATCAGGACCAGAGTCAATATCAAAACCAAAGTCAGGACCAGAGCCAGATTCAGAAACAGAGTCAAGATTTAACGTTGAGCCGCACCCAGGAGGACTACGAAATACGCGAGAACAAGATACGAGTAGTGGATGAAGATGCAGAAGACAGCGGATCCTCTCTCTCGTTACTATCGTCGCATGCAGATTCTAGCGTCACCAGCACGAGTGCCATAGCAGGAGGATATGACCGAAACTCTCCTTCAATCCCCAACGGACTCATGGATCTGGATTCACCGAGGATCAGTGCTGGGATTATTAGTAGGGCGCCAAGCGAGTGCGCCGAAGTAGATGTCACGATGCAGACCGAGGAGGACGCCAGCACAGCCAAACCGTCTAGAGGCAATACTCCCATTGAAACTGCTGATGGCTTTGGCCCAACAGACGCCACTGACCACGATACTACGATCCACGATCCCATTGGGGTGATGGACAGTATTATGGACAAAGAACGCGAACCAAAGGAACCTTCACCCAAGCCGGAGGCGGTAGAGGAGGAAGTGAAGGAACTGCTGCTGGATCAGCAAGAGGTGGCACAACTTAAGGATGCTCTCGTCAACAATACGGCGGGCAGTAGTGTTGAGGAACTTGATCAGCTGCGAGCCTCTCTTTACGCAAACATGTGGGAACACCGATTTGATTGGGATAAGCGCGCCTTGCTTGTGGTATGACGCTTCTTCAGATGTCCAATTGCTCATCATGGAATCGTTCCGTTTACTCCGCGTCAAACCTTTTTTACTAAGCGTTGTTTGCCCTTTGTCTGTTGTTCTGGCCTCCTAGGATATGAAGGACACACTGGACTCTATCACAAGCCTTCATCGCGAGTATCGCACCTCGGAACAACAAGCTGTCGAAAGCTTTCTGGAGACCCTATCATGAAGATCACTAATATGCGATTGTAATATCTATTCCCGACAAGATATCCTATGCCGCCAACTTCTGATGCATAAATGAATCTATTTCTCGACTTCGCCTAGCATTCCAATCTCTTTTGAGATAGTGTGACCAATAGATCCGTCCTTGACCTCTAGACTGTCATCTGTGATATCCTCACCCTCGGATGATCTCTCTGTTTTGTCCATCTCGTTTGTGATAGTTTTCCAGATCTGTGCCCTGCCTTTTCTCTGTAGTGGAACGTAGTATGGCTTGGGTGTTGCGCCTGGAGCAGCATCAGTTGAATTGAGTGATGCGGATGAGCTATCTACAGGTGAGGGTGAATCGATTGAAGCCTCTGATGGCCATGAGGATGAAGGTAATGCCGACACAAACGGTTTGGATTGTTCCTGCGTTGCCTCTTCTTCTTTCAGTGGTTCGTCGCGACCATGATTATCAGCCAGTACTCCAACGGTTCCTTCATTCTGTATCCGTTGCTGTTGCTCCTGCTCCTCCTGTTCCATTTTCTTTGCTCGGAGTTCTTCCAAATCATAAAATCCAGAGAATCCCGTATTCTTATGGATAACAGCACGCCTTGAAGGCATGAGGCCCGTTCGTTTGAGCTCAAAGTCCTTTTGATGAACGCGGATGTACTTGTCTGCCAGTGCCTTTTCGAGTGATGATTTCTCCTTGAACGTTAAGAATCCATATCCAAAGTACCTTTTCGTCTCAGGACACTATGTCAAGAGAAACAGCAGCAGAAAAAATAAAATAAAATAAAAT
>Ga0247824_10000872_pt1 | contig 15870 bp, 20 predicted proteins | sample 13C_PalmiticAcid_FD_194412 | JGI IMG/M metagenome (GOLD analysis project Ga0247824, IMG submission 194412) | Soil microbial communities from agricultural site in Penn Yan, New York, United States - 13C_PalmiticAcid_Day48 | ecosystem: Environmental > Terrestrial > Soil > Agricultural land... | reverse complement strand
CCCCCCCCCCCCCAAGAGCATGGGAACATCTGGAACTTGCGACACTGGACATTACTGATACAGGAGAAAAGAAGTTGAGGAATGTTGACGCGGCCTCGCATTTGGATGTTATTCAGGAGCTGACGTATCTTGTCTCTACGGACATTCAACAACAGTTTACAGCACCATTACAATTCATGCTTGATACTCATGGATGTCCCTTGTTGTTTTCTTTGCAACCACAGAGTACACCTTGCCCAAGTTCTACATCAAGATTCACTACTGTATCTCCTGCGCTGTTCACGCCCACATTGTCCGTGTCCGCTCGCGCGAGGGTCGTCGCAGCCGTGCTCCTCCACCACGCTTCCGCTTCAAGGTAACATGATCGATCCAATGATCTAGTCTTTTAGGACTTTGGAGCAATTGATATTACGGCATGACTGACCCTCTTTCTGTTATCCACAACTTTACAGGATGGCAAGAAGGTTGCTCCTGCCCAGCCCGCCAAGGCTTTGTAAAGACATCGCCAGTGTCTCACTAGCGTTTATCTTGCAATAAAACGGATCCATTATGGAGAGGAGATTCTTTGGCTTGAGCAAAAAAAACTCTGTTTCTTTATGTATGGATCAGTCCTCCTGGGGATCAGTTGTTGACATGTCTTTTCCGTTGAAAAAGCAGGAGACAGACAGGTCGTAATGAACAGAGTGGGATCATCTATCATCATTGTTTGTCCGATGAAGGTTTGCTTCAATGACGAGGACGCTTCTTTATGATAATAAGCATAGCATTGTGATTATAGCAGCGGTGACAAAGGGAAGGAAGAGAAGGCGAGGTGTGAGCTAAAGTACAGAAGTTTTTCTATGTGCAATTATGCGAGGTTAGAATGAGCAATGTTCGATGGTTGCTGCAACAGTCAGGAGCGCAATGCGTCGCCATTGAAACAGTGATTTAGGGCTGGCGCTACTGAGTATGACCATTGTGACCCACAGACACAAAGTGGTGCCGTGTTGATGTGGAGAGGCTGCGAAGATCCGTCTCCGAGAGCAGCGTGCAACGGTAACGAATCAACCTAGAAGAATTGCAATGCCAGACAGCAGGCCGGCCATCGTTAGCCGGGAAAACTGACAATGAAGGGGAAGCAACACAGCAAACGTGCAAATAACATACCCGTCACGGAGGTCATCGACAACATCATCTTGGTCATACGAATCGTCATCGAAACGAAACTTGTCAAACGTATTGACACCATCGTATTGCGGGAACATTTCCTTGAGACTGTCGTAGTATCCATAAGAGTCCTTGAAGGCATTCCTTGGGCGGGTGAACTGACGATCAATGTGCATGCGACCTCCACGACCAACGCGCTTCCTGTAGGAAATGTATTTGCCGTTGCGCTGTTGAGGAACAATCTTGAAGCATTGCTGGGAAAATGGCACCGGGAACTGCTGATATGGGTACTGTTTTCACATGTAAGCAAAGGTGAGTGATGATGATGACATGGTATGTCATCCATAGCTGAGACAAGTTCATAGTTCCAGTAGAATACTTACGTCTGTAAGATCCTCCCATCCAACATCGTCCTCTCGGCGTTTGGCCAATTCGGATTCGATGCTGGCCAGTCCAGAGCGATCCTTCCTGGAATCGTCTTGAGCGGAAAGAGAGTCGCGATCCTTGAAGTTGAGTGGGATGCGGATCGTCGCGCTGGCTTCCCCAATCTTCCGGATCTTCTTCTGTTCATCAGCAAAAGCAGGAGGCAATGTCTTCATTAGCACACATCTCTCTTGACACCAGGCTAAGCCCTGAGACTCAGACGCGAGGAGCCAAGAATAGTGTCAAGAACAAACAACTTGCCTTCTGATGCTGAATATCGTCGTCATCATCTTTGATACCGAGGTTCCGTTTATACTCGCGAACCTTGCAACGTTGGTCAAAGATCATATGCTCAAGAATAAGCGACTCCTTGCGTACTTTCTCACGTCGAGAGACCATCTCCAATAGGCTACGCGCGCTTTCCATCTCAATACGAAGCTTCCTCAGCTTCTCGATCGATTGCTGGTCAGTGCGTCTCGTCTTGCGGATCGGCTTGCTCTCGCGACGACGGAAGCAAACGTAAGGATCGGCTTCGTTGCGCAACACTTCTTCATACTACAATAGTCGTGCAGCAAGAGACATTGTCAGTCAATATTCAGGGCAGCGATGAAGTGAATACAACGCACATGACTGTATAGCTACCTTCAGTTGAGGTGTGATGACTTTGCCGCCTCGGTTAGTTCTCCTGTCTTGCCACCAAGGGTAGACGGACGAGGCAATGTTCTTGAAAGCAACAAGTTGTGGTCCTGTGAACGTCGACTTCAGGTCTTCAAATGGAGGTATCTGGCCACTATCCTATGAGGATGGAACGAGGTCCAAAGTATATGTATAGACATGGTTAACATCCATGGACATCCCAAGGCCAGCGGATGAGTTAGTTGTGTTCTTACCAGCTGAAGGTAGGGCACACGCTCGTTGGTGATCTTTTCGAACTGCCACATAATCAACTCAAAGTGATCGTCGTCCAGTTTCTCTTCTCCTGCCGCACGCTTCTCGTTGAACTCCTTGAGCCACTCTTCGTCCTCACTGTCCATGTTGTATGGACATCCGATACAGTCCTCAACCGTGGAGGAGAAGCGGATAAGCGTTGAAGGCTCTGTGAAGGGTCGACTATAAAAGTCGCGATAGTTCTCAATCTTGCGGCTTGCATCGGGGGTAGGAATGTATAGGGACTTTTCTTCGCCGGTAGATGTGGAAAGGTTGGACGCTGAGATGGCAGCTTGCAAGTGGTGTTCCTAACAACCAATAGCAAGATCAAAATGTGTATTGAGTAAGCTGCGCTTTTTTTTTTCCTTGAGAGTCTAAAATGGCGGGAAAAAAAAAAGAAACCGTGCACAGCCTACAACTCACCGATTCTTCTTCCTTGTCGACACCAGTCTCTGTCTGAGGGATACTGCGCTGTAAGCTGATGGATTCATCGAGGTCAGGGATGTCGACAGCACGGTAGACCCGTAGCGACTGCTTGTTGTTGATCTTGCGGTTTCGGAACCGAGCACCAACGTTCTTCATGGTTGATAAGAGGAGGTGATATGTGATGCTTGATGTACGTAGTGAGAGATCACGTGTGTGATAGATGACCTTGGGTCGAGTTTGGGAGGGGTAGGGTAAGAGTTTTTGACGGGGGGCGCTCAAGCAGGGCGATTCTTCTGGCAGCGATAGTGAGTAAAAGTCAATATGAATGGGCAAAGGGTCATTAGATCGGGAATGATGGGACGAGCAAGAGGCTCATGAGTCGATTAAGGATGGGGTGATGATGGGTGCACTCCTGAGGTGTCAGAGGCGTCCCAAGAAGTCTGCGAATCAAGATGAGGAAGGAGGGGGTGGGGTCTGCGCAAGCATTAAAAGAATTTTTGGCTGGACTTTCGTTCGCCGTACACAGTGCAAGCAAAGGGCACGTGTGGTAAGCGGGCGAGAGCCGCTTTTAATCATATGAGCGCTGACCATGTCGCGCTCAGATTATGGTTCATGATGTCCTCGCCTGCTATGGACTCCTCTAGAAAAGGGCCACCCTTGCCATCCTCGCCATCCTCGTCCACGTCCAAGCCCTCTAGATATACCACGGCCATGTCCTAGGAACTCATGGCCATACGGAACTTCCCTCTGGAGGGGACAATTACCATTCACCTCGCCCTGGTCCATATTTGCGCTTTCTTCGTCTTTCAGCTCTTCATCCTCCGATTCAGACGTATTACCATGACCTTCCTTGTGTCTGTGCAAGGCGTTCTTTAAAGCACGCTTCTTCCCCTTAGCTCGTCGCCTTGCGTTGACTGCCAAAAACCTATTCTCTCGTGTTGCAGCTCTGGTTGCAAGATCGAGAGGCGATTGGTTTGCATCTGCTAGTCCTGCTGCCGATGCTGGAAAGAACGCGCCTGTCTCTCTGGAGGTACCTTGATCATTAAGGTTGTGCATAGTAAAGTCCTCGCCTTTAAAACGTTCTGACGGCCGTATAACACCCATCGGATCCATATATTGCACGCCTCCAGGACTTGCATTGTAATGGATATTCCGCTGTACAGGTGGTCCTCCGTAGGGAACGGTTGTATCCTCATTTCGAAGCCATCCCCTCGCCCTCCTGGTCATTACCAACTCTCTCTTGCGACGCTGGGAAAGCTCTTTGTCGAGTGCGATCTGATGTTCTGTAGCTGGAATGTCGATATCAGAATCCAGAGTGTATCTTGCTGACTCGTCCTTGGTATCATGGGCATTGGGTATGGATTTGCTGATACTTGTATTGTGAACATTTGTAATCACCGTGACCTTATCCCAATCACCATTGACAGATCGAGACTTTCCAAGGGCGACATCTTTGATACCCGGAGCCATTCTTTCGATCAGATTACCGCCATATCGTCCCTGTCCAGTATTTTCCAAGGATCCACAGGATCGAGTGAGTAAAATTGCAACTGCTGGAAACATAAATGGCAAGGCTACTAACCCTATCCATGGAATGCTGCATAGGCACCAAGCCCCAAACGCGAATCCGTGGAGTTCAACCTCATGCTGAGAAAGCCAAGCGCGTTCCTCCCACTTGCTGAACTGTACTCGAGCAAGATATGGCTGTAGGAGCTCGTACATGAAGAGTCGCTGCAAGACCATTGTCTGAACGGCCCACAAGGGCCAGCGAGGGCCGATTAGGGAGGATAAAAGTAACAATATCCAGAGCGCATGCTTGACTCCTTTGAACTCCAGAATATGGCTTGCAGCAATGACACCAAGAATAACTCTGGGCAATGCAAGGAAGCTCCCACGATAGATGAGAGTGAAAGCCACGTTGACCTCAAGAAAGGCTTTGAAAAATCGGTGGGCGTGTCGCCGGAGTTGCCCAAAGTACTCGGGCCTTGGCTTGGCAACCATGTCGGACCGTTCTGAGCTGCCCAGACTCCGTATTGTATTCATAAAAAGCTTGTCCCATGGATCAGGTCGCAAGTACCGAAATAGGAGGACGGCTGGATAGAACATTTGGTGGAAGGTCATGAAGCAGGTTGGCGAAATAAGGGATATAGCATAGACGATTGCTTGAACGACCAGACAGTGGAAGCCCAGTACCAGGCCGGTCCTCCGAGTTTCTGGATCATGTTCGTAACGTAGTGCTTCCCATAGATGTTCAAGGCCTGACCCAAAGTCGGATACCAGTATCCGCAATGGGTCTACAGTGGTCGACATACTGCGCAGTGCTTGCAGTGTTGTTCAGGCGGTAGACAGGAAGAGATAGGCCCGAAAGCGGGGAGGCATAAACAGAAAGTGTATTGGCGAGTCCAAACGATCAAGTGTGGGAAAGAACGATGGGTGTGTGATGAAGGGAAGGGCAAAACAGTCAGAGACGAGGCCCAAGATTCTTTCGGCGGCTGAGCCGAAATGCTGGACTCTTCAGGGACCCTCTGCAGGGTTGAAGACGTACACACCTCGCGTTTGTGGGATTCGCACAGTTCTGCGCTTCTCATCAACACAAAAGCCAAAGACAGGTTGCTTAGCCCTCGCGCCCTTCGCCTGGAACATGACTGGGCAAAGAAACGAGCAGGTAGTCCGCGAAAGAGCAGTTGGCGAGTGTGTTGAGCAGGGCAGTTGAAAACATCAATGACATTGGTCACTCTCCACCTCCGTACATGCAAATAGGAGGGGGGCTGTGGAGAGGATCAAGTGTACAAGCAGGACAAGGTCTCACTCATCAACTAAAGAAACGATTTGTTTCTCTCCTTTGCATCACTTTTCTTCCATGGCTTCAATTCCCATTCCTCGACGCTATCGCACCGTGGTGTATATTCCTTCGAGGAAAGACGGCTGCATACTCGAAGTCTGCTTATCCATCCCAACTACGGCCTCGCCACAGCCACAAGCCCACACTGGGGTTATCATTGCCCACCCCTATGGTCCTTTGGGCGGGTCCTACAACAACAACGTGGTTGGGGCTTTACTTCAATGGTTCGAGTCTTATCCACTCCAGGCCATGGGCGATGGCACGTCTCTCCTATCATCACCTTCGTTGGTATCGAGCAAGAGTACGACAAGCAAATCCAAACCCCAAAGTTCCAGCACTGGCTCAGACCCAAAGTCTCCAAGGGACAGCACGGAAGAGTCAACAGCAGAATCGGCCTCGGCGCGTAAGAAAAGTCAACCCGTGTCTCTATCCTGTGTGATATGTGCCTTTAACTTTCGGTACGTGTTGATGTGGTTTTGCAATGGGGATTTTCCAGACCTTGACAGCCGATGTTGACGAGAACAGCACTTATTAATTAGAGGTTGTGGCAAGTCGAAAGGCAGAACATCCTGGTTTGGTGAAGGTGAGCGTGATGATTACCAGACCATCGTGGATTTTCTACAGAGTGGCTCTCACCCAAGGCGCGACTTTGGCGCATCCAAGTCGGCGACATGGACTGGAAAGGTTTATGACGAAGCGGGTAACGAGATTGACCCGCCTCGGATTCCCTTTCTGTCACGGTTCATCCTCGGCGTAAGTGCTTGTATAAATGGATCCGATCTTCCCTTTGACTCGAGCTTTTTGGATGACCAGTGTTTGATGTCTACTGTAGGGCTTTTCGTACGGCGGAATGATCGCTTCCACGATTCCTCCTCCACTCAGAAACCCATCAGACCCAGGCAGTGGTCACCTACCTACATCCTACATTCTAGTGAGCTATCCAGCAGGTGTGGCCTGGTTCCTGACGTCGGGTATGCAAGGGTCTTTTCATAAACGCGCCCGCGCCATTCTCCTTGGACAAGAGCCTGACTCGTCACAGTCAGCGACACCATCCAGTTCACAAACGGAATCTAGTGGAGAGAGGCGACAATCAATGGTCAAGGCTTACTTTATTACAGGCGCACAGGATCAGTTCACAAGCTCGAAGACCCTGCTTTCTTGGCTCAAGTCAAATGCTGGTTTAGATCCTCCACAGCAAGTAGGCAGCTCACCTTCCTGGACCCTGAGACGACCCGATGGAGCAGTTCACCTGGATATGGTCGGAAACGTGGATCATTTCTGGCTGGATCGAGAACACGAGCTGTTGGATAGACTTCAAAGGTGGTGGTCAGAGTCCCACTCCACTACGAACTAAGGACGTGCCTTTGTGGAAATGCCATGTGTCCCTTCCAAGCAGGGTACGTCGTTTCGTTTGATGTGTACCCATCCATCTCGAAAAAGAGCAACCATGTGTACCGGTGATCACTGAACAATAAACATGCAGGCATTTCAAACAATACTTTCTGAGCCGAATCTTATCTTGGGAAGAGGTTCAAAAGCAACCATTCAGTTCTGTGATTCAAACAAGCACTTCCAACAGACCATGGAGGACCCTGTGGCAACGCTAACAGGATCCGCACAACAACAACGACAGCAAGAGCAAGCTTTAGCCGTCGACCAACAGCAGCAACAGCCGCTTTTTCATCAGACACCAAACGACGATCTCCTTGGACGTCATAACCATCTCTCCTCACCTGGAGTCGTGGCAACACAAACCTTTCAGAAGAGTCGCACCGCTGCTGATGCAGCTTTGGATAAGCTGGATCCCTCAGCCGCGGCAGTAGTGACAGCAGCTACCAGTGCTTCCTCGATAACTTCCTCCGTTGTTGAACCTAGACCTGCCATGTCCGTTTCTTCCTCTCCCTTGGCACAGTTGACATCAATAGCCACCCTACAGGCAGCAGGAGTGCTGAGGACAGGAACCACAAGGCTTACAGGAGCACCACTCAGGGACACCAGTAACAGCGTACAGGCCGTTGATCAACCCTCAGTAGCCTCAAGTTCGTCATCACCTCCTTCACCGCTTCCGGGTATTCATCATGACTATGACAGTTGTCCGGCTATAGTCAAGCTGCCTGCTGGGGACTGGGAACAGTGGCTCGAGAAGGAAAAGATACATTGCAGATGGAACATGATTCGGCTCAGGAAGCGCGACAAACAGAGTAAGTTGGCAAAAGCGTTACATGAGCAAAATCAGACATCCTCAGAGTCAGTCCTCGTGATGGCTTGGTTAACAATGCGGTTCGTCTTGTTCGTGCACGTAGCATTTTCCCGTGGACCAACGGCCTGTGAATGGACACGGGAGTTCCAATGTGAACATGCAGGCCAATACCGTGACCGAAAGGACCCCAACATTGACCCAAGTAAAAAACGAAAGCGCTCAGGCAGCATCAAGTGCAATTGTCCAGCTTCGATCAAGATGCGGAAACAATTTCTGGAGGACGAGGTCGTGATTGAATACTTTTGGAAACATGAAGGTCACACACCGGGTGTGATGGAGGATATTAAAGCACAAAGGCTACCTCAGGACCTGAAGGTATGGATCAAGAACCGCGCAATCGATGGTTATGAATGGAAGTCCGTCAAGGCTATGATGCTGTCAGGAACATCTACATTGGACCAGGTGAGTAGACTTTTTAGAGTTCCGTTGAACTCGTAATGATCGATATAGATGCCGTACACTGACGCACATTTACCGATACTGTCATTGCATCTGTGATAGGTGCACCCGGCCGTAAAGGAAAACATAAAGGGATTACTGCCGGCTTGCTACGCTTACTATGCCAACACAATACGCCAATTGAAGTCGAAGAACCCACAGGAGTCCTCCTCGACGCGAGATTCAGAGGATGCTTATTCTGACGACCAACATTCACCCAAACGCGCGCGTCAATCACATACGCATCTATCACCTTTAGAGACCCCGGATCAGCAAATGACATCGTCATCAAGCAGGTCGTTGACACTCAGGGACCAGGGACTCGGATATAGCACGCCACAAGTCCATAGAGACAGAAAAGACATTCTCAGCTCCACCGCCGTCATGCAGGAAGCCTGGAAGCTTGTCGGATTGAACATTGCTTCAGGTAATTCTGCATCATCACAGCAGCAATCCGACAGCACAGCGGACCAAAGCGAGAGGCATACAATAGCTATTCGGACTTTTGCTGCCATAGCTACCTCGTTAGCTTCTGGGACAGCTACACCAACATCCATGTCTGCTGAGGGTAGAGATACCAGTGCGTTGTCGGCACATAACTCTGTACAGCAAACCATCGATCGAGGCGGATCAGCGCCTAATGACACGCATGCTGGAGAGGGTCAGAACGCACAGGCTCCAGAGTCCAAAGGACTCGCTTTAGTTGACAGTGCCGTTTCAACAGCAGCACAAGCAACACCAGTGCCCACAACAACCACAACCGATATCACAGAAGGAGATGCGAGTGCGCATAATAACATATCATCCTCATCCTCGCTTACACGTGCATCGTCCTCCTCAACCTCAGCCTTAAGCGCTCCTGGTGGTCCATCGGTTAGCCAACCCGGTATGCCGCACGATCATTATGGCTCACCAGAGTCGTCAGTGGGCTTGAACGGGCGAGACAGAGTAGAGCCTCCGCCACCAAAAGCTCTATACCAGCAACGGCACCAATACGAAGGACAGCAGCAGCCACGACCTCATTCTCAATCCCAAACTCAACTACAACGAGGGCAGCCTCGGGATATGATGTTTGAGATATTACGCTCAATTTCGGATCTACGCGAGCAGATGGAGGCAACCCAAGCCTATTGGACACAGGAAGACGCGACTCGGATCGTTGATTCTTTTGCTCTACCGATTCGGTTGATGAAAGAGGCATTGGAGCGGCGGAATAACTCTGCGGGCCAGCGCTAAGGAGAGACCTCATCGACAAGCACATGGTGTCGCCGGGTGGGCATCCTTACTCACCAAGTGGCCATTAACCATTGCTACAACACACACATCCTGAGGAAACTAAATCAAATGTATATAGTGTTTTTTTTTTTTTGCGAGTGCCATCGCTGTTGGCGACACTCAATCATGCAACGAAAACGGCTGAACGACAAGAAGCCCGGTAGGATTGGAACGGGCGAGAAGAGGGAAATCAGTACGTTCTCGGACTCTCTCTCTCGAGGTGTTGTCTCAGTACCACGTTGAAGTTTCATCCCATCTTTTGAGGATATTTGAATTCTTTTCATCCCCCCTCCCTTTTCTACCTTTCCATTCCTCCCTCCTTTTGCTCTTCTGTTCTCTTCTCTTCATTCTCTCTCTCTCCATCCAGAGCCTAGCTTTCTTTCTATCATTTCTTCCTTGCGAATCGTGCAGAAGGGGTGGTCAGTGGCGACTCTTTTCGTCCAGACGATTGCTTGTGGGCGGGTCGTTTTTGCTCATGACCCTGTTTTACTACATCGCCTTGTCCAAGCCTGTTATTCAGTCAGCACGACATGGATACAAACACTATGGGTATAGGTATGGATACACGGATCAGATGGGAAACAACAAGGATGCCATGGTGGCTCCACTATCGCAGGATCCATTGGCGCCATCATTGCCATTGTCGTCTTTCCAAGGATCACAAGGTGGTGAAGTAAACCTTGGCAATGTTCAAAAGTCAAACAAGAAGAACGCATGAGTGGGGACCAAAAAAGATGGATTAGCCAGGGCTGACGTGGCGCCATGGCTGGACAGCATCGAGATCCAGGTAAGTTGTGGATGTCGCGTTCCATGAACTTGTTGTCGTCAGTGTAGTAGACAACTCATGGGACGATGGTGATCTCTTGATTGGTATAGACTGGAGAGGCCGGCCGAGTTGCGGCAAGAATACTGAGGGAGATGGTTCGGACCCGTTATGTCTTGTCGAGACCGATCACAGGATCGATAACAGGGAAGCCAGTCATGATGGAGCCAGTCGATACGTATGTTCCCAATGGTGGAGAGCCATCGATGTCGAACGAGGAAAATGTGTGGCATACAAGATCAGGAACGCGAGGCTCTTCAGGAACAAGATGACGAACAGGGCGATGAACTCGAGGATGGGATTGGAGCAGGAGACGATCGAGCAAAGAGTGGAGGATCGTGTGGAAAAGGTAGAAAAAGTGCTGAGAAGACTAGCAAGAAACTTGAAGAAGGGGTGGTGGCCCATGTGAAAGGATAGAAGCCGAACAATTACTGGATGAGGATCAAGAATACATGGCACATGGACAACAAGGATCTTGACTGGTTTGTGCAAGGTCTCTTCCATGATGGTGTCGATGGACTTGCAAGGGAGGATCGGCTGGGGCGAGCAGGCCCCTTGGAAACTATGGACGACGACGAGCTCGACTAGAGCGGTACTTTCTAGATCGCAAGCGTAACGGACAATTGGTCATAGGAGATTGATGATGCTGCAATGCTTTCACGTGGAAATCGGGCGTGGGTTGCCTTCTCGTAATAAGGTTCAGTGATGACAGGACAGATTTGGCACCCATGGCACGCGGGGCATGCGGGGCAGATCCATGTTCCGTGGGCATGCAGCGAAGCCAGGGCAGAATGTGTAAGATGGAGAAGGGAAAATGCAGAGAGAGAGAGAGAGTGAGTGAGTGAGAGAGTGAGAGACGTAGCTCTTGAGCATCAGCATCTCTAGCTAGCATCAGCAGTCCTCTTCGATCCCCTGGTTCTGTACACACGGGACTGAGGAATCTCCAGCGGATCGAGGTGTGGTAAGAGGAGGGCTCAGTGTTCCCTGTGTCGTACCACTGCATCATCTCCCTCGAGGTGAATGCCTCGTGGGTGTGCTGTCTTTTTTACATGTACTCATAGTTCTCCCCTTTTTGCACGCCTCTCACTCCACATCCTCCTCTTTCTTCCTTTGTATTGTTCTTGCTCGTCTGGTTCATCAGCAACTGTTGTCGTGGACATACTTCCCTTCACTCTCCTCTCCTCCCCTCGCCTTCACTCCTCTCCGGGATCTCATCACCCTCTCTTCTTACCTCTCTTCTAATCACGCACGCAAGTAGCTCCTTGCGTCCGATCACACTTTATTTTCCGACACCCGACACCTGCAGCGTGTCGTTGCTGTACCCGTCCTTCATCTCAACTACTAACACGCAACAGGAAGCATGGCCGTTCAATCAAAGGACCTCCCGAAGCAGATCAACTCGGTCTTGGAGGCGGTTCACAAAAAAGACTCTGCACGCCCTCTCCCTGCAGCTGCACTGGTCGGATTTATCACCGTCCTTGTAGGAGGCTACTTGCACAGGAAGCAGAAGAAGGCTGCTGCCGTCGCTGCCGCAGGAGGCAAGGAAAGCAGCAGTGGCAAGGTCGTGGAGGGTAAGATTGTACCTCCCAAGAAGACCATGCGTCCGATCAAGTATACGACCGAGGCGACCATTGAGCGCAACCGTAAATTCTTTCCTCCGTCCAAGGTGGCTGCTGCTGGATCATCTGCGAGCTCTGCAAAGTCTTCAGTCAAGGTCGGGGTCAACAAGGAGTTCTTCCGTCAGATTGAAGCGATGTTCAAGATCTTGATCCCCAGACTGCGTTGCAAAGAAACTATGATCTTGATGCTGCACACCACTTTCCTTGTCCTCCGAACCTATCTCAGTGTCGTCGTCGCTCGACTTGATGGTGCGATTGTCAAGGATTTGGTAAGTGGGGGGAGGATACAATGCTATATCCTCGGTTGTGTGCTTGTTGATGACGCGTCGATCCGGCTTGTAGTAAAGGCTTGGCATGGACACCCTTTTCAGTGCTACCGGAGTCATTGTCAATCTCCGGATGTGGACTGATCGACCACCATTTTCTTGTGCACCGCTCTTAGATCGCCGGCAATGGCAAGGGATTCATCCGTGGACTTGGTTACTGGTTTGCAATTGCTTTGCCTGCCACCTACACCAACAGCATGGTAGGTCTTTTTTGTCGTCGTGAAAATCGATTTGTGATTGCAAAGCAGCATTGCTCAAGTCGGAATCATTCTGCCGAGAAATCCTCCCAAAAAAACGCGGGACGATCGACAGATGGTCTATGCTTATAAAGATCCCCACCGCTAACTCGTGTGATGGTCAACTCGTTGGGTGGAAAATAGATCCGATACCTGCAATCCAAGCTCTCGATTGCTTTCCGTACTCGTTTGACGCGTTACGTCCATGACCTGTACCTCAATGATAAGATCACCTATTACAAGGCTCTGAACTTGGACGATCGTATCGAGGGTGTTGATCAGTACATCACCACGGATATTGCCAAGTTCTGCGACTCGCTCGCCGGACTGTACTCCAACTTGGGCAAACCTCTCTTGGATACCATCATCTTCAACTACCAGTTGATGCGTTCAATCGGTCTCTCCGGTATGGGTGGTCTCTTGGTGTCCTACGCGATCACTGCAGTCTTGCTTCGCAGGGTTACACCTGCTTTTGGCAAACTGGCAGCTGTTGAAGCCAAATTGGAGGTACATATGCTGTTTATGGTCATTGTCTTCGCATTCATGGTTACAGAGGTAGATATAACGCGCCGGTTCCTCTAACATTCCGGTTTCTTCATTCACTCTGCAACTAGGGTGACTTCCGCTCTGCTCATACACGCTTGATCACCAATGCGGAAGAGATTGCATTCTACAATGGAGCTGATCTCGAACACTCCATCTTGACCAGGACTTACAAGCGCTTGATTCGTCATATCAATTCGATCTACAAGATCCGAATTGCCTACAACATGTTTGAGGACTTTATCATCAAGTACTGTTGGTCTGCTGTCGGCTTGACCCTCTGTGCCTTGCCTGTCTTCTTCCCTGGCTTGGCAGGTATGGATGCGATCAAGGATGCCAATGGTGACAAGGCCGTTGGTGCTCGTACCAAGGGTTTCATTACCAGCAAGCGGTAAGTCTTTGTCGCTCAGTAGAGCTGTTACCTTGTTTGACTAGGGCAAAGATCGTTGAATCTCTTGCATTCTCTGCATTACCACTAATCACTGCCGTTCTCTTCTTTTCTTTCTTCTAGTCTCATGATGTCTCTTGCGGATGCTGGTGGACGTATGATGTACTCTTACAAGGAACTGTCCGAATTGGCAGGCTCGACTCTTCGTGTTTACAACTTGATTTCGGTCCTCCACCAGCTCCACGCAGATGAATACGAAGGTGCTACAGCTGATGACGGCGTGGACCGCTACTCCTTGAACGATATCCGTGGTATCATCAATTATGGCTATGAAGGCATCAAGTTTGTGGATGTCCCTATTGTGACACCTTCTCCCGGAAACGCGAACGGAGGCGAAGAATTGGTTCACAACTTGACAGTGGATGTGAAGCCTGGTGATCATATGCTTGTAACAGGACCTAACGGTGTGGGCAAGACTGGTTTCGCACGTGTGGTGAGCGGTCTCTGGCCAGTGTTCCGTGGACAGGTTTACCGCCCCAACCCCAAGGATATTTTCTACATCCCTCAACGCGCTTATCTTTCAATTGGATCTTTGAGAGACCAAGTGATCTACCCACACTCTCACGCGGATATGATCAAGGCAGGCAGGACGGATGAGGAATTGATGACCATCTTGAAGCATGTCCACTTGGCCTACATCCCTGACCGTGAAGGTGGATGGAACACTATCAAGGAGTGGAAGGATGTCTTTTCTGGCGGAGAGAAGCAGAGGGTAAGTCCGTTGATTCCCTGATGTATATGCTTGGAGAGGAGGAGAAGAAGGAAGAAAAAGGAGAACGTGGGAACGGATTGAAGACTGACGCCTAGGATCACTACCTCTTTTTCAACAGATGAACTTGGCGAGATTGTTCTACCACAAGCCCAGGTTTGCCATCTTGGACGAGTGTACATCGGCTGTCAGCTCGGATGTCGAGGGTTTAATGTACAACCATGCCAAGGATATTGGAATCACTTTGATCACGATCTCGCATCGTCCGGCCTTGTTCAAATACCACTTGCACTTGCTCAAGCTGACCGGTGATCATGGACAATGGGAGTTCTCGACCATCGGCACAGCAAAGGAACGCCAGTCTCTTGAGAAGGAAATGGCATCGCTTCAGGCCAAGTTGGACGAGGTAGACGAGCTCAAGAGACGTCATGCCGAGATCCAAAAGGAGTTGGAGGTCGGATTAAATTCTGGGCCTCAGGATGGCGCCAAGGTTCAGAAGCGTGGATTGTTTTAAAAGGAAGGAGGTGACCTTTTTTGAACCCGGAGGATAACGTTCGTTCATTCGTTCGTTCGTTCCCACTCTATTTTTCTTTTTTTCTAGATAGGCACATATTAAATGGGAAATCGCATCGAACTTTTATTATTCTTTCGATCTGACTCGGACGAGTGTATGGGGAAACTCTTGGCAAGTGGAGAGAGTCTCGGGTGGGTGACTCCCCCCTTTGGAGTTCAGTACACGAGGTTGAGATTGATTGAACCGGTCTCGACCTTTTTTTTTTTTTCCCTCCCCAAAGGAACTCCTGTTGCCCACAACCACTTTGTTCAATGTGATCATTACATTACGCCAAGCTTGAACAGACTTGACAATGTTGAACCCGAGTTGAAGGGCTTTCCCGAATCAGGAATAACAGCTCTGTATCTGTAGGGGTTCAACTCCAAGGTTGTGGTGCTGCTTGTGTTTCTTGGAACCATAACAACCCGAAGGGTGGGTACACCAAATCGCGGCGGCTAGAACAATAGGTGGATGGATGGATAGATAGATAGGGATGTTGGCAGTATGAATACGAGCAACGGAAGCTTTCTATCGGCTCTCTTTCACCTCCAGTTGTTCGAGGGTGAGCGAGTCGAAGTAACCAACGAACAAAACCTCCCATACCATCCGTTGCGGACTCATTTATTTTCAGTCGACTCGATAGAGAAAGGGGAGAGAGCTCCAGATCAAGGACACCACATGTGTGTCACCAAGCAATCTGGCGCGTGCACTGCCCAATGATTTTTACGCCTCGGTCCCGCTTTACGAGGGTGTGTTGTGTGATGTCCAGAGCTCCTTTACTCGTATCGTATTACCCTTGGAAGACCTTACGTTGGGATGGACCCAATCGAGACTTTTTTTTTTTTTTTGTTACCAAAGGTCCATTGGCCCTTGAGC
>Ga0247824_10000871_pt1 | contig 15901 bp, 25 predicted proteins | sample 13C_PalmiticAcid_FD_194412 | JGI IMG/M metagenome (GOLD analysis project Ga0247824, IMG submission 194412) | Soil microbial communities from agricultural site in Penn Yan, New York, United States - 13C_PalmiticAcid_Day48 | ecosystem: Environmental > Terrestrial > Soil > Agricultural land... | reverse complement strand
CCTCCCGCTCTCTTCACACACACCCCAAGCATGGGCAGCAACCAGTCTTCACAAGGGCGCTTCAGCAGGAAGCCAAAGATGACTCAACAGGAGCTACAGTGGCAATACCAACGAAACCTGAGCGAGCAGCAGCTGGCCGACCATATGTCTGCCCGCCAGGCACTTGAAAACAACACCTATGGTCGCGCCCAGGACCCAAGACAGATCCCCGGTATCAGTGCCCACGCGCCTTCCGTAATTGCTTCTACCGTGAACAATGAAAGCTTTTACCACCAACGCTCGACAACCCTACACTCTGGATCCAACGTCAAATCAGGTCGCCAGAACTATCGCTGGATCGATGGGAGACGCCACCATAACACAGAAGGAGCAATATATGTTCTACCCAACGATATCGACGAAATGGACAGGTAAATGAACAGCTCATGACTGACAAGGTCCTCCTTCCTCACCCCCCCTCACTGCTCTTCTAATACTCCATTGCCCTTTGGATCCATAGACTTCACCTTCAGCATTACGTTATCCGTCACGCCTTTGGAGGGAATACACGAGCAAAGTTCGATGGCAAGATCCACAAGGATGTATTGGACGTTGGCTGCGGACCTGGTACATGGATTTTAGGCAAGTTGGTGGCTTCCATGGCCTGATGCACACAACAACAAATGCCGTCGTCCTTCTGTTGTTACGCCCCTGCTGATGAGTCAAAGTTAATTGTCTACCCCCGAATAGAAATGTCAACGGAACACACAGAGACAAACTTTACAGGAATCGATATTTCGGCAGTTTGGCCCACTGAGATCCGACCCCGCAACTGCCGGTTCCAGGTTGTCAACGCTGTCCAGGGCTTACCCTTCGAGGACAACACCTTTGACTTTGTCTACCAACGCTTCATGATTTTTGCATATCCCGCACAGGACTGGCCTTTTATCATCCAGGAATTGGTGCGTGTCACAAAACCAGGCGGGATCATCGAGTTGACAGAGATGCCCATCATGTCCAATGCAAACGGCCCTGAACTCAGCAAGCTGTTGGAGGTCCTGGAAGAAGGCTGTAGCGCCAAGGGACTCGATTCCAAGGCTGCCCAAAAGCTGGACACACTACTCCGCGATGCTGGTCTCAATGAAGTCAAGTTTTGTCATGCATCCATCCCTGTCGGTGCTTGGGGAGCCAAAGTCGGTCAATTGATGAGAGAGAACTGCGCAGGACTTTGGTCAAGTTTGAAAGGCTGGATGAAAGAGTCGAGACAGATGAATGACGCAGAGTACGATGCCATGGTCAAGAAGATCTTCATAGAATATGAGACCCACAAGTGCTATGTCAACTGCTTCTGCGCGTGGGGCGTGAAGCCATACCCCTGGGAACAGCCAGCAGTAGTAACGACAGCCTCACCGCCACCGCCCTCGCTACATCAACCTGACATAACAGCACCCTTACCGCCCACAACCCGTGCGGCAGTGGTGTAACGGGGGCCACTAAGATAAAGCTAAAGATACACTTGGACCTTTTAGATGTGTCGTGTAACCAATACTTGATTCGCCATTGTGTGGTTAGGATGCCAGAATACGAAAGATCTGTAAGAGAGCACGCGAGGATTCAACGGCTTTCGACGTTTAATCATTTGGGGGGTGAACTGGAATCAGGCCTACACACATCGTGAACCCGCCTATTGATGATGACCAGTAGTCAAAGGTTCGACCACGTCACAATGGGTGCTATTCAAACGCACACACTCTCTCACGCCTCCCTTTTCGTTCTCCAAAGAAATCAATCTGGACATCTGCTCTTTCGCTCTTGACATCCTCTATCTCGGTTCATCCGGTAGACGACGACTGCTGATCGATCGAAACCAACACCGACCAACGTCAACGTCAACGTCAACGTCAACGTCATTACCACCCGAGAACGATCCTGACCTGCATATGCCGTCCTCTCATATTGATCATGGACGCTTTTCGAATGGTTCTCATGCTCTGAGGAGAACCACAAATGCGGCCCAGAACATGAGTCGACTACTGACCTCCACCCACACGCCCCTGAAGATGACATCACCCAAGGAGCCATATAGTACGCACTCGGGCTCAAACTCTGACCCAGGTAAGGATTGGCCTGTTGTCATACATGCCTGTTCAAGGATAGCCTCTTATTGACTCCCCTTGCCCCGTGCACTCGGACCTCTACTAGCACGCCATAAGCTCTACCGATAGAGCGACTCCGAATAGGAGACATCGTGCGGTATTGCAGATTGATCCCAATTTCCAAGCTCAACGAACGGAGACAAGGTACACATTGTCTCGGCGCGATGCTCAGTTCTCGCTCCTCGAAAGTGAAAGCGAAAGTGAAGGCGATGACAGGACGCATCTGGGGCTTGATGATGAACAAGGCAATGACGGCGACCTTGTCTTCATGGAGCAGAATCGGCTTGGGCGTCCAAGCTCAGGAAGAATCGATCGGGTGACAGTGCCAACACCTACGAGAATCCAGCATGGTAACCGTCAACTACATTCGCCACCATCACCTCAGATCACGACGTTTGCAGAGCCATCACGGCAGCCACGGGTGCATCCAAGACAACGGCAGGGACAACTTTAGCTTCTGGACAACCATCGACGACCTTATCCACAATCGTGCAGCAGCAACAGCCTCAGTCTACACGGCCCCAGCAGCAGCCGAACGCGAGGCAGAACACGGCACATCTGAATGAGTACCAATTGCGAGGCCAACATTCCTGAGCCAGCCTGTCTATCAGCTCGCTTGTGCAGCTTGTGTTCGCCCACGGTGTGTCCGTGCCATGAAAGCCGTCATGCTCAGTGATCATTCCAAGGAACTCTATTCCATGGACATGCCTCCAGCTGGCCTCCAGCTCGTGAACGAAGACCGTCAGGTTCGCCATTGCTCATGCCGCATCAGGGACAGTGTATGCCTTGGATGGTAAGTTTGGCCATAAAAGAGTCAAGGACCGATGAGTGAACGAACATGCACACACAAAAGGCGGGAAAGGCATTCTAAAAACAATGTTCTTGTGTGAATGATAGTGGCCAGATCGTGGGATACCATGTCACTCAACCTTTCTCTGGTCTGGTTGTTTGAACGACCAGAACAATGGACACTTTTGGATGTTTTATTCGTCCTCGGTCTACCACTACAAGAGGAATTGTATTGGTAAGCAACGCCACTCTCAGTGTCAGTTAGGGCAATGTCATTGAACACCCTCCAGGATGCACAATAATGCTTACACGCTTACACTTCATTGTATTGCATCGTTCATAGATGGGTCAGGAAACGTGATGCTCTGGGCCATTGTGTCCCCAATCAACTATGACCAAATGCTGTCGCAGCAGCTTCGACAGGAAGTTCCCGTCCTCGGATTCAATGCGCCATGACTTGACTGCATGTGTCGAGATGGATGAATGGCTCAAATCTCCCCTGGCCGAGGTTGTGTGTCGTTAATGATGCGACCAATGGATGGTGCATGTACACCTAGGAGAGCTGATCAGTAGGACTCCTCTTGACGTCCTCGTTCGTTGTACAACACATATTGCATTTGTGCCTCTGCAATAAAAAAGGACATGTGTACTATCATGGTCTTGAGCACTGTTGCCAATTTCAAGGTTACAGTGGATTTGCGAGCCCTTTGCATTACTGTTCGAGGATAGTAGTACTAGGAAGATGAGGAATGTGGGTCTGAGTGGTACAAACGAGGATGGTGTAGGTAATAGGACGGGTACATTTGCAATTGATGTCCTTGGGATGAATGGATTGATGGTGATTCGCTTTCCTTCGCAAGTCGGCATATCGACAAGCGACGGTGTGCAAAAAAACTTCTCACCCTGGTTCCTCGCATGGGCCACCAAAGTTTGTTGTCGCCCTTCCTGTCGCCCTCAAGATCCGCGCAACACAAGAACAAGACGCGACCCCCTCAGCCCAGCTGCAGAAATTTGCTCTTTGCCGCGATCAGTTCTGCGTGGTCGCTCATTCCTTTCTTTTGCTTGCTGACCACTCCTCATCCCTTTCTCCTAACGTCTTCCTCTCCTTTAGAAACGCGTGGAAAGTCGTTTTGTCGAGTCTGAGGAGGATTGGGATGGGCGAGGACGGACAACAGATCTTGTCAGGTCGTGTAGGAACCAATCAACAGGTTCGCTAACCTGCTCCGTTTGTTTGGATAGCAAACAGCAGTAACACCTGCAGCTCACACCACATACCAACGCACAGCGGAACAACGACTCCTTGCGGCGCCAGTAGAGCTGGCCAAGACCCCCCATGGATGCACGCATTATGGTCGTCGTCGCGAGGAGAGACAGTAGCTTGTCGAGGACATGACACATGTCTTCAGCTCCGTTTTCGATGGGTATTACGACGGCTGTAGCATCTTGAATAGCTGGATTCGATTTTAGCGAGGCGTGCAAAGCTTTGCGAGCAGTGTCAGACTTGTTATCGCGCAATGGGTGTGGCGGCTTCAATTCACCTGGGCTCCTTCACCCCCCCCCCCCCACCCTTAAGCACCCCAAGCACTTGAGCACTTTTTTCACCACACACGCAAGTCCCTCTTTCCCTACTCTGTACATCATCCGCCCACATCGAGTTCTCAGGTCCAAGGGCCAAGACAATAGCAACAGGAGCAGAAAGGACAGCAGCGACAAAGAGCAGCAAAAGGACAAAAGAAAAAGAAAAAAAGCAAACAACAACAACAGCAAAAGCGACAAGCCCAGTGCTTGATTCAACTGCGTGTCCCCCATTCGCACTCGGCTAGCTGTCTGGGGAAGTTCGATTGCTCCATACTCAAGTTGTTTGGCATGTCACCATTTCAGACGTTCTGAGGATGATATGTTGGAAGCACTCAGCCTAAAAATGGAAGAGCCAACAGCCATCCTATCAACTCAAGCTTATGAGGCAGGAAGTCGTAGTAAAGGCGAGGTCACGACAAGACAAGGATGACAGCTTGAATCTGTCCTGACTATGCTTGGTTCATGTAAGCTTAATTGGTGTTGACGATGTAGACGTTTGACTAAGGGTACTTTATCTCAAACCCCACCCCGGAAGCGACCACAACAACGACAGCCAGTCAATAACCAACTACAAACACTCACCCTATCCCCAGACATCGACAGTCGGACCCGACCATAGCTATCGACCTTGAATAAAGTCCAACATTCGATTGAGTTTTCAAACCAACTAGACAGAGGACCTGCAGCGTAGCCACCATCGTTTCTTGGCCAGCCTGGCTGTCGGCTTGCTATGCAGCTTGTATGTCCGTGCCATGAAAGCCGGCGTGCTCAGTGATCATTCCAAGGAACTCTATTCCACAGAGACCGCCAGGTTCGCCATTGCTCATGCCGCAACGGGGACAGTGGATGTCTTGGATGGTAAGTTGACCACCAAAGAGTCGAGGACTGATGAGTGAACGAACATGCACACACACAAAAAAAAACCTAAAACGATATCCTTGTGTGAACGATAGTGGCAGATTGTGGAAACCCCCATCATTTGCCTTCGACAGAAAGTCCAGCCCTCAGCATCGAAACATGACGAATGACCGTTGATGGCGTTTGTCGAGGTAGATGAATGGCTCAAGTCTCAATGGCAAGGCGATCAATGCATGACACCCAGGCACAGCATCCCACGTTCACACTAAGTACCCCACCAAAGCACGGCTCGTCGAAAGAAGGGATAAACATCATGAAGCGATGCACAACCCCACCCGACGCCTACTGTGTTTAGGTCCTTTTTGTTCATGAACTCGGCCCCACACTTTACCCTTCTTCTCCGAAACCGCATATTCGAAGCGGATTGTTGTTCCACACGGATTGTGTGCACATGTGCGAGAAGAACACGGCAAAAAAAACCCCCCAAACTTAAAAAAAGGTGCATGTTTGTTTCTTTGGTCCTGTGGAAGTGCATCCGAGCCGGAAGTATGTGTCTCTCGAAGTGGTAGTATAAAGTTGTTCATCACCTCTCTTCCCCCATTCATTCCATCAGCTACAGCGCTACAACTTCTCACTGATTGCAACCCTCTTCAACCATGGCTCAGACTCAACAAAGCAAGGACCTTGCTGCCGCCAGGGCCAAGACGACCTTCCCCGTCATCGACCTGACTCGTTACATCCACGGATCGGATCAGAAGATCGCCAGGCGGAGGGAACTGGCCAGTTTAGTGGGCAACGATCCGGTCTTTGCCAGCGAAAAGAGGTGAGGAGAACCTTTGTTACACCCAAAATCAAGGGACTGAGTGAGTGTTGACAAGCCTGTTTGGGCCTAACATGATCTGCTGTTTTTGCTTCCAATAGAATCGGTCTGAGTCGAGTGCAGGACGTTAAACACGGACTGGCTATGAGTCTCCGTCTGTACCAACTCAAGGAGAAGCTCAACTTGTCCAAAGAGGATATGATGACATGTATGAAAGCGCTCCGTCAGGCTTCACACTGTATGAGGAGGAATTACCAAACAACTAGCACTCACCATGATTGTATCTGATTTGGACATTCCCATCATCAGGCATGGAGTTCATTGACGAGTATCTGCCGGTCAGCTTGCACGAAACAGCCTTCATCCCAATCATTTACGCTCAAGGCACAGATGAACAAGCCAAATATTGGGGCCCTCTGGCAGAGAAGCACCAGATCATTGGATGCTACGCCCAAACGGAGCTCGGTCATGGCAGTACGTAATGGCACTCGTGCTCTTTCTCCCGCCTTGCAACTGCCCATATTTCGAGTATATTAACGTGCTCTGTCTTGTTCTAGGCAACCTGTCGCAGCTCGAGACCACAGCAACTCTTAACAAGAATACGGATGAATGGATCATTCATAGCACCACCTTCACGGCGTCAAAATGGTGGATTGGCGGTCTTGGAGCCGTTGCCACTCATGCTCTCATCCAGGCTCGCATCATCATTGATGGCAAGGATTATGGCGCCCACGGCTTCATCGTCCCAATTCGGTCGTTGAAGGATCATCGTCCTTTCCCTGGGGTCAAAGTCGGTGATATTGGTCCCAAGGCGTATGGCGGCTTTTCAAAGATCGACAATGGCTGTAAGTGGAGCTCACATGGACTCGGGTACAGGCATGCTTTCCTAGTGGTTGATACTACGAATGGCTAACCAAAAGGACATTTCAATGATTACCAGTCGTGCGTTTCGAGCACTATGCTATCCCTCGCGAAAACATGCTCATGCGATTTGCAAAGGTGACCAAGGATGGACAATACATCACGCCCCCCCACAGCAAGGTAAAGCGCCACAGAATCAGAATGCTTGCTCCAATGTTTGGTAGCACAGGAGATGAAGACGACCACTCACATCCTTGTGAATTGCTCAAATATTCTATGATCATCAGCTGTCCTATGGATCCATGGTACTGCTCCGTTCACACATGGTCCGTGACGCTGCCATGGATCTGGCGCGTGCCGCAACTATCGCCATCCGTTACAGTACCGTGCGCCGGCAGTTCAATGTACCTACTAGCCGCAAGGACGCCAGCAACCCATCTTTGGAGACTCAGGTCATCAACTATCCCATGGTCCAAGCTCGCCTATTCCCCATCGTGGCCCAATGCTACGCTATCCTTGCTGCAGGCAACAAGATGTGGAGCATGTACGAAGGAATGTTGGCAGAACTCATGAAAGGCGACGTTTCCTCGCTCGCAGAGGTGCACGCCATCAGCTCTGGATTGAAGAGCACCTGTACGACCATCGCCGCTGCGGGCATGGAAGACTGCAGAAAACTGATGGGTGGTCATGGATATTCATACTTCAGCGGTATTTCCCATGTCTGGTCTACCTATGTTCCTTCCAACACGTATGAGGTAAGCCCCAATCGACACTAGGCCTTTCAAGCATCTGATGCATGACAGGAGACATGGGTTGCTAACACCTCTCGTGCCTTGTACTTCGTCCTCTCATCTACTAGGGTGACAACTTTTTGTTGACCCAGCAATCGGCACGGTATCTGTTGAAGCAATTGAAACTTGCAACCACGGAGCCCGACCAGGTGACATCCTTTTCAAAGTATGTCATCAAGACGGCTGACCAGGATGCATTCCAAGCAGAACGATGCTCTGTGCAGGAGGGAGCCGACTGGTTGCGACCTGAGGTACAGTTGGCAGCATTCGAACACCGCGCAGGACGACTCGTTGCTGACCTTGCACTCGCTGTTCTCGGAGAGAACGTCATCTGGAGCGATCTCAACTTGGAGTGCTGGAGATTGTGCCACGCACACTCTCAGTATGTGCTCGCCAGATCAGCCATCGAGGGTGTTGCTCAAGCAAAAGCCCAGGGCCTGTCACCTGCGACGATCGTGGTGCTCAAGCGACTCTCGGACTTGTTTGCGCTGCACACTATCCAAGGATCGCTTGGAGACTATCTTGAGGACCATTTCCTTGCACCTAAGCAATGCCAATTGCTTCGCCAACAGATCAAGAGTCTTCAAGAGGTTTTGGCCGATGATATGGTGGGCTTGGTGGATGCCTTTGATTTCCCAGACCACTTTTTGAACAGTGCTCTCGGCAGTGCTGATGGTGAGGCTTATCAAAGACTTTGGGATGCCGCTCAGAGACAGGAGATCAACCAGTCGGAGGTGGTGGATGGCTACAAAGAGTACATTGTTCCCATTCTTACGCAGTATGGAGCGGCCAAGCTTTAGATATATTTATAGATCATTCAGTAGAGTCATTTGTCGCGTCTTTTGCCTCCCTACACCTTTTGATTCATCTGGTGCTTGGGTGTATGCGTAGCTAATGACCCTTGGATAAAGTCTAGGCTTCCGGCAAGAGTTTATCCTCTTCCAGCAAAGGCTGCGATCCGTCTGCTGGCAAGAGCTCGATTTCATCCGACAATAGCTTGACATCTTCAAACATCAGTGGTTGAAATTGGAACCGCATGAGTCTGGGGATGGAGGTGTTGGTGTAAGACATCAACCGTTTTCGGACGATGGTGTAGAGCGAGCTGGTATAAGGCGATCCAATGAGCCAGTCTGTCAATTGCCACACAGAGAAGCCGATGAGCAGGAGGATTCCAGCAACCACCAGCACCCAAAGAGGGACTTCGAGTCCCTGCTTGATTTTCCTGATTTCATACTGGATGTAGATTGTTCCATTGTGATCCCCGTCCCCGTCGAAATCTGCGTAAAAGTTGTATCCAAGTCCCGCCATGTAATTCGTCAAGTTCACGGTATCGCTTCTCATCTTGTTGGTCGAAATCGGGGAAAGAGTCCCGTCCTTGTTGTTCGAGAGATATTCCAAGTTCATGTAGTTACTCTTTAACCCACTGCTGTCCGTGGGTGTGTATGTGGTCCTGTTGTTTTTCAAAATGTCGTCGTCAGGCAGCTTAATCGGGAGTACACGGATGGTGCCGTAGAGGCACTCAATGTTGGAGTGGTGCGAGACATGGTATGAAGTTCCACAGACATAGATGTCGATTGTCGAATTGGTCACCCCAACTTCAGCCCACACATCGACATTAATCTCAGTGCTGTTTTGCGTTGAACTGCCGTCCGGGATGTACGTGACATTGGTGATCTTGACGGTTTCCTCCATGGCAAGAAGCAAGTCGTCTGACTCGTTGACAAAGTTGGTGCGGACGAACTCTGCTGGATAATGGCTGTCTGACCACCCTGTATGGAAGCGTGTCGATGTCAGGGTAACCGTTGTGATGTCCATTTTTTCGGTGTTGTTGAAAAAGCATTTTGTGGTCGCAGTTCCTGGGTAGGCGGTAATACCAGACCCATCCGTAACTCCGAAGAAGGGTCGATAGTACTCTTCCAGTGTACATTGAATACCAGTTCTCGGGTCTTCTCCTGAAGGTTGATACCCTACATTTAGCTTGGCGTCCAACATCAGTAAGCTCCCTTCAGCCTGCTCAGGTCCTTGTGCGAAGAGGATGCGCCATCGATTAGGCGATCGTACAGTTATGGGGGATGCGTCGTAACTAGGCTTGTTGGCATATCTGTAACGAAAATCGAGACTGACTGTCCCGCAGCCGTTGGCATCTTTCCGTAATGTTTGATCCGCGAATACGATTCCAAAGTCTGTACATGCGGGACTGTAGGTTGAGGTGATCGGGGTGTATCTCTGACCAGCGTCTAGATCGCGGATCACAAAGGAGCTGTTGAGAACTGTCGCCATGGTACCCGCAGCACTGCCATTGACCGGGACGATAAAGTTCCAGCCATAAAACGACTTGATACTGTTGGGTCGGGTGTGCGAACTACTCTTGATATCTGTGGTGGGTGATCCTAGGCTGGAAGCTGGGTTGATAAAGTGCGAGATCCCCTTGTCCAAGAAGCTGGCGGCAAGAGTAGAGACGAGTGCCACGCTTAATGCCCACTTGACAGAGACAGGCACACTCTTGCGTTTGTGGGTGCTCGAGATCGTCCTGACCATCCCGCGGTATCCTGAACTCCGGATCCATCCGACACTCTTGGCGTATTCACCGCCATACTTTGCGTAAATGGCAAAGCAGGCACCGACGGCACTGACCAAGACGAACCTGAAGACAGCCAAGATGATATTGACGACGAAAATAGTAGTTGGGAAGAAGATCTGCATTGTGAAGAACAATGAAAGCGGTAATTCACGGGAGAAAGTGTGTGAGAGGGGAATGAGAGGGAGAAAATGTAAGAGAGGAGAGAGGCAAGCGATGGGAAAAGGTGTCCACTGGGGCAGATTTGAACTTTTTTGAAAAACGGGCAACAGAGCTCCTGGGCTTTTGGGGAACAACAAAGTTTCGACCGCAGGTTCATGGCCACAAACATTCCAGATCCACCAGTCCCTCCGTCGCACACATAAAACAAGGGAGGGATCCATTCACCAACAGCTGTTCGTTGCTCCTCACCCTTGTTGTCCAATACGCTGCACTGCAGCCTGACCAAGTGTAAAAGTTCGATCCAACGTTTCAGAGCCGCAAAGACGAGTAAACCGCATGAATACTTTGGCTCGGCAACACATGTCTTGACTTCTAGGGGTATGTGTTGGCCAGAAAACCCTCATCCCTGTGCGACCACATGGACCGATTGGAAGCGCGACTTTTGGATAGTGACAAGGCACCCGATCCATGTTGTGCTTTTTTACTTGTACGAGTCATTGTTTTGGCCTTTTTGTCGAGGCATCCTGCATGACCGTCTTGTACAACCAGTCGACGGCCAACGAATCAGCTCAAAAGTAAACCTTGAAGTGGTGGACGTAGTACGTCGATAGGACTCGTGATGGATCTCGTATGACAAGAATAAGCTTCCTCTTAGATGATGTCAGCTCAGTAAGCTTGACATCGTCGAGTTCCGGTGGACGAAGACGAAACTCTGCTGGTTCATAGGCTAGTGGGATGTTCATGTCCTCAAGCCAATCCTGTCAGTGATGAGATAAAGCGCTGGGTGAATACAGTATAAACCACATGAGCAGTTGACCATTCATTGTCAAAATCAGGCGCATCATACCTTGACGCTGAAGAGTGCTCTTAGGCAGGCCCTGAGAGAACCACCGTCATCCCGCCCTCGAGGGACATATACCTGAAAGTGACGGTACAGATAATATAGTCCACTCTGCAGACGGATCGTGTATACCTCCATCTTGTGACCTATTGAATGTGAATGGTCAATCAACCTAGATACAACGGTCGCAGAGAGAATAGTCATGGCATGAATACGTGGATTACCAAAGTTCTGATGGCAATGATCAGCTTGTGGTTCGCAGTGGGATTTTGGTGCTTTTCTACAGTGACTCGAAAACAGCGAGGTGTTTGATTGCGGCAAGTGCTTGAGACTCAACATCGTGGATTCCGTTGCCCTAACTCGATATAGGCTACGAGAAAGTGTAGAAGAACGTGAGATAGAGGTTCAACTTGTCGATCTGTTTCCATGTTCTGTCTCAATTGGAGCACCTCAACCTACATTGATGTGTTGGAAATATGTCTCTTGCTCTCATACACATGCTGGATCGGGGTCTTCCTTGATTTGAACATTCCAGTTGCTACATGTTGAAATTCGATCCCCATGCTACAAGTGGCACGATCTTGATGTATTGGCGTGGGAATGGCTAGAGCGTTTGATTTGGTGCCTAGCTCGGTTCCACCAGAGTCCTTCATGACAAGGTCGTTTTTGGCCTCAGGATGTGGCAGGTCTAATGGAGGATATTTAAACGCAGATCCATGATAGGGACTTGCTGTCAGCCTTGCATAAATTTGTCAATGTGTTCAGACGCACATATTCGATTCATCCATGGACATGTCTGACGATTAAACATTGGGTTCCGTCAAATTCGAGCGGATTGAATCTCCAAGTATCATTCAAAAGCAATTTGCAGCGATAAACGAGAAGTCGTTCCCCCACCCGCCTACATCATAATTTATACACAAGCGGAAGGCATAAAAGACCTGCTGATATCCGTGTAGAGTGGATAAAGTACAAAGGCAAGGTATTCTTCCGTGCTAGTGATGAGGTGTATGTAATATTGGCATCGGCCGTGGTCATTCCATCCATCTTGTCCAACACTTGTGCTCGCCGTTACACGTCTCCAGAAGGCCAACGGTACAATTGACGGATCAGAGGAGGACAGTTGATCATTGGGGATGTTCTGCCGGTGTGTAGGAGAGAGGAACGCTTGATGTTAAGCAGGGCTGACAGGAGCGAGACAGCGGGGATCCCATATGACAAGAATTCCACTAGAAAAGTTTTCGCTTGGATGGTGTCAGCTCAGTCACCTTGACATTGTCGAGTTTCGGTGGACGAGGACGAAACTCTGCGGGTTGATAAGCTGGTGGGATGTTCATTTCCCCAAGCCAATCCTGTCAGTGATGAGATAAAGCGCTGGGTGAGTACAGTATAAACCACATGAGGCAGTTGACCATTCATTGTCAAAACCAGGCGCATCATACCTTGACGCTGAAGAGTGCTCTTAGACAGGCCCTGAGAGAACCACCGTCATCCCGCCCTCGAGGGACATATACCTGAAAGTGACGGTAAAGATGGTATACTCCATTCTGCAGACGGATCGTGTGCACCTCCATCTTGTGACCTATTGAATGTGGATGGTCAATCAACCTGGATACAACGGTCTCAATGCGAATAGTAATGGCATGAGCAAGTGAATTACCGAAAACTTGTATGACCACCATCCAAGGAAGTTGCATATGATTCTTCAACGTCAGGTCCAATTCATCCTTGGCAAGATGGATGACCTTCCATTTGTCAGCCAAGTAGGTCGGCTCCGTCAAATTGGAGGTTGGCTTCACCTCCAGAAATAAGACGGCCTGCTTGTTGATGGAAATCTGAAGGTCCGGCCGAAGGCCCTCTTTGCCATCATTCTTTCTCCTCTCCTTTGATCCCTCAGCAGCTTTGTTGGCCCAAACTATCTCCATGTCCTTGAACACTGTGGAGAACATTGCATGGAGAACCTTGTGGACGAACGAGTCTTCTCTTTCATCAGCACTGAACGGGTAGTAGGTTGCTGGAAGATCGTTCCTTCTACGAGTTGGATGTGCAGTAAAAAAAAAACAGTTTGTGAGTGGCCTAGAAACAAGCCGTCCAAACAAAGAATGACATCCAGAGATACGTACAGCTGCTTGAAGATATCAATGATGTCCTGAGAAAATCCGTCGCCTTCGGGCGCTTTCTGTACGATGTTCTCATTTGCCAACTCGTCCTCGAGATTGCCAAACAGGTTGTTGATTTCCTCCGAGAAATCAAAGACAGGGAGCGTGAGGGCAGTTTTGATCATCCTGTGAGTTGGGACTGGAAGCTCCATACGTTCCGAAGTGTCCCAAATATAGTTCACGGCCCTAAAAAAACACACGAGAAATAAGAATGACCATCAGTCTCGTCCTTGAGCTGATTCAGTGCCAGGGAATGCCAATGCCGAAAGATGACTCACAGGAAGCACGCCAGGTTAGTCATCGTGGCCCTTTTGGTTGGGATATTGACCAGGCCGATCCCCGTCTGCTGGAGCACGTGGAACGCCTTCCCCACGTCTCCCCCTCCTACGGAATACTTGAGCATAGGGAAGCGCGCCGGATCGATCTGGTACTGAGAACAATATTTGATTAGTCAAGGGCATAACAAAGTGAAAAGAGTATGTTCCTGAAAACAACCACTTACGTCGTGGGTGGAGGAGGAAGAGAGTGGCAGCACGTCAATGGAGGCCTTCCTCTGTTTTCTCGACGTGTTGATTCTGTCCAGCGCTCTCAAGGACGGCGACACGTTGCGCCCCGAGTGTTGCTCCGACGGCTCCTCTATCGTGGCTGAGATTGGTAGGGGCTCCCGGTTTAGATACAAGCGTGGGTTTCAGTGTGATAATGACTACCGGTTTACCTGTAGTTGGCGTGCGTCCTCTTTTTGATGGCCTCTAGAGAAAAGTGAACAAGTATCAGTAAACAGCTTGCGCGTCTCTTAAGAAAGGAATAAAGAAGAAAAATAGAAAGAGAAAGACGAGGCACAGTACCTGGGCATTCGTCGACGCAACCTCGTCAAAGAGATCACCAAGTGTCTTCTCCTCGGCATTCTTGCGCTTCAAAGAGGTAAGAGACCTCTGCCGCAAAAGTCGGATGAGGGCCACTCCAGCAGGGTCCGTGGTGTAAAAGGAGTGAAGCGTAGAGAAGTGCCTGGACAGGCCCCATGTCCTGTTCTTAGCCAAAACGATCCCCTGCAAGAATGTATCGATATCCCCATTGCCTTCGTCACTGAAGAGCTCTGCAAGCCAGTCCTTAGGTTGGTTATCCCTGAAAAACTTATCGAGCTTGGCCACCCAAAAGGGCGCCTCGATGTCCTCACAGGAGTGGAGCCGGGAAGGTGTGCTTTCACTCATAATGGGTGGTCGATGAGTTGATTCACAAAGTGCAACCCCCAGGTTCATATTTCTCACAAGTGACAGCGTTTCTTGGACCGTCAACGGTCTTTCTCACTGGACACGCACGCCACCCTCCCTCTTCACTGACTTTTTTACTGAACGCCAGGGGACAATCCCTCTTCCCTTCTCAGCACCCTTTTACGCACGCGTGGCCCTGTAAGTGAGTGCGGTCATCACAGCTGCTCCTTGTTGCTGATTCTGCCTTCGGCAAAGTCTGCGACGTTATTACTAATAGACCTCAGCAGGGACCCTAACTGCCAGTGTGAACAGAAGGCTATGATGCACAGGATGAGCGAGAGTAAAGCACGCGTAGCAACGTAGTAGGTGAGTGAGCGCGATCGTTGCTCCTTGTTGGTGCGATCGCTCCTGCCCTCTCGGCATAGTGATCAACAACACCAATTCAAGTCTTCACTATTCTAACAGACACTCTTTCTTTCTTTCCTTTCACCTTTCGCCTCTCATCGCGGCAGGGATCCCGACTCTCAGAATGAACACAAAGTCATGATGCACAGGATGAGCTAGAGCAGAGCACGCGTGGCAACGTAGTAAGTGAGCGTGATCGTTACTACTCCTTGTTGGTGCGATTGCTCCTGCCTCCTCGGCATAGTGATCAACACCAATTCGAATTTACACTATGCTCACAGAGAGACTTTTTCTTTCATTTCCTCTTTCCACAGCAGGGTCTCGACTTTCAGGATGAACGGAGGTCAGGATGTTTATTTTTTGCTGATGCTGCCTGTAATGTGGATACGACTTTTCCACACCCTTGGGCAGACACTCGTCGACAAGGGAGCCGTAGAACTTATCAATGTCGTCTGCTGAATGACCACTTGGTCTCGGTAGTGATGGGTTCTATGCGACATCATTTTGTGCATTGGGTCGCGCCATTGCTCGGATGCGTCGAGGCAGATTTTTTTTTTGTTCACCCTCGCTGCTTGTAATGTGGATACGGCTTTTCCACACCCTTGGGGCAGACACTCGTCGACAAGGGAGCCGTAGAACTTATCAATGTCGTCTGCTGAATGACCACTTGGTCTCGGTAGTGATGGGTTCTATGCGACATCATTTTGTGCATTGGG
>Ga0247824_10000870_pt1 | contig 15916 bp, 11 predicted proteins | sample 13C_PalmiticAcid_FD_194412 | JGI IMG/M metagenome (GOLD analysis project Ga0247824, IMG submission 194412) | Soil microbial communities from agricultural site in Penn Yan, New York, United States - 13C_PalmiticAcid_Day48 | ecosystem: Environmental > Terrestrial > Soil > Agricultural land... | reverse complement strand
GTGGGGATGATGATGGAGTGGTGCGGGCGGGAGACGAAGTGAGGCTGATGACAGACATTTTATTTACAGGTGCTTGGAGAATGGAAGCAATGGAGAACTTTGAGAGAAGAGAAAAACTTGTATACTTTAATATGGCTGTTCTGTTTTGCAAGGGGCTCGCGCTAACGTTCTCGCCATTGTGATCGTACTCCATTGGGATGAGCACTGCATGATTAGCGGCGTTGGTGCAAAGGTATATACATCCCGTTTGTGTCTTAATCGGATGAGTGTCCTGCTCATACCATAGGTGACGAAGATCGATACATCGAGCGATTGCCTTGTGTCGTTCCAGTCCTGGAAGGTGATTGTCCAAGTTGAAATCATGTTTGTTCATCATTTCCGTTCTACCCCAGGTATTGTGCGCTCTCGAACAGGGCGTATCTTGTGGTCGAGTCGTTGACATCCATGGTTCCACGCAATCCAATTTATGAATCGAAAATAGCTGTTGGGCGCGGTGTTTGAAAGAAACTCACCTGCATGCCTGCATTTACCCTTCAAACTGTAGGATGAACCGATCATCCCATTGTAGGGTAGGTCAGGACATGATCAAGCGAGAGTGTCTTCGTGCCCCACCTCAAGACATCCGTGGCTGGGTGATTGTCCCATGTAATCCTTAAGCTATTGTGCTATTGCTACTCTTGACTGTTGATGTCGTATCCAGTCTGGAGCCTGATGTTCAGCGAATAGAATTTGTGAAGAAGCTCCGATTAACACCGGAATGGAGTGGTGTATGGATCCCAGTGACGAGTGATGTTTCTCCAACGAAGCATAATAGCAGGGCTTTGTATCATGATCGCCCACATACTGGCACTGAACCATCACCCAAGGTCCTCTGCACAGATGTGATGGGAAGAATGTCCGACCGCGAACGACTAGATACGATATCCGTAAGCTTGCAACTCTGTGTGAAAGGTGGCTCGCTGATCCTTAACTCTTTTGTGAGAGTGGTCTGGACTTTGCACGAATGCACCAGTGGCGCCTCCTGCCATGGCCAATCCTGTGAGACCAGTCGTACCATGTAAGATATCGATGTGTGGCGAGTGCTGCCCAGAGTGGAGATGAAAATAGGAAGAAGAGTGGTTGTGCCAACGTTGTCTGGTGTAGAGAGAGAAGAGAATTGTTTATTGTCCGTGATCCCGAGAGCCAAGCCTAGCAATGTCAACCATTGCAATTGTCCTGTAGTGCTGTGCTGAGCTGTGCTACCCGTTTTAATCGTCATGGGGCGTTTGACTTGTCAATCCTGTAGTGAGCCCCCTTCTTTTTCACCGATAGACTTCCATTCTACCTTCCCGTTGTATCACGCAGAAATCTCGTCTTCCACAACAGTATGAGGGTTGCCAAGGGTCAATTGAACTTCAACGGCGTCTTCTTGTACATTACGGTTCCCTGTCGGATCGTTTAAAATGGCATGTGGGTGTTCGAGGGGTGGGCGTATTCCAGCTGAAACGAGACTTGGCCGACAATCGATATCAACGTCGGAAGCAATCGAATCATCGGAGCTTGCACTTTGGTTTATACCCATTCGCTTCGTGAGTCCAAGGTACAGGGAGATGGTCGTCAGGATGATTGTCAACAGAACTCCAACGATGATGATGATGATGATGATGAGTTTGCTAAAACCTCTATCGTCAGAGAAAGTATCGCCATGGTCCGTGATGGTTGGAGCGGTGTAGTTCGACACCCAAGTCTCTGTCTTCATGTTGAATACTAAGGTCACGTTGGACGGCAAATTCTCCTCGGATGTCGAATTGGCTCTGTAGCCTCCAGATCCCCATACAATAAGCTGGTCTCCGGATGCAGCGCATGCTACGTAGTAGAAGCCGAGAGTTGCTGATGCATTCCTCCATGTCATATTGGCCATGTTCAGAATGTACACAGTGCTCTCAAATGCATCGGTGGCGATGTAGACCATTTTTGTGCCGTTATAGGAGGGAATAAAACAAGACGGATAGTTTGACGGAAAAAAGCTCCAGCCTACCCCATCCATTCGAAGGATCGCTTATTTTGCTTGGTGTAAAGGTGTACAGGTAGTCATTGACATAATCCCAATTAGGGGTAACGAGAAAGCTTCGTAGAGGTGCGCACCAAGCCATCGAAGATTCGCTCACGTTTAAGGATGGCAACATGGATGTGTTGAATTTCCCAGTTCTCGCATCGAGCGCAAGAACCACTTCTTTTCCAATAATAATCCATGGCGCCGTTGATGATATAGGTGATTCCTGATTCTGGATCTGTTGCCATTGTCATCCAGCTTATATCCATAAAGTTGTTGTTGTGCAGATACGACCATGAGTTCGATCTCACATTGTAGGTGTAACCTGTACCCTTTGTCACGACAAGTAGATCCTCTCCATTGTTAAACATCGTGCATGCTGCAGTGGCCACCACTGGACCATTTGGTAGTTTCTTGAAGACAGGGTTACTTGTGTTCCACGAGACCGAGAAATCGAGAAAGAATGTTTGAATGTGCGGGGCCCAGGTTCCGTTCTGGGAATAGCCTCCAATTGCATAGAGTCCTCGGCCCTCTACATAGGAAAAACAGATAGACAATGTAAGAGAAGATTTTTCATGCCAAGGAACAGAATGGCTGGGGGCGCTGCGAGGGGGATTGTAGAATGTGGAAGACGGGGTGAGGCTGATAGGAGACGGGGTGGGTATAGATGGGATGGTAAGTTGCGACATTGTATCTGCAGGTACTCGGAGGAGAAAGCAATGGAGAACCTTTTTATCTCCAGAGAAACTTATTGCAATGCATTTGAGGGCTGGCGGCAGTGCAATGTATGGGAAGAATAGACTGTTTGCGGCGCGGTGATCTATAACATGGACGCCTCAAGTAAAGTTACAAGTGGCCGAAACGATCCCCCGTGAGGGGAAAGGGCTGATTACGAGATGGATTTTTTGTTCGGTCATTTGAGGGCGGCGAGCGCATGCGGCTGTGTCGCGGTGTATGGGAATAGTTGGGTGCAATTTGGTTGTGATCAAGTGGGTGTAGGCGATGGGGCGGAAGGAAGAGAGGGTGCGATCAAGTGGGTGTGAAGGTGGAAAGTGAAGGAGTTAGTTTGAGGGTTGCACAGCCGTCCATTGAAGACAAATGTCGAACGGGGCAGGCCCAAACCGCCCGCAAAGCGGGATGGGCGGGACTGCATGGCCATTTGCACTGCGTCCACAACATCCAGCAACATATACCAGATCCGAAGAAAGGTGGTATAGATCATGACATGGTAATGCAAAAGCATCCAGTCAATCGACAGAGCGACATGATACTTCGAGGGTTCTTGCACTTTGACGAATAGAATGCAAATACACTTGTCGAGGCGACTCGTCATGCCCACCTTGAAGCATCTGTAGTTAATGAACCCTACCTTGCATTCCTGGAGGCGTTGCAGCTCTTGAATGGTGATATTGGCTCCAAGATCCAAGGGTCCTCTGTGCACATGTTGTGGGAAGGATGTCCAACGGCAAGGCGAAAGGGCCGGGACACATTGATACTTGCAACTCTGCGGGAAGGTTTGGTTGAGGATGGCTTGCTAATCCTTAGCTCTTGTTGTGAGAACGATCTGGACTTTGCACGAATGCCCCGGTAGTGCCTCTTTCATGTCCAATCCTGTGAGATGAGTCGCATCATGTAAGATATTGTTGGGTGGTAACTGTTGTCCAGAGTGGAGGTGGGAATAAGAAGAAAAGAAGTGTTTGTGCCAACGTTGTCTGGTGCGGAGCAGAGAAGAGATTGTTGTCTGCGATGCGATCTTGATCTCTCGTAAATGAGCCACAGTCGCAAAAATCTTTGTTGGTGCGATGCTAGCAGTGTTGTAGTGCTGTGCTGTGAGCTCAACTCACAAATAGGGCGTCTCTTTGAACCTGCGTCCAGAGCCTCCCTCAACCGAACAGTCCCTGCCGAGATTTATCCGCAACACCACCTTCAATCCCCGGAGCCCTTCCCTCCTATATTCACTCTCTCTCACTACGGCATAAAGCCGTTCTACCATTGCGCTTCCACCTTGTCCTTCTATATATCGCATTTTTTTCTTCACATCACAATCTTTCTGTTCTCTGGGCGGGTTCTCTGAGCGGGCAAAGCCTCGTGTTCGCTTCCCCCGAATCCAGTGCGAGCATCGGTATTTTCCATTGGATCGACGAAACAGGGACAACAAGCTCATTTCACGCTCTCAAGGTCTCCCATGAACTACGTGCCCAAGAGCCTAAAGTCACCCAGCTAAGGTCCGTGGACCAGACTGTTGGACGAGCGCTCTAAGCGAGCAACAACATCAAAACACTACCCGGAGCTAACACGCCAGCAACTCGACATCTGTCCAAACGTGGAATTAGAGGACGAGGATGAGAACAAACATGTAGGATTGGAGGCAGTAGGGTCTCAGGGCGAATACAGCATTGTCTCCATGCACATTCCTACAGTCCAAGTCGTCACAGGGACAACCTTCATTTCTACACGTACAACGCCAGCAGCCACAGGAATGATGACCGTGTCAACTACCAGAATGGTGTGACGATTGCCTATCAAACGTTGCAATCAATGGAAAGGTTGGGTATGCCCCAATCTGCCCGAAAAAATGGAGATTGTCGTAAATGCAGGTCCCGCTGTGCTCTCGAATCAAAGGGCATTTCCGCATGAGAGGAAGCCAACTTTGAAATTTAGAGAATGCCTGATATTGCCCGGTGATCATGACTGTTGAGTTTTGTACATCTCAGATCTGCCGCTTTTGCTTTGCACCCATCGAGCCCATGCCTACCAAGAAAATGATCAATGGGACTATGAGGACAGTTGTATCAATCCGGACTGCATCTCCGTCAAGCACATTGGCGATTACACTTACAATCATCCCAGAGAATCGAATAAGTAGTGGAGCCATTGTCTGGAATAAATGTCTTGGCAAGGCGTTGCGAGTGCTGTGCTGCAGGCTCACTTGTTTGGTACACTAGTTCAGTGATGGGCTCAAGTCCATTAATTTATCGTCGTCTCTGACTGGTTCTCTTGATGCCTTGCTATTGCACCATGGTGGGCCGCCGACTCCAACTCTGCTTTGTAGTTGTGTCCCACGAACCCCTGTTCCACTACGGCATGAGGGCTTTGGGGGGTCATTTGTGTATTAAATGCACCTTCTTGTACATTGCGCTTCTCTGTCGAACCCTTTACAATGGTATGCGGGTGTTCGTACAATGTTCGTGCTCCATCTGAACCAAGGTGTGACAGTGAATCGGTATCGATATCGAAAGGGGTTGAGGCATCGGATTTTGCGCTTTGGGTGTCCGAGTCCACTCGCTTCGTGAGTCCAAGGTACACGGAGATAGTTGTCAAGATGATTGCCAAAAAGACTCCAACGACAATGATAATAACTTTGACAAGATTTTGGTCGTCATAGTCCGGAATGTTGGTTGTGAATGGGATATGCTGAGCCGGTGTTTGTGTAGCACCCAAGATATGCGAGGGCGTCATAGTTGGAGAAGGTGAAGGTGGAATTGGAGGTGGAATGTATCTCGAGGTCCATGTCCCTTTCTTCAAGTTGAAAACGAGGGTTTCGCCGGGTATGTCACCGCCATTGGTATTGGTATCCATAATATGAAGCTGGCCATCGGTTTCACCTCCCCACACGATGAAATAGTCTCCAGAAACGGCGCACGCAGCGTAGATCAACGCGGTGGTAGGCGGTCCCTGCTTCCATGTCAGGGTGGCCATGTCCAGAATGACCACATAGCCTTGAAGGTTGTCCGTGCTAAAGTAAACCATTTTCGTGCCATCGTAAGCGGGGAAGAAGCAAGATTGCACGCCACTCAGGCCAATTCCTTTGGTAGTCAGCGTGCCCCATCCACTCGACGACTCGCTCACATTGCTTGGTGTAAAGGTGTGCATGTTGAGTCCGGACTGAAAAATGAAGAGAAAGCTTCGCAGATACGCACACCAGGCAATCGATATGACGTTCAAATCGACTATGTCTATGGGAGGCATCGCAGTGGTGCTCGACGTCCCGGTTTTCATGTCCAGCGCAAGAACAACCCTTTTGCCTGAAAAGTCCATCCCGCCGTTAGGGATGTATATAATTCCTGATTCTAAATCTGTAGCTCCTGCGATTGTATAGGCGTCCATGAAGATGTTATTGTGCAACACTGTCCATGAATCCGACTTCACGTTGTAGATGTAGCCTGTAGCCTGCGATAATACGAATAGATCCTCGCCGTTGTTGAACATTGAGCATGGCGTATGGTTCATTGTGGGACCATTTTTTAATTTCCTGAAGACAGGGTCGCTTGTGTTCCATGAGACTGAGAGATCGAGGACAAATGCTTGAGAGAGCGTTGAATTCTTCGTATAGCCTCCTGCGACGTATAGTCCTTGGCCTTCTACATAAGCGAAGCATGGGGAGGCTACAGGGATTGGTTGGAACGCATGAACAAAAGACCTGAAGGGAATGCTGAGGAGGAGTGTGAGAATGGCGGTAAGGAGCGTGAGTGAGGAGGGAAAGGGTTGAGGCATTGTGGAAAGAGAAGAAGAAATGAGGGCGAGGGGCAAAAAAGAGCCTCCCATAAAAATTCGTGGTCGCATAAACTCAATTGAACGTGAGTGGTCAACAATGTGAGCCATGCACCCGTCCCAGTGCTGGTTGCTCCCCACGATCAGATGACTGTCCTACCTTTGTCTCCCATGGCGGTCCCTGCCTTTAGATGTCTGTAATTGGGGTACTCATTACAAGTCCCATTCATCAGCTCTCAGTGTCTTCAGTGAGTTTCCCTACACCCAATGATAGCGATACCAATTCGAGATGCTAGAGTCAAGGAATGATATGACGGTCAGATACATTGAAGAGAACAATTAAACAAGACAGGATATCGTGCTTCTGCATACCTGCTCGCCGCACAAGACAACTCAAACTATATGTTGTCAGGTTCCTCTGCGCCACTGACTCTTCATGATGTGGTGCTGTGCACAGCATCATTCGCATTTCAGGGTGAACCTTATCATCGGATACTGGCTGCTTCTGCTTCCGCTCATATTGCCGGGTGAATATGGGTGTTCCATGTCCTTTATTATCAGTCTTCGAGCTCTGTTTTGTCTCCATAGTTTTTTATGGACTCCCATTCTGCTTTGTCGCCAGGTTGTGCGGTAAGCATCCTGTCATCTACCGATTCCCACTCCGCTTTGTCACCATGCTTTGTAGCAACCAATTCTTCATCTACTGACTCCCACCTTGCTTTGTCGTCATACTTTGTGGCAATGACTCCTTCGTCCACTGATTCCCACTCTGCTTTGTCGCCGCGTTGCCGGACGTCGTATTTCGAGACGTACTCTTTTTCAAGTAGAGCATGAGGATGTTGTTGTGGCAATTCCACCTCAAATGTTGTTCCTTCCTGTACATGCCTTCTCGTTGTTAGGTCTTCAACAACGGTATGCGGGTTTTCAGGAATTGGACGCGATCCAAGGAAACCCTGTTGCACCCGACCAACCAGGTTGGATACTGACCACTTTTGTGAAGTAGGAGGTTCCGATGGTATTCCTGCGGAAGGACTGCGTTTACGGCGAATTCCTTTGAAGAGTCCTTTTCCAGAGGTGTTGGCATCGCCATCTGCGTCCACTGAAATGGGTGGCAAGCCATTGGATTTTGGATCTTGGTCGTTCGGTTTCCGCCTCGTCCGTCTATGGTACACGAAGATGACTGACAAGATCATCGCCAACAGTATGAGGGTGACAATGACGATAATGATGGTGATCTTTGTATCACTCGTGTCAGAATCGTTTGGTGCAATGTATTCCGAGGTCCATTTGTCCGTAGCTATGTTGTACACCAGCGTGTGGTTGTTGATAATGCCGTAACCAGGAGTGGGGTAAATGACACGCCCGCCCCATACAATAAAGTAATCTCCTGATACCGCGCATGTGGCTCCAGCCATGAAAGGGGCTGAGGGTCCTCCCTTCCATATCATAGTGGCGACGTCGTAGACGTAAATGGCGTTCTCGCGCGTTTGACCCTCTTCAGACTTCACCTTGGGATCTCGGTACCCAGCGAAGAGGACCAATTTTGTGCCGCCATAGGCACTTGCGAGACAAGGTGAGTAATTGCCCAAGTGCTCTACGCCTGAGGTGTTCAGTATTTTCCATCCTTTCGAGGCATTGTCCTTCTCGCTTGGTGTAAATGAATACAAGCCAGCACCATACGTGGCAACAAGGAGCATACTTTTCAAAGGCGGGCTCCAGGCTGCAGAGCTGTAAGAAGACACGTTGAAGACGTCTGGCATAGGGAGGGTGCTGACTGTCCTGGTCTGCGGATCCAGCGCCATTAGTTGTTGCGAGCCTGTAAAGTTCATAGCGCCGTTGGGGAGATAAATGAGTCCTGATTCTGGGTCTGTTGCCGCTGAAGTCCCTCCACCAGCGTGAAAGTTGACGTTTTGCATCACTGACCAGTCATCCTTTGCCAAGTTGTAGATGTAGCCGGTGCCTTTCTGCAGAACGAACAGATCCTTGCCATCGTTCGACATTGCACATTGCGCTGCGTACGCCAGAGGTCCATTCGTTAGTTTCTTGTAGGCAGGATCATTGGTGCTCCAAGAGACAGAGAGATCAAGCATGAAAGCTTGTATGACTTCCGAGACGTTTGAAAGCGACCCTCCAATCACATAATGGCCCTTCCCAGGGAGGAAAGCTCCACAGGCCCTCGCCACAGGAGTTGGTACAAATTTCTGGGCCGATGGACAGAGGACAAGGGAGGAAAGGACGACGATGGCTCCAAAGCGTGTGGATGTCGAAATAAACGAGGGATACCAAGGCATAGCGTCAAAGGGGAGAGGCAATGAAATAGCGAGTGAGGATGGGTGGAAGCCAAGGCGCAAATGTCCTTTTCCTGTCAGGTTGTTTGTCCTGGTTGTTGGGGAACTCTGACCACTAAACCTTCCTGCACATGTGCACATGTACACCTTCCTGCACGTACTTCACTATGAGCACGAGGGGCCCCTGGCCCTTTCCCTGCACCCTGAGATTGTTGAAGGCCATCGCCTGTAACAGGATCGCGGGTCGGCTTTTACTTCAGAGGAATCTGGTAAAAGATTGCCCTTTGTTGCATGGATCGTATGTCTGTCATACACGCCACGAGCGATCATACCGCAAGAAACTATTGCATGTCAATCTCCATCCATTCAACGCAACGATACAACGAAGCCCCCGCTCTTCAAACCAAATGTGCATTGTGCTGACGTGGGTACTTTGGTTCCTGAGTCTTTTATCTTTAATCTTCCAGCCTGAGCCTCTTGGCTGAAGAGTGGACCTGCTCGACTCAACTACCCCATTGCCTCCAGGCACCACCAGATAGGCCCCAGACCATTGGAGCCATTACACGAGATACCATTGAAAGAGATCCAACCACCGAACGCGAGGTTCTTTCGCGCATCGATAACAAAGAGTGCCATAGGAGTACATGGGTCTACTGCGTGAAAAACGTGGCCCAGACATCATGATCGCCAGATTGCTAAGCTGTGTACCCACGCCCATGGGACTATCCCTGCTGATGCTGACATGTGTGTTTGAAGGGATGTTGATACATGGGATGAAGAGCAACGGTCATCGCAAGGTTGGTCGTCCGGAAATCTCGTCTCAAGGAAACTCCCTCTGAAAAACCGATCTCGCTTGATGCTGCCATGCGAGTTTGAGGGGAAGAAAGGTATACATGGTGCTACTACGGAGGAATCATGATCATGGTCAAAGTACGGGATGGTCATGATGACGGCCTCAGACCTTTGTACAACTGCATAGAGAGCGGCTCCAAGTGACGATCGGGCATAGGAATCATGGTGCTGGGACGCCTGGTTCCGAGTTATGAGCGGAAAAGTATAGAAATTAAGGGTAACACTGAGATTCTTGCACGCAGGAATCATGATCATGGTCAAAGTACGGGATCATCATGATGACGGCCTCAGATCTTTGGGTGGCTTTATGAAGAGCGGTTCAAAGTGACGATCGGGCATTACAATCATGATGCTGGGACGCCTGGTTCCCGTGTTATGAGCAGAAAAGTATAGGAATTAAGGATCATACCGAAAGTCCTTTACATGGGCCAGCACGCCGGATCATTGCATTGATCTACCCGGTATGAACCATTATCAATCACCGCCAATTGGTCAATTGGTCATGAACCCAACGCTTGGGCCAGGGTCCAGGGGAAATTAAAAAATTTGGGTTTATCCGACCGTTGGGTCAGGGCCAACCGTTGGTAATAAGGTTCCAGCGCCCCGATGTCAAGATTTTCTATATGACTTCAATGGTCATAATGACGGCGCCAGGACTTTGATTAATCGCAAAGACCATGGCTGAATGTGTCCATCCGGCTTAGGAATCACGATGCTGGGACCTCTGGTTCCCGAGATTCAGGCGGATTGGCAAGATGACATAGTGAATTTATAGTAGCACCCCTGGACCTGTGTGGGTGCGTGAGAGGGCTGAGGGAGGAGAGGAGGGGAGGGGACATTGACATATGGGCTTCAACATCATGAAGGCGTTACATGGGATTAGTGCGTGAAAACGTGACCCAGAAACGATGGTCGCCAGATCGCCTATCTGAGTACCCACGTCTCTTGGGGCATTCTGCGTGATGCTACCATGCGAATTTCAGGGGACATTGATACATGGGATGAGTAGCAACGGCCATCGCAAGATTGGTTGTCCGGAAATCTCGTCGTCTAGAAAACTATCGCTCTGAAAAACCGAGGTCGGACGATGTTGCAGGATCGCCTAGCGACCCACCCACGTCCGTGGGCGTTAGGACCGAGATGCCAACTGCAAAGTTTGGTTGAGATCCAATCACCCGATCGCGAGATGTCCTCAATCCTACACCACCATGGTGTGTTACACGGGTTTAGTGCGGTGAAAACTGTGACCCCCAGGCATGAAGGTCGCCAGATTTGCTATTCTGTACTTGCTGCTATTGTTGTTCACATTTCTTGGCCTATGGTTTGTGTGGACATTGGCGAAAGTGGGAGGGGAAGACTATTTCACAGGTCATTTTATTATCAGCTTTGGAGCTCGACTTTGTCGCTATAACTTTTAACGGGTTTCCATTCCGTTTTGTCATCAGTGTTTGTGGTGAGTATCCGGTCATCGATCGGTCCCAACTCGACAACGTCGTCTCTTGTAAAGAACTCATCGGCAATCGAGATGGTCTGTCCTGAAATGCATTCGTCCTCGAGAATAGTATGTGGATTTTGCGAGATGAGCTCTATTTCGACCGCACCGTTGCGTCTCTCTACTATGTCTTTCACAATAGCGTGTGGTTGTTCGAGCCGTGTTTCATACGATCGAAGATCCAACAGACTGAATCGACCACGCGTGTACGTATCTCGGCTGGATGAATAATCCTGAAGTGCCTTCATTGAGTTGGAGGAATTTTGAAGTGTCTCCATTGAGTTGAAAGCCCGAAGTGTCCCCATTGAATTGGAAGCATCACTCTGGGTGATCCAACATCGTTTGGTCCCAAAGTAAACGATGATGGCGGTCAAAAACGCTACCGACGGTACCACCGTGGTAATGATTACCAGTTGAGTGGGATTAACGCTTGACTCCTGTTCTTGCGAGGTTGTCGATTGAATCTTCGATTGATCTGACGGTGAAATGTAACTGTTGGTCCATTTCATCGTGTTCATGTTAAGGACAGAGATTCCGCTGTACTTGACGAGGTCTATCTCCATGATTTGGCCACCCCACAGAATGAGTTGGTCTCCAGTAACAGCGCAGGCAGAAAAAAGCACTAGAGGAATGGTAGGTCCCTTTGTCCATACTTGGGATGCCACATCCAAGAAATACACGGCTGAATCTGAGTTGACAAGATTGAGCATGCTGCCGACGAGGACTACTTTTGAACCGTTGTACGCGGGAACGAGACACCCACGGATTTTGTCGACTGGCAACGGATATTGTGTTACCAGGTTGGTTGAAAAGTTGTACCAACCACCGGAAGGCTCCATCATCTTGCTTGGTGTGAAAATTTGCATGTCTTCTTCCTGGTCAGAAGCCACGAGCATGCTCCGCAGAGGCGCACTCCAAACTCCTGATTGGATACCAGCAACGGTGCTCATGGGAATTTTGGAAGGTTGTTCAGTCTCGAACGTCCTCGCCGTCAGATTCACCGTTATCAACTCGCGTGTGTCCGTGCGGTTCATCATCTTGTCAAAGATATAGACGAGCCCTGATCCTTGATCTGTCAAAGAAGTCGTCTTGCCGAAGAATTGGAAGGGCCTTGCTTCCATCGCTGCCAGTGATCCTGATTCGAGGTTGTAGATGTACCCTGTGTTGGCGCTAAATACGAATAGCTCATCTCCATCTTTTGACAGTGTGCAGCTTTCGCCATCCACCAGAAAGTCGGGTAACCGTTTGAAGGCAGGATTACTTGTGCTCCACGAGACTGAGAGGTCGAGCATGAAGGTCTGACTGATATGGCGCTGATTTTTAGGTGGACCTGTCCGACCTCCAAAGACATATAGTCCTCGACCTTCGACAAAGACGCTGCATGATGTCGTTACAGGTGTTGGCTGGAACTGTTGTGCATTGACGAAAGGGCAGGAGAAAGTGTTGAACGCGAATGCAAAAACGCATGTAAGAAGTATGTGTGTGAAAACCAGGTCGGTGAGGTATCGAGGCATTGTCGTTCGAGGGCAGAGAGGAAAGTGAAATCAACATCTGTCCCGACAATCTTTTCTGAGAACCGACGCCTCGACCTGCACGATCCACAGCCCTCATGAGAGCCCTGGAGCAATCTGACTTTAAGTTGCGTTTCCGGTCTTTTTTTTTTTAGTCTGTAGGTAGCAAATGGTGAAATGCATTCTTTCGTCAGCCAGGTTGGCGGAGCCTGTTGAATGGTGAACAAACGAAAACCGCTCGTCTATCTGCAACGGGGACAGGATAGTAGGCCGCCATTCTTTGAGAAGAGGAGTCTGACACTGCAGTGGTTGGTGGCGTCAATAACAGCGAGTCCATGCTTTTGACCGGATATTACCAAAGTTGTCCATGTCTGCTTTGGTCGGTCCTGTAGCATCTGTCGCCCTCAGCCGGTATTCATGAGCAACGATTGTCATGTTCACACTCGTACGCTATAATTGGTTGGACCCCAAGAGAATGAATGTTGTACTATCAGTCATCTATCACAAGACCATCTGCTCTTCATCTCTTCATTACACAAATGTTGATCCTTACAAAGTCGAGGCAACTGGTCCTTTCGATCCTTGTTGCGTGATTTTCCGATCGAAAGCGCCAAGCTAGCGTTTAATGATAGAGATGATCCTGCGGTCAAATGGAGGTGATGGTGAATAGATCCTATTGGGTGTCGCTGCGGTCGTGTTGCTACTTGGATAGCTGTGCACCGTGAGACATCATGGAGGATGCGTACGCTTGCGGCGAATGTTTGAGAGCCCTTCGAAGAATGAAAGAAGTTCCCATCGTGCTCATGTGAAGTATGACGGACTTTGGGAGTGGTCATGTCCTGCAGAAATCAAGGGAGTTGCCGTTGATCTGAACATTTGTGCACCTGTTTTTGGACTTCAAACGGTCAACCCAACATGGTCAAAAAACCACAAGCAATACAGCCATGACACTCCTCAGGGCGACTGATGGGACGATGGGTTGATGAGGGAGGGGGTATCGTAGAGTGATGGCAAGGACAGCGACGAATGTAACAAGCTTGTGCAAGGGAGAGAAGAAAGAAAGAAAAAAGTTTGCATTGCAGTCACTGCTTGCTTGTCCCCACAATCACGCCCTGCCCTGCACAGCATAACAGAGCAGAGTCGTTAGTCATGTACGACCCACTGTGTCGCCCCTGTTTTCCAAACCCCTACAAACCTTTCACACAATACACCCCCCTCCCTCCGCCCAACGACCCAGCTGGATCCTTGGGATCAAGCACGAATCCTCACGGCGTCGAAGATGATAGAAGACGCCCATCTGTCGTAAGCCATGGCTCGCCGCAAGGGATACGAAACATCATCTCAGACTGCATGGATCGCAAACAAGTGGCATGGCTAGGCATATCGCTCAATGAATTGACGACACCTCATCGCTACTTGTCACTACATCTTCCATGAATCCACCAGCGAATCCACCGCCTCCGCCCGACAACCTGCACAGGGCTGGCCCATTCAAACATGAAACGCCTCGAAGATGACAACTTCGCGACCGACCAACCATTCCAATGGAAAGGTACCGATTCACCGGCCATCAAAAGCCCAACAACGACCAACCTTAGCAATCAAAGAACAAACCCTGCGACAATTGCGACAAGCCCTGAATTTGGAATGCACACAAGACAGAATTCCTCGATGGGACGCTTTGTGATAACGACAGAGTCTCGAGTATCCAGCCATCGAACATCCAAGAAAAGCGAATCATCCTCTTCAAAGGCTGGTAGCATGCCAACCGAGAATCAGAATGAATCATCTATCCCAGATGATACAAAACGAGGGATCCACGCGGGTCGACATGAAGGAGCAACTCTGTCGACTGGGTTCGCTATGCCGGTCTACCCCGCCTCCTTGATCACATTGCACAATGAATCGGTTGGATACAGAGACGCCCTCAGAACAATGACTATCACGGCCTTGGCACCTTTGGTCACTCGTCGTCGTGTTCTGAATTGCTTAGCCCCCCGGCCGCCAAGATTGAGTCAAAACCGACCACTGAAGGTCCACTTCATCCAACAGTGCTCAACATACATTTCCGCTTCGTGCCTGAATAAAACGAATGCTTCAAGCGTCTAGGGTGGAGTGAAATGGTAGTCTTCATTGAATGATGATCCTATGCTGCCTATGATGCCTATGATGCCTATGGTGCTCCACGCAGCAATCCTCCGCGTGTGTCGTCTATGTTGTGATGTTGTGATTGTGCATGTATGTGCACTGGATCAATAACCAAAGCCGAGGCCGACTGCTTTGCCCTTCTTCATCTGTTGCTTAATCTTGATTCCTTCGTTGAACTGCTTCTCCAGATCCCGATTCAATTGGCGTCCTACCATGCTGTTAATGGCCGAGTCCGAGTTTGTGTACTGTTGTCCGTTCGAAGATGAGGCAAGCGACCCTAATGATCCAAAGAGACCCTTCTTTGCCGTTGAGGCTGTGTCGTTTGAAGACTCGGTAGAGGCCTTCTTGGCACCGAGAAGACGCAGGAACTTGTTGGTTTGTTTTTCATCGCCAAGATCTGCTTGACTCCAGTCATTCCATCGCTTCTGTCCTGCGGACGGTTCGGGAGCTGATGCTGATGTGGATGGAGCGGTGGATCCTGGTGCTGAGGATGACTCTTTGCCCTCTTTCTTTTCTTTTTTGTCCGAGCTGTCCTTTTTGTCTTTTTTCTTTTCCTTCTTGTCGTCCTTGTCCTTGCTCTTTGTTTCCTTTGCTTTCTCCTTTTCCTTCTTTTCCTTCTTGCCCTGCTTATCCTTGTCGCCCTTCTTTTCCTTGTCCTCCTTGTCCTTCTTCTTGTCTTTCTTTTCTTTCTTCTCCTTTCTGTCCTCGTCCTTCTTGTCTTTCTTTTCCTTCTTTTGTTCTGTTCCTATCTTCTGATCTGTATCGATATCCATAGCGTTCTCGTCGTCCTTCAATGCTTTCTTTGCTTTCTTTTCCTTTTTGTCTTTCGAATCAGACTTGACGGCGGCGGCGGCGGCGGCGGTGGCCTCTCCCTTTTCCTTCTTTTCTTTCTTCTCCTTCTTGCTCTTCTCCTTGTCCTTGTTCTTGTCGACCTTGTCTTCTTTCGTCGCCTTTTCCTTCTTGTCCTTCTTTTCTTTCTTCTCCTTCTTCACTTTCTTCTCTTTAGGAAGCTTTACTGGTTCGTTGCTCTCCATCTCCATCTCTAGTGGGAAATAAAACGCGTAGCAACGCAGAGTCAGCAAGCTTTGTAGCTTCTTATTAC
>Ga0247824_10000869_pt1 | contig 15916 bp, 14 predicted proteins | sample 13C_PalmiticAcid_FD_194412 | JGI IMG/M metagenome (GOLD analysis project Ga0247824, IMG submission 194412) | Soil microbial communities from agricultural site in Penn Yan, New York, United States - 13C_PalmiticAcid_Day48 | ecosystem: Environmental > Terrestrial > Soil > Agricultural land... | reverse complement strand
AATCAGAAGAGGGGAGGTGGGAAGAAAGAGGGCGGCATTGGGCCGTTGGGGAGGTTGTACCTTCATGGGAGGGTTCTCGCGTTCCATTTGCTAGGCATCGCGAGGCCGAGGGAGAATGGGCAAGTGGGGGTTGTGGTGAGGTTGATGAGGTTGGGGTTGAAGGTCGTGAGGGATTGTGTTGGTGAGTCTTGACCCAGTTGGGGTGTGGTTGGGAAATGACTGACGCGAGTAGATTCTGGGGAGGTTGAGTTGGCGGCGCCGGTTATGCAGCTCGCAGCTGATCACAAGACATGGTTGCAGACTATGGCGAAGAGCCTTCCTGAAGAGGAAGCCAGGGAGTGCCGGTGTTTGGAGGTGGAGTACTTCATCATGCGAACAGCACTGGTACGCATACACGACGCGAACCATGGGACTATACTGACTATCGCAGTGTTGGGTGGAAAACAGGCTTGACGTCGCTGAGCACATGTACACCAAGGCCGAACCCCTGAGCCAGTTCCTCACCTCTGAGTATGCCGAACGCCTGGCCGATGTGCTGTACGAGATCGGCAAGTCGCTGTCTGCTCGGGGCGACTTTCCAATAGCAATCAAGTGGTTTGAGCGTGCCAACGAGGTCATCAACGGCCAAGAACTTGAACATCTTTCTCGAGAAGGGCTGGAGTTGCGACTTGCAATCCTCCAAGCTCTTGTTACTGCTCTTTTAGGTATCGGCACACCAGAGGGACTCAACAGAGCCCAGAAATACGTCGACTGTATTGAGGCGGAGGCGGGCAACAAGTTTGTTGTCTCGCTGCTCAAACTTGAACTCCTTCAGAAGACACCCGCCGAGGTCTTTGACAGCGAGGCTTACGGAGATACGCTGAGGCATATCATACGAAACTTCACCTTCTCAGACTCGGGGTTTAAGCTCGTCATGCACCACATCCGGAAGCTGCACGACAAGAGCCCTGGTGCTGGCTGTGCTGTACTGGACGACTTCATAGTGGCACTGAGTCGAGCGGAAAGGGATGGTTGGATGGAGAAGGCCGTGGTAACGCGAATGTGGATGATCACAAACCAGCGGGATTCGGTCAACACTATCAATGCCGCTCAGGGCGTACTTGGGCATCTCACGACGCCGCTGAGCGCGGAGGCGGCCGTGGCCGCGCAGGCGGTAGGTCAGCAGCCGTCCATGTTCGGGTTCCAGACTAACACTCGGTTAGTTGCTCTGGAAGAAGTTGGAGGCAAACTACAGCAAGGGACAGTATGATCTCGCCGAGAGTTGGTGTCAGCTTTCGCTGCACAGCGTCTTCCGAAACTGCGGATCTGGTAACTTGTCCAAGCTGGAAAGGTAGGTCCAATTCCTGATATTGATGGAGTGCAATGGCTGACCAAGGAAAGAAAGCTGCTCATGTGTGCTCTCGCAAGGAACAGCTTGGATTCTGCCGCATCCATTCTACACAAGTTGTCACCGCAGAGCTGGAAAGAGCCCATGACAGCCTACCTTGCGTTCAAGGTCGCCATTCGTGTCGAAGACAGGGAGCTGGCCGAGAAGTGCCTCGAGACTGTCGGTCAAGCCCCAGATAATGTCGATTATCTAGGAGCCTGTATCGCAGAATCACAGAAGGCTGGCGACATCCTGTGCGCCATTGGCGCTCTCAAAAAACTTCAGGAGAAATACGAGTACAAAAAGCCGAGTTCGATCCACTTACCGGCCCTGTTTCGGTGCACCATCCGCTTGTTGACCTTGCTGGCTGACAGACCCGGAGTGGAAACAAACAGTATCGTAGATGATCTTTGTGTAGAGTTTGAGGGTGGTCAGTATCTTCTGAATTGCATCCCTGTCCCTGCTGACTCTGGCAGTTGTGTTAGCACTTAAGCGGCAAGAAGAAGAGGGCTCCTCAGGGCAAAAGCTGTTTACCGTCGACGAGCTCGAGTGGTTTAGCAGAAACGCTTACAACCTTGCCCTGAAGAACACCGCCGCCTGGGAGCTTCGTTGCGTTGTCAGAATGCTCACGGCATGCGTCGACATCATCAGCCATTTTCCTTCGGACTTTGGGTCAAAGGCCGACCTGTCCCTGAAAACACTATTCTCCCATTTTGTTGTCGGATCTGCATTGGTAGCCCTGGCCAGAACGCAAGACAGCATAGAAAAGCAGCGTCAAGACTACGCCACCATGCGAAAACATGTCATGGCCTTTGACCAAGAGCTTCCCGAGTACTTGCCCCAGCTGGACGAAACGTTGCGGGAAGACATGCTCCGGAAGCACGCCACATTACTCGCCTTTGACTTTGAGGCTGCCATCGCTCTACAGCAGTGGGAAGACGTGGGAGGGATCGTCCAGAGGGCGATACCCTGCAAGAATATCACGGCGTTCCAGGCCATGGCAGACAGCCTGCTGCGAACCAAAGCCCCAGGGCAAGGTACCCTCTGCTCCCTGTCCGGCACACATATCTGGCTCTAACGAATTCTAGTCCTATATTCAACCATGCGAAAGATTGTCAACGAGATCTGGGTGCTCGAGAGCTTCGACGCCGTCAAGCTGGCCAAATACACGCGCTGTCTGTTCCAGGCCACGCTACCGCTGGATGACGGGCTGGCGATGAGGCTGTTGGATGAGGCGTGCAGCAAGGCGAGGGAACTTCGCGAGGTGAGCCAACCCCTGCATTACCGTCTTCTTATTTTCGTCCTTCTTTTGTAATGTTTATGGCAACTGACAATCTTTTGCCCCGTGCACCACAGAGCCAAGCGAGATGGCCCGAAGAAGAGCTGGAGTGGATGGCCACGACGTCTTTTAACCACGCCATCGACTGCTACAGCGCGCACGAGACGGAGCGAGCCAAGGAGTGGGCGACCAAGGCGATCAACCTGGCGCATTATTGCAATGACGGGAGGCTGGAGGAGATCTTGCAGAGTAAATACTTGCGGCTGAGCTTTGAGGGGGGATCCGGGTAGGTAGGTTGCTTCCTGTGGTTGGATTTACGGATGAGCTCTGCATCTCGAGCTGCACGTGGCCGGTCTCTGAGAATATCGGAGGTTAGCTCAGAACATTTCCAGTTGATGTAGCTGAGAGGGTGTTGCCATATCGTGCTCATGAGAATGCACTCAGTGGAATCAAAACGGAGTCCTCAAATTGGTATTGATCATAAAAATTAGAGCTTGTCATCCTACGACCCGGATCTTCAGCAAATCCAACCCACATCACCGGAAAGCAACCAAACCGAATATCAACCCCCCAGGTCCACCCAAACCCATTCCTAAATAGCAATAAAGAAACTCTTCTCCCCCTCCTTCTGCGCGACCCTCGCCCTCTCCATGATGGGATCCACGCACGCCAGCCGGATCCTCTCGGGCGTGGCCGGGCTCTCGAGCCTCAACAGCCCATCCGCCACGTCGTCCACCCCGACCGTCGCCTCGACGCCGTACCCCTTCCGCGCCGCCTTCAGCGCGTCCCGAATGGCAAAGAATACCGCGCTGCCCATAAACAGCGGCGGCTCCCCGACGCCCCTGCTGCGCTGGATCGTCCGCAGGTCCTTCCACTCCACGTCCTTGAGCAAACTCACGTTCCACACCTGGGGAATGTCGCGAAACGAAGGGATCTTGTAGGCGCCGGGCCCGCGCGTGGCCAGGTTCCCCTTCATCGGGCCGTTGCGCAGCCACAGCGACTCTTCCATGGTGAAAAGCCCCAGCCCTTGGACGAAAGCGCCCTGGATCTGGCCGTAGTCGATGGCCGGGTTGATGGACTGGCCGACGTCCATCTTGAGGTCGGCGCGGAGGCAGGTCCAGGAGCCCGTGAGCGTGTCGAGCTCGACCTCGGCGGCCGCCACGCCCTGCGTAAAGTAGAAGAACATCTTGCCCGTGTTGGCGCCCCACGTGTAGCCGATCTCGGGGGTCTTGTAGAAGCCCTGCGCCGAGAGGTTGACGCGGTCAAAGTAGGCGGCGTGGGCGACCTCTTTGAGCGTGGCGGACGGGCCGAGCTTGGCGCGGTAGGGCGCCAGGCGCTCGTTGAGTTGCTGGCAGGCGTTGTGGATGGCGTAGCCGTTGAGGTCCGAGGAGGCGGAGGCGGCCGTGGCAGAGGCGTTGGCGACGGTGTTGGTGGCGGTTTCGGAGATGTAGACGTCTTCCATGGGGACGTTGAGAGCTTGCGCAGCGATCATGGTCATCTTGGTGTGCAAGCCCTGACCCATTTCCGTGCCGCCGTGGGCGACGAGGACGGAACCGTCGTGATAGATGTGGACAAGCGCGCCGGCCTGGTTGAACCAGAGCGCTGTGAACGAGATGCCGAATTTGGTAGGGATCAGGGCGAGGCCGCGCTTACGCCACTTGTGCTCGGCGTTGAACTTGGTGATGGCCTCGCGCCGGGCGGCGTAGTCGGACTCGTCCTGAACCTGCTGGTACATGAGCGGGATATGCCAGTCCGTCAGGGCTTGGTTGAAGTGGGTGATCTCCAACGGTTTGTACATGTTGATCTCGCGGAACTTCTCGACGGGCATCCCCAGCCGGTCCGCCACCTCCTCCATGTAAGACTCGGCAATGAACATGCCCTGAGGGCCACCAAACCCTCGGAAAGCTGTGTTGGACATGGTGTTGGTCTTGCAGATGCGACCGCGCACATGCATGTTGGGGATGAGGTAGCAGCCGTCCGAGTGCGACATGGAGCGCTCGCACACAGCAGCGCTGAGATCCCAACACCAACCACCGTTATTGAAGATATCGAGGTCGAGCGCCTGGATCTTGCCATCCTTGTTGACACCCACCTTCCACCTTCCCATGAAGGGATGCCGTTGGCCAGTCGTGACCATGTCCTCCTCACGCGTGAGCATACAACGGACCGGCCTGCGCGTCTTCTGTGCTGCCAATGCAAGGATTGAGCTGAGCTGAACCGATCTGGACTCCTTGCCACCAAAGCCTCCACCCATGCGCTTGACCTTGACAACGACCTTGTTGCTCTGAACGTCGAGGACCTGTGCCGCATACGCTTGGCTAGAAGGGGTCAGCAGATGACTCGGAGACTCAGGAAAAGGGGCACCCACGCTTCGTTCGGATTCTGTGTACTCGACCAAATCTCCATCTCACCATCCTCTGGCTTCGGAATCACCACGGACGCATTCGTCTCCAAGTAGAAATGCTCCTGCCCGCCCATCCTCGCCGTGCCCGTAAACACATAGTCGCACTTCTTGAAGGTTTCCTCGGGGTCGCCCTTCTTGATCTCCCTGAAGAACTCGAAGAAGCTCTCCTTCTCAATGGCCTCTTCGATCGTGAAGACGGCTGGTAGTTCCTCATACTCAACCTTAACCGCACGAGCGCCCTCCGTCGCGCGTGCAGCGGAAGTAGCAAGGATGAGACCGATCGGTTGGCCAGCCGTGTACACCTCATCCTCGGCAAAGAACGTCTCCTGGAAGTGAGGCGCACCCCAACGGTTGGCGCGCGCGCTCGGCATGTCGTTCTTGTCGACGTAGTCCACCACACCGGGGATGTCGAGGGCAGCGGAGTAGTCAACCGATAGCAGCTTCGCGTGGGCTTTTGTTGACAGAACCAGGCAGCCGTAAAGCTCGTTCTTCATAGGTGGGATGTCGTCCGTGTATTGCGCCTCGCCAGTGACCTGCTTGAGCGCTGCCACATGGGGGTTCGACTTTCCGAGCGTCTCTTGCATGTAGGCTGCCGCAGCGTCCTTGTCCTCTTTGCCGGTGGAGATCTCCCGCTCGAGCTCTTCCACCGCTTCCTCATCGGCGCTCCCGCCGAGGGTCTGCATGACTTCGTGATAGAAGCGGTAAAAGAAACCCAGGGCCAACGACTTCCTGTATGAGGCCATACCACCAGGCACACCAAACTGCAGGTCGAAATCCTGCCCCAGCGCATTCATGGCGCCTTCGAGTGTTTCCAGCTCGGCGAACTTCTTCCCAACAAGGAACGCATTCGCCTTCTTTGCTGCCACCGTGGTTGGGGCCATGCCGCCATAGACAAGATTGGCTTCCTCCACAACCCCATCATCGTCGAGTCGCAGCTTCAGGGCTGACGTGACAATCGCAATGTCGTCATCCTTCCGCTTCGCCTGCTTGTAGGCCCGGAAGAACTCGTTCTTGTCCCGAGTCAGAGGAATGCGAATCGAAGCGAGGACCGCTTCGGCGGGCAGCGCTGTTCTGCGATAGCCCGTGAAGAACTCGGCCATCGGAATCTCGATTTCCTTCGTCAATGTCTTCGCGACCAGAGTAACATCGGCGGCCATGAACACGGGGTTCAGGTCTGAAATGGGCGAGGCTGTAACCAAGTTGCCGGCTGGTGTGCCGACATTCCTGATTTGCCTCCCCGCAAAGTACTTGAGCTGTTTGTAGATGGCGGTGAATATCTGGCCGCGGGCTTCCCCGTAATGCTTGAGAGCCTCCTGGCAGACACTCTCGAGGTCTGTGAGTGTGATGTTGCCCCCGATCTCGAGATGGTCCTCGTTCAGCGAATACTGCCTCAGCTCCGCAATGTCCCCCACGAATACCGAGACGGGGTACTGCAGCGCCTTGAACTTGATCTCGATCTGTGTCTCGGTGCTGCCGCCTATTATCTTGGCGTTGGGATACTCGCTCTTGATCTTGAGCAGCTGCTCCAGAGTCACAGGGCGGAACCACTTCTTGCGCTTGTTGCCGAAGGCCAGTGGCTTGAAGTCGTGTTTCTTCAACGCCGGCGGGAAAATGAGCTCGGTGTCGGGCTTGTACTCGATGAACCCCGGTGGCGTAAACCGCTTGATCGGCTGGTCGTCGAGGCCGTCCGCCTTCCCACCGTTGCACCCACCACTGCCCCCATTCTCCATACAACACCCGCCTCCCCCATTCGCCCTGGCGTTCCCGCACCCATTCGCGCCCGCGGCCCCCTTCCGAACGCTAAACGTCTGCGCGGCATCCAGAATCGGCCGGTACCCCGTACAGCGACACAAGTTGCCGTCAAACGCCTCCTCGATATCGTGCTCGGTCGGCGCCTGGTTGTTCCTGAGCAGGGCATACAAGCTCATGACGATGCCCGGTGTGCAGAAGCCGCACTGCGAGCCGTTGCTCTTGGCGACGCGCTCCTGGGCTGGGTGGGGCTGCTTGACGTTGCCGATGCCCTCGACGGTGATGACATGCTTGCCGTCGACTGAGGCGAGGGGCGCCAGACAGGCATTGACGCTCGCGTGGTAGATCTGCTTTGTGGTGGGGTTGTATTGGGAGACGACGACGGTGCAGGCACCGCAGCCGCCTTCGCCGCAGCCGCTGGAGACGGATTGTTAGTGGCATGGGGGATGTGCCGGGGCGGGGCGCGGAAGCGCATACAGCTTGGTGCCTGTGAGGCCGATACCGCGGAGGTATTCTAAGAGGGTGACTTCTGGGTCGATCTCGTCGAGCACCACACGGGTGCCGTTTAGGTAGAAGCGGAGGGTGTCGTCGAAGGTTGTGGTCATCGGCCCGGCCGGGAGCTTGGTGGGTGATGGTGGAACCGCCGAGGGAGACATTGTGCAGCGGGTTCCCGGGTTCCGGGTCGGGTGCGCCTTCCTCAGTTAAAGTCTTCCCAGGATTCGGAAGCAAGTGCAGCTTTGTGTGATGTCCTCACTGTGACATTCCAGCAAATGGAAGCTCACGGTGCAATAGGTAGGTAAGGTAGCTTGTTGGTAAGAGCTACGAGCACTGGTGGCAGGAGTGACTGGTATTCTTGTACCAATTAGGTAGGTATGTTGTTGGTATGCAGAGTGGCCCCGGCCCAGCGAGGTAGTACGAAAGGTAAAGGTGAGATGAAGATGGGATGCCAAAGTGGAAAGTACCAGGTAGGTAATGTGTAATAGAGGATGGGTGAGGTGGCAAGCTCCTTTAAAGGAGAGGACGCCACCTGCCTTGTGTCGGTTTACCTGGATGTCTCACTGCCCGCTCAAGAGCGGCACGCGCACAGGATGCCCCGCATGCCCTCCGCTCTGCGCCTGCCTCAACGAGTAGTATTTGGGGTAGGGCAGGGATATTGGTTTGGACTGGAACCTGTCGAATCCCCACTGCCAGCTTCTTCTCAATACCTGTACAGTAATAGGAAGATAGGCGCACGCTTTGCACCACACGGAGCGAATAAGGTTCCCGGTTGCTTGCTTCAACCCGACTCCCTGCAGCGCAGCTGTGGAGGTTATCAAGAAGAGTGGGGTTCCTTCTGGTGCTATCAGCCCCACTCTCCAGGGGTTTATGCATTGATTGATGTCGGCCAGCTCCGGCAAGCGCCAGCCGCCGCTGGACGACGAAGTGTTTCGGCGGCTTCCATCCCCTAACCCTGGAGCAGTTTCTCCTGGCAACGCACCCCGACCCAAACCCCTGAGTTACCCCCTTTTCCTCAAATACGAGATTTTGGATTATGCCTAAAGTTAACCTGTAAGACAGTAGAGAACTCGTTGTACAAGAAATAGCGGAAGTGACACAACTTGAAATTGATTCGCTGCCATCTTGTAGGCCTTGCGCCGATGTGCCTTTGAAATGCACACCCAAGTACGCAGAACAATGTGTCCATCTGCATCAACCCGCGCCTGGCAAGGGATTGAGTAGAACCCCGGTTGTAACTAACTGCAAGACAGCATCAAACCAATCGCATTGGCCCGTCTCTTTACTTCTGCGCATCGCTCAGGCTGCATCTGGAACATGATACACCTTCCCCTCTCCCAGCAACGACCACCACTCCAGTTTCCCCGACAGCGGCACCTCCCTCCAATACAACCCCGTATTTACGGGCGGCGGTTCATTGCTGATATCCCGTACAGACTTGGGTTTCCCGCCGTAACCGATATACAGCCTGCCCGTCCGGCCAACTTCACAAGTCCCCCCCGCCCAGTCGAACCGGAACGAGCCGACGCAGGCGCGATCGCCGTTGGCGTAACGGAGAAGCAGCCCCATGACCGAACCTGCCCAGGCGCCGACCTGGCGGCTCCTGCAGGGGACCACCTCCACAAGGTCGTCCAGACGGCACGACGAAAAGAACTGATTGCTACTGTTGGGGTCGCGGGCGATCCGGGGCGACGCAGGGACGAACGACCGGGGCCACTCTCGCGGTTCCACCGGCTCTCTCTTGTCAAAGGCAAAGTGCGCATGGCAGCCCGACTTTCCTGGAGCGGGGATGCGTCGTTGTTCCCATTCGAAGGCGCCAAAGTAGAGAGATGCTCCGTGCCTGTCCGGTTTCTGGACGCAGACGTACGAGCGCTGGGGAGACATCGGCTTGGAGCGCCAGCTGGAAAATGACGTGTGTCTTCCGCGGTTGGTGACAAACTGTAGAGGGAGATGACCCGGGAGAATCAGTACGAGACATGCTAGCAAGAAGAGCAAAATTCCTACCGCCAATCCAAAGTCTATGTGGTAGCCTACGGAATGCGGCGGAGACACCCAAACCTCGGTCACATATTCCCCTGGATTTATTGGCATATGAACCCAGTGAAAGCGGGCAGTATCCCGTATCCAGTCATAGTCGGGATCTTGTTTTCCTCCCCAATGCGCCTGTAACATGCACAGACGGTCGTGGTCCAAGGCTGCAGAATACCCCGTAATACCCGGGTGGTTGTACTCAAGTTGGATCATGCGAAGGTGAGGAGCGCGTGGAAGTGACTTGGCGTGTTGGAGGAAGGGGGAGGACCAATCTGTATCCACAAGAAGGATGGGAGAGCCAGGGTCTCGGATTGGCCAGCTGATGTGCTTCCGAGGGTTGGGGCCAGGGGAGGGATCAGAATCAGAGATGTCACGAAGTTTCAGGCCCTAGAGTGCATTGTGAGAACATAAACTGGGCCAAGGATGGATGTCGATGTACTCACATCGGTCTTGATCCAGAGGCGTGATATTCCTTCTTCTCTCGACAAGTGTTTCCACCAAAGCCCTGGTACGGAACCTGACCCGGGGAGGACACGGTTGGGGCACGCAAACTGCACCTGCCGCACACCAAGATGGTCGAAGGCAACATACACTTTGTGTATGGTTCGGGCTTTGGCGGCATCCAGAATCAGATACTCTCGGGCGGCCGCTTGTGCCCTTCTTCTATTGCGCAAGGCCTTGATGTAACGAACGCCTTCGAATTGCACATAGCTTGCGTAGACGTCCCGCGAAAGGTCAAGCATGGAAAGAGAGCTAGCCGGCTTTGATGGACTAGGCGCATCCTTCAGCTTAATCTGGGCTACGCCTGCAGCCGCCGACACAGAGACGAGCAAGGCGGCAATCTTCAGCCATAGTTCGGTAGGGAGATGTGGTTTGGCAAATGCTTGTCCCAACTGCCCAGCCGCCTGATGCTGTAGATAGACCTCACGCCGCCGGGAGTCCAAGCGAGTGGGTTGGAACTGGTATGCCAAAGCGACAAATAACTCGGGCGAGAGAGCAGCTTGAGCCACGTGAAAGCATGCGATGTGGTAGCAAGGCACGAGTGTCGTGGGATGGTACGGAGGGAGGCGCAGACAGATGGGAGCGTTCTTGTATTGGACATCGGGCCAGGATTCATTCTTGTCAAAGTCAAATTTCTTCGAGATGTCACCGACATTGGTTCCTGCAGAGCAAAATGGTGAGCGGGTGAGCGGGCGCCAACTCCAGCTGTGAGGATCGGTGACGCCACACACCCACAATAGCGGGATCACCGTCCTCTAGGTCGAACCGGCATATCTCGCATCGAGTTAAAGCAACGTAATGCTTGCTTGGCTGATCCGTAGCCGTTGATGACCTGTTGCCACTTCTCATCCATTGAAGCATTGAGTAACCGAGTTGAACCCAACGGCCAGCACAAGCCGTCGATCGCAAGGACGCGTGGAACGAAGGAGACGGCAATGTTACAGCGCCAGATCCTTTGTGAAAATTGGTGTCGCTTCAGGTAGAGAGAGAGCAAGGTGAGTAGGCGGTGTAAAAATCCGGGCTTCAACCTGGAACCAACCGTCGCTCGAAGTTGTCAAAATGACGGAAGGCACGAAGTGTCAATGTTGGCAACCATCACCTCCAGGCAGGCCCCAGGCAGGTCGTGAGGTGCCTGGTGAGTGAGGGTTAGGGTGTAGTGCAACCCGAATCCGGCACTCAGGTTGCACCTGGACTGGCTCCTTCCTCCATTCGGGTACCGGTCGCGATGCCCTGGGTTTCCGCTGACACAAATCACCAAGCCGATGGAGATCCGAACGCATTTTCCACACTTCAAACCACTCGGGCCGTCAGCTTCAGTCCACAGCAGCCGCGAGCCACAGGGAGTTGGCCCGAAGTCGGGACTGGGCGAATGGTCTCCACTTTCCACAACCCCGACCATCTCCAGTTCACAGCTCTTCAACCTCACAACTCGACACCTTCGTGAGAACCCCCGCTTGAACCCCTCTGCTCTGTACTGGGCCCGAGGAAGATGCTTACGATACCCGGAGGATGGAAGCCTTCCCAGATGTGGTTGAGGTGTTCCGCCTTGACGCAGTTGGGTGTTGACAATGTGACAGGACTGCATTGTGCATATCCAACACCACTTAGCGAGCGGCCCCAACACGCCGAGCCCCATGTTTGCAGTGTGCCTGGCCGATGCTCAGACGCAGCATGAGATGCAGAAGTCAATGTTTCGTCCATGGATGGGCCCATTTGTCCCCTGCGCTGGTCTGTCGGGCCGCATGCCAACCGAGCCATTGACGCAACCCCTCCTTCTCCGCATCCGGACGCAGGGTGCTGCTTGTTGGTCGCATCGTGGACATGGGCAGCCGTGTTGGGGATATGGACGCCGGGTATTAAACAAATACCGCAGCAGTGAGCGCAGGCAGCTCACCCAGGGTGGGGTATAGAATGGCATGAAACGTCGCCCGTTTTTGGCTCGACAATGGATTCCCCTCTTCCCTCTCACAGTACCCAGACGCGACTCGTCTAGACCACAACTACCCCCCAGTGCACATCACCAAGATGCAACCCCAACCTCAGTTCTACAACATCATCAATGATGAGCTGCGGGGCAGCGAGACGACGCACCGGGTAACCGACCCCCGGACCGGAGACGAGCTCTGGCCCTGCCCGGTCGCCTCCACCCAGGACTTTGAAGATGCCGTCGCCGCCGCGCAAAAGGCCTTCACGACCTGGTCGCAGACCACGGTTCCCGAGCGCCAGGCGCTCCTCATCAAGCTCGCGGGCGTCATCACCGCCAACGCCGACGAGCTCGCGCGCATCCTCATGAAGGAGACCGGCAAGTCCCAGATCCTCGCCGGCATCGACATCCAGGCCAGCGTCGGGCAGTGCTTCTACTACGCGCACAACGCGCTCTCGGACGAGGTGCAGCACGAGGACGCCACCTCGCGCGTCGTCGCCACGCACATCCCGCTCGGCACCGTGGCCGCCATCTGCCCGTGGAACTTCCCGCTCATCCTGTCCAACATCAAGGTCGTCTCCGCCCTCGTCACGGGCAACTGCGTCATCGTCAAGCCGTCCCCCTTCACCCCCTACGCCGTCATGAAGTGGGTCGAGCTTAGCCGCGGCATCCTGCCCCCCGGCGTCTTCCAGGTGCTCAACGGCGGAGCCGATTTGGGAGCTGCCATGACGGAGCACCCCGGCATCGCCAAGGTCAGCTTCACGGGCACCATCGCCACGGGCCGGCGGGTCATGGCAGCGTGCGCGCGCACGCTCAAGAAGGTGACGCTCGAGCTGGCGGGCAACGACGCGTGCGTGGTGTGCGCGGACGCGGACCTCGACCGGGTGGTGCCGGCCGTCGCGAGCGGCGGGTTCTACAACGCGGGCCAGGTGTGCGTCGCGAGCAAGCGCGTGTACGTGCACGAGAGCATCTACGACGAGTTTCTGAAGCGGCTGGTCGGGGAGGTGCAGGGCAAGTACGGCATCCAGGAGGACGGGTACGCGCCGAGCGTGTTTGGGCCCGTGGACAACAAGGTCCAGTATGACGTGGTCAAGGGGATCGTGGAGGATTGCAAGAGCAAGGGGTACGATATCGTGCTCGGGGGGAACACGGAGGGGCTGGGGAAGGGGTTCTGGTTGCCGCCGACGATCGTCTCGCGGCCGCCCGAGGACTCGGTGCTGGTGCAGCAGGAGCAGTTTGGTGAGTTTCTTTGCCTGTTTTTCCAGTCTTCTACTGACCTGAATCAGGCCCCATCCTCCCGATCCTCTCGTGGTCCGACGAAGACGACGTCATCAAGCGCTCGAATCTGGCCAACGCCGGGCTGGGCGCGTCGGTCTACTCGTCGGATCTGGCGCAGGCGGAGCGTATCGCGCGGCGTCTCGAGGCCGGCAGTGTCTGGATCAATCAGCCGGAGAGGCCCAACTGCGGGGCGTACTTCTCGGGTATCAAGGACAGCGGGTTCGGCGGCGAGATGGGCAAGCAGGGGCTGCTGTCCTACTCGTACACCAAGTGCCTGCATTTCCCCAAGTGAGGTGGGCGGCAGCAGGCGGTGCTGGGCGTTAGCGATTCCTGTTCCTGTGTCCCTTTAACTTTCCAAGCGATGCGAGGCAGGTCTTGGGCAGGTCATCATCAGTTCACTGTTGGATACAGTTAGAGTTGAAATACCTTTTGGAAGCTGCTCTGAGTCAACTCAGAGGGAAACACCATGTTGGGGTCCAGGGGCGTCCCAGACGTGAAAAAGTAACAACCACAGTCGGTGTCAATGACTGGGACCTATCCCATCTGCGCTTGATCTTCCGCCCACCCTCGGCCCCACCAGAAACCGGCCATCTTGGCGGTGCGGAGAGCCGAGTACCCCACCCTGCCGGGGCCGGGCGGGGGGCCTTCGCGTCTTTGCCAGGCCCCGACAGCACCGAGATCGCGGAGCGAGCCCAGGGATGGCGCAAGAAGAAGACAAACGAATAACTGTTGCTTCAACTATCTATCGAGATATGATCAGTTTAGCTTCCCAGCAGTCTCGTCCTTGGTCAGCCCGGCCACTTTCAAGGATTAAAATGTTATGTATCGACTCATCAGAGGCGTGTATTTTGTAGTGAGAGGTTGTGTTCCTGAACTGCTTGGTCTCATATCAAACCGAAGCCAAGCCATGTGAGCTCTCGTCCCATCCGGCAAATCCGGACATCGCCAATGCCACGGCTTCTTGCGCGGGAAGTGATAGCCGTATTGTAAGAGACAAACCAGAAATCATGATTCGCACCTGGTTTCCCATTTGGACAGATTCGCGGGCCTTGTGGCAAGGGGTCGTCACGCTGCCTCGGCATCTTATTGCATCCCCGCATCCGCATCTGGGGTAAATGTGGGGAGACAACGCCGGCGCGACAGGGGTGCAGGCCCGAAGCACATGAGACGAGATCCATATAAGACGGATCTCGTTCTTTCATCTTGAGCACCTCAGTTCACCCTCGATACTCACAACCCGGGCCCGTCCTCACTCAGTTTTCAATACCAAAAGAAAACAACACACCACACCATGGCACCCAAACAAAAGCAGCCGTGCTACGTCCTGGGCGTGGGCATGACCAAGTTCATCAAGCCCCGCGGCAAGGTCGACTACACCGAGCTCGGCTACGAGGCCGGCATCAAGGCCATGCTGGACGCCCAGATCTCGTACGACGACGTCGAGCACGGCATCGCCTGCTACTGCTACGGCGACTCGACCTCCGGCCAGCGCGTCTTCTACCAGTTCGGCATGACCCAGATCCCCATCTACAACGTCAACAACAACTGCTCCACGGGGTCCACGGGTCTGGCCATGGGCCGCAACATGATCGCCGCCGGCGCCGCCGACTGCGTGCTGGTTGTCGGGTTTGAGAAGATGATGCCCGGCAGCCTGCAGAGCTTCTTCAACGACCGCGAGCCGCCCCTCGGCACCACCTACGCCATGATGGCATCGACCCGCGGCCTGACCAAGGCGCCCGGCGCCGCGCAGATTTTTGGCAACGCCGGGCAGGAGTACATGGAGAAGTCAGTTTCCCCTTTTTCCCTCCGCCCACCGTACCATAACTAACCCCCCCCGGCAGATACGGCGCCAAACCCGAAGACTTCGCCGAGATCGCGCGCATCAACCACGTGCACAGCGTCAACAACCCCTACTCGCAGTTTCACGACGTCTACACGCTCGACCAGATCATGGCCTCGCCGCAGATCCACTCCCCGCTGACCAAGCTGCAGTGCTGCCCGACGTCGGACGGCGGCGCGGCGGCCGTGCTCGTCTCGCAGGCCTTCCTCGACGCGCGGCCGCACCTCAAGGACCAGGCCGTGCTCATCGCGGGCCAGTGCCTCGCGACGGACGCGCCCTCGCTCTTCTCGCAGAGCGCCATCGACCTGGTCGGGCGCGAGATGACGCAGCGCGCCGCGAGCGTGGCCATGGCCGAGGCCGGCGTCGGCCCGAGCGATTTCGCCGTGTGCGAGCTGCACGACTGCTTTAGTGCGAACGAGATGTGCCTGCTGGACGCGCTGGGCCTGTCGGAGCCGGGCAAGGCGCACGAGCTGGTGCGCGCGGGCGGGATCACGTACGGCGGGAAAGTGGTGGTCAACCCGAGCGGCGGGCTCATCTCCAAGGGCCACCCGCTGGGCGCGACGGGCATCGCGCAGTGCGCGGAGCTGGTGTGGCACCTGCGCGGGTGGGCCAACAACCGCGCCGTGGAGCACACCAAGTGGGCGCTGCAGCATAACTTGGGCTTGGGCGGCGCGGCGGTGGTGACGGTGTACCGGAGGGCGGACGGGAGCGAGGCCAAGGTGGTGGACTCGGCGACGGTCGGGAGGGTCAACAAGCAGGGGTACAACCCGGCGGTGGAGGCGCGGGGGTTCACCGAGGAGCAGGCCAAGCGGGTCAGGAGTAAGGACAAGTCGAACGACTTTGCCCTGACGGCGACGCGGCCTATGATGCAGGCCGCGCAGGCCAAGGTGTAGACCGTGGGATATGGTCTTTTGTGTAGTGCTCAATGATAGCATGCTGGCGTCGCCAGGATAATTTGAAGCGAGATTCGGATGTTCAATCGCTGGTCGTGCCCCTGAATATACCGGAACACTGGCCTAAGAACGCCTGAACCTGGATGAGAAGGGGGG
>Ga0247824_10000868_pt1 | contig 15952 bp, 17 predicted proteins | sample 13C_PalmiticAcid_FD_194412 | JGI IMG/M metagenome (GOLD analysis project Ga0247824, IMG submission 194412) | Soil microbial communities from agricultural site in Penn Yan, New York, United States - 13C_PalmiticAcid_Day48 | ecosystem: Environmental > Terrestrial > Soil > Agricultural land... | reverse complement strand
TCTATATACTCTCTCTTCCCCTCACCCTCTCCCGCCTGCCCTCTCGCCCCCTCTGTTCATCTCTGATGTTTGTTTTAGTGTGATACAATTACCATTCCTCTAGTTCTCCTAGGTTTAGCTGGCAGAATGCGTCCACACGTGTGTATTCAAGCTACCGGGTTAATATGGCACGCAAGAAGCGGACAAAAAAGAAGAAGGACGAGCTGAATATCACGGGCGTAATGGGGTTGTTAACCTTGTGATCGGTTCACCACGTTTGTGGTTGCGCGAGGAAGGCAACCAAGAGGCCCGCAGCAGCTAGGGATATGCCCCTGCAGCGGTCTACAACCCTAACCCTATATATATGACCAAGTTACGGCTCTGCCCGTGATACTAAAACCCAAGGTCGCGAAACCAAAAGGCCCCGTCGACGTCCAGAGGCAGTATGGCGTAATGCTGCCGTACGGCCAGCCATACGGCCGGTCCCTGTATTGCAAGAGACATAGCATGAAAACCAAGCGAACCGTGCTAGGCAGATCGCTACCCTACTACATACTTCTGGCGACGTACTGTCATAGGCCTAGCTGTGACCATAGTATATGGTGGGCGATGACGGGTTCGCTGGGCAGAGCGAACAATGTTCCCATCCTTTGGGTGTTGCGGGCGATCTAGAGAATGCCTGAGGCGCGTTAAGCCGGAGCCGCTTCGAGGGGGTGATATCGGGCAGCGAGGCTCTACGCCGACGATTCGACGCCTGCGAGTGCTCGGCTAACCTGGCGCCTTCGCCCAAAGCAACAACCTGTGCCTGCTGGGCGTAGAACCGGAGATGCTCGATGTACAGTTCTCCAAGGAAAGGAAGAAATCGGTCTGCTGGCCAGCCCCTTGTAGGATGGCGGTCGGTGCTGGCGGAGTGCTATCCTCGAAGACGGGCCGGGGGCAGAGTATACAGGACTATCCTGTTCGCTCTCTACGGCACTGTCGGTATCCAAACCATCTGGTCAAGCATTTCCGGGGGGTAGAGGGATTGGGAGTAGCAACGGCAGAGCTAGGGCTATAGGGAGGGGGAGGAGAGTCGGCGACCGACTGGTTACGGCAAGTGCTATCGGTGTACTTAGCAAGGAAGGTATCAGTGGACTCGCTTACGATAGGATCCAAGGCTGGGTGGTTCGATTCCTCCTAGGCAGTGCGGCCGGTGTCGGCAAGGAGGGCATGAGCCCCACCAGGATCTAGAGCCGTCTGACTGGAGTCCTCCAACGTAATAGCCCCCTGAGAATCGATTCTTATAGGGGCGTCGGAATGGTCCTAGGGGGAGCTGACGAGCCCGGGCTGCCGGCTCTATCGGCCTGGGGCAGGACGGCAGCGAATTGCTAATGGACCAGGAGACTAAAACAGTCGAATCCGAGGCCGTTCGGTACGTCGTCGATAGGCAGCTCCTCGTGGCGAGATGGATCTTGAGACTAAGTCTTGAGACGTTCCAGGTTATGCTGTTCGATCGGGTTCGCCGACGGTCTTACCGGCCGCTGCCCGACTTTACGGGATCGCTATAGAATCGACCAGTTCAGGCCCGACACGGTGTTGTCCCATCGGGGCACTTTCCGGGCCGCAGCACGAAGCTGGTTGTAATATTTTCCCCCTCTAGAGGCCCACTGGTAGTGTTGGATGATGTGTCGGTCCCAGCAGCGTGTAACCTCCTTAGGGCGGAAAGGCAGCTAGATTTCATGTCGTCACCTTCGCTAGCAAGCCCAAGGAAGCGACGCCATCGCACCGTATCGTCTTCCTCGCTGGATATTCGGCTCTGTGTCTGTTTCTGCTGCTAGTATATAGGATACTCGGCCGATATGATCAGCACGTAGGTAGCGACGAGGAGTTGCAATCCGGTCTGCCGATCTATCAGCTCATCTCGTTTCTGTACGTATAGCTTATATCTCGCTATGTCGGCCTTGCAGGAGCGGAGTTCGTCATGAAAGTGGTCGGCCTGCAGAATTGCGCGGGCGTCAAGGTGAAGGAATCATCGTCCGGTTCGGCATCCAGATACATCCTAGGGGTCTGGGACGACGACTTGCTCGCAGGAGGTAGCGGGACGGGTGGGTACGCTATGTCGGGCGTAACTGTAGTCCTTCACTGCGGTACGGGCGGCTATGATGATGCTGGGAGAGTACCGTGGGAAAGCTACGCGCGGACCGGGGCCCCACGTTTGCTGGTGATTTTCCGACCAGCAAATGTGGGGCCGGTAGGAATCACGCTGGGTCGTCGACACCCGGGATGACCAACTCACCTTCTTATTCCATTTGTAGAAGCCGTCCCCTGATTGGCAGTTGTCCCGCGGCTTCGAGTTATCGTTGGTGATAAGTTGGGCACGTGCCGGATTGATTCATACGATCTACTGTCTGGGCCGCCAATCAAAGCGTGTGGCGTCGTCGTCAAGCCGGTATAGCAATCGAGCTTTCGCATCTGATTGGTGGCGTCATGTAAACGATCCGGATTGGGAACCCGACGCGGCCCAACCAGCGTGTCGGTAACCAATTAAATTAAAGCATTAGCGAGGTTCCTGACCTACTCCCTCTCAATGCCCCGAGCTATGCTCAACATGCCAGCCGTTCCTAAGGTAGGTATCTATCCTCTACGATAGTATCGGTATCTCTATCATCCTCGCATGCATTACAGTGACTCGAGCCCACTTCGCTTCCTGCTCCGCGCTTCCAATTCTTAAAATCCTCCGACAGCCTGATGACACTAGCCCCTAAGACCTTAAAAGTCTCCTCCACCCTCGCTTGAGTGGATATGACCGTCTCTATCCTCTCAAGCAACTTGTGCTGGTTTTGAACCACCCATTTCATCATGTCTTGTATAGCGATAAGCCGCTTATATGTTTCGTGGCTGCTCGTTATCTCGATTTGGGGGAGTAGCGTCTGCACTCTCGGGAATAGAGACAGGCCTCCCTCTGAGCCCCTATAGCCGGCGGTGGACGTCGTCGTCGGTACCGTCAGGTAGGCGTGAGGCGGCGTCGGCTCATGGGAGCCGGTAGCGTCGTCGAGGTTTGGGAAGAGGCCGAAGTCGTGATACTGAGACATCTTGGTATGGTCGTAGCTTGCCGAGCTCTGTGTATTCGAGTAGTGAGATGGGGAATTCTTTCTCTCGGCGTAACATGGGAATGCCCGCTCTAATATATGCTGAGCTGGAGCAGCGATCTTTTGTGAAGTCTACGGCGCCGATAGGACCGAGGGGAAGCGGCGCTCCATTACGGTATATAAGTCCCTCTCTCGTTGGTCTTGTCGGCGGCAAGATATACGCCAAACATAGGCCTTAGGATGCCAAGGTATTATCTGAATGCTCCTGCTATCTATGATAGGCAGACTGCAACCCCCTTCGCCAGCCCCCGCTTATGTTAGCATTATGCCTTTAGCTGAAACCTGTTTTGTTTATCCTAGCCACTAACCATCACCCTCCCCCTTTTCCCTCTTTAACGTTAGCGCTAACAGTCATATCCTCGGCAACCCTTCTCGTACCAGACAGCGCCCTCAGCTTCCCATTAATATACGAATGGTAAGGTGCTACTCGAGGCGCTCGGTCGCAAGGGGCACGCCAATGCCCGCCAATCAAAGGACCTAATTCCTCTATGTTCTGGTACAGTAATACAAGGCACGATGAAGGGATCAAAGGAAGCATATAACTTCCACTTTCTCGGAGCTTACTATCAAATCCCTGCAAGCATTAACTAATCCCCCTCCCGTACAGGAGCCATTTGACAGACTCCGTCCATGTCATTACGCCGCCTGCCACGTCTGCGCGGTCGCCGGCGAACTCTACTATAGCCGGCCCCATCTGCTCAACTTTGAGTGATGCCTCGAGAAACTCCTCCCAGGCCGCTAAGTTATGGCCGTCTTCTAACATCTTCCTTTGCCTGCCGAGAGCCTCATATATGAGACACTCCTCATGCATCTATCCCATATAGCCCCTCACGCTACATCTAAGGAGCGTCTTGTCTAGGTTCTCCGGGGTGCTATACTGTATACAGCACGGATAGTCTGAGAAGTCGAGATCGGTTAATAACCCAGAGGGTATACACAGGGAGGGACGGGTCTATACCGAGAGCTCACGAGTTCTAACATCGTATGCCTGCCTCCAATACGGGTCGTATTTTATCTCCTCGCTTCCTTCGTCCTACTGCTCCACTGTCGCCTTCGAGGTAATAGTAATGTCCACTACGTAATGTTAGTATCGGCTCGCCGAGATCCATAGTATCGTATATCTTGAAGTTGTCCCGGGATTCAAAGGGCGAACTCTGCCGTTCGGTCCTCCTCGCGGCACATTCGGTGTCATCCTTCGTACGCCGGTGCCCCTTGCGATCAGAACTGATGATTATGACAGTGAACGGGCATTCGGCCATGTTGTCCTCGAGCTGCAGGTACCCAGTGATAAGACTGCATACCGCTCTCGGCGCGTGAGGTTTGGGGACGAACGGAAAGAGGAATAGAAGCGGCGAAAGAGATACAAGACCCCGGGAGACGACGTCGCTGGCTCTCTTCGTCGGTCAGGAGCCGGTAATCGGGCCCGAGAATGGAAGCACGTTTACAGGGATGCAGTTGTTGGCCGACCGCCACGCCCCCTGAAACCTTCAGAAGATTTGGGCGCTAATTGCTTTCCGCAGCTTGTATGGCTAAGGACGGCAAGACGGAGGCATCATTATGGTAGGCGTTGGGAATTATCTCATTTTTCTGCACGATGATCTGACCGCCAATCGGGCACCACCTCTACCCTTACTGTTGGTGATTAACAACAGGCTACAGCTGCCCAACTTATCTTTATCAAGCAGCCGGTCGCAAACAGGGAGGTGATCACATAACTAGCATATCTTCTGAGCCAACATGGAGGGTAGGGACTGAGCACAACTGGCTAAACCCGCCCAGTCGGCTAAAAATAGACCTCGTATTTCTATCAAGCAGGTAGCCCTTAACAGGGAGGCGATCTTATCTTATAAATTCCGAACCAACATAGAGGGTGGGAACTAAGCAAATAATTGGCCGAACCAGCCGGACCGAATCAAGACAGGCTATTTCAATCGAGCAGTTGGCTCTGAGCAAGATAACAACATCGTAGTAGTAATTGTCACAGTGGCTATGGCGGCCAAGGTCAGAGGCGTGATGCCAGAGGACGAGCTAGTCTGGTCGCTTGTCGTATCAAACGGGGAAGTAGTGCTATAGGTCGTGGATTCGCTGGCCCACGTTGACGTCGGGAGAGCTGAAGTCGTCGATGACTTTCCAGAAATGGTGATTCCTGTCTACGACGAGGTCGACGAGAAAGACCTTCCAAGAGGTAGGGTTGTCGTTCCCGTGCCCGAGCCAGATGAGAGACCAGAGGTGGTCCGAGTGATAAAAGTGGTAGCGGTCCCCTCTTGGTCGGAGACACAGCCGGCCTTGCTAACAAACTGCAGGCTCGTCGAGCTGAGGTCCCCGGTCCTGCCGGTCAGAAGCATATGGCTGCAAGTCGATACGAGTGCTTGTCCCTTGCAGCGCCTGGGCAGTTAGCTAACGCAGCGAACAGGGATGAGGATAAGTACTGACCACACGACAAACGTATCCCCGTTAGGTATACCTACGGGAACTGTGAACTCGATAACCTCCGAGCCGACGCAACTAACTGGCCCAAACGACCAGGTGATTGGCAGTACGGCCGGATCCGTAAAACCTAGTATAGCCTCGCAGCGCTTGCCCAAGGGGTTGTCAACCCTAAGAGAGATTAGCCCATCTCTCCGCTCCTGGGGCGGTTGGGAGGTACCTGGCAGAGAGTACGGATCCAGCAGACGCCAGCGTCGGAGGGTCCCAGGTGTATATGCTGGGGATGATGGATCCGATGAGCGAGAGGCTGCTGGACACCATAGTGCTGAAGTACCTCGGTATTGTACGATGATGGGACTGAATCTCGGGGATAACGACGATATGGTCGACCAGTCTGGGAAGATTGCTCGAAAGCTGAGTAGAAATATGTTTGGTAGGGATATAGATTCGTGGAAACACTTTCCCGTTAGTAGATGCCTGGAACTGTTGGTTCAGGTTTCCGAAAACCATAATGATACGGGCGGCGCTTAAGCGGCCGATCGAACAGGCCGCTCTGATGTGGCGGCTCAACAAGGTATATATAAAGAGCATGCATCGTACTATATAGAAGACATATAATACGGTTAATCACCAAGTCCCTCTTTGGCTCTGCACATTACTACAACCCTATCGCTATAGCAGCCCCTTGTTTGCTATCCCCTTAGGAGACATATTACCCCCGGACATCATAGCTCAGTATACCAATTTTGAGGAATTCATAGCCCTTTATTTCAACGCCCTCGGCAATCCTAGGCTGACTCCGCCTCCGCCTCCTACCTATACTGCCCAGCCGCCGGCGGCCCACAAGGCAATTGGGGTCGGGTACGAAACTCTGCTTGAGGCGCCTATGCCCTCGATTTCGACCACCCAGCCGCCGGCCTTCTACGGCCCAGCAATTGAGGAACGTAACAGGAGGGCATATAAGCGGCTTATTATCATGGAGCGGATGGTGCAGTGGGTCTACGACAACTAGCTCAAGTTGATCGACTCGGTCCAGAAAGCCGTCTTAAATCTTGGCAAGATGGAGGAGAGCGTAGGGGCTACGAAAGCTACCATCGACAAGCTCTCTGAAGATTTCAACTGCTGGATGAGCGAGGCAGATGGCATAATGGAAGAAGACACATCAGATAGCGAAGAGGGGAGCGAGACCGAGGTCGAAGACGAAGATCGATATATGGATGCTCTCGTTGATGGGGATTTTTTCTCCTAACTCGAGTAAGGGGGGAAAGGGCAATAGTGCTTATCTTGGCTCATTGCCTTTTTTAGCGGTCTGTCTTTTTTGTTATCTAGTTCACGTATCTGGTATACTGATAGCGGCAATCTGGTTCATCTTCTACATATGTCAGTCTATAATAAGAGAAGCTGTGCTTGCATTCAATACCCAAGATCATTCCTTTATATGAGTGACCATGGACAAAGCGCTCCTACCCATCCCGAGGCCTCGGCAGCGGTGCTAGTACGGCGGTACTGCTCTTAGCCCTCTAGCTGCAGGCCTCAAACGTGAGAACGAGCAGCTAAGGAGTGAAATTGAAACGCTCTCGTACAGGATATGAGAACTCTCAGAAGCTCTACAGATAGAGAAAGACAAGGGTGCTATCCAGCAATGCGAACAGTTGCGAGAGCAAGTTCAGTATCGCAACACTGTCATCGACGTTTAGAACGACGCGCTACGAAGCATTCTCAACTTTGTCCATATTACGGCTTCTGACTATATAGCTAAACTGGGCAGAAGGCAGCAACATATAACATCCACCCCGATCACTGATGAGACTTCCGATATTTCTCTTAGGCCCTGGGTATAATGTGAGCAAGGCGGGATTCAGAGACCTTGAGATAAACCGTATTATGTCAGCTTCAGTCCTACTATTTTCTTCTCCAGTATATGCGCTAAAGGGTAATATTTAGGTACATTATCCCAAGATTCTCAGAAGGGGGGGAGTAATAAGTGGCAGGTGCCTCTTGATCGAGATGCTCGTGTACCTATATGTATAGATTATAAGATATATTAGAGGATATAGATGTTCCTAAAACTGAAACTATATACCAGTAAGCTAAGAAGGAGAGTCAGGTAACTTATAACGAGAAACAGGAGTTCGGTTTTCTTGTTTACGGAAACAGCAGGCTTCAGTGAACGATATAAATCAGACAAAAATTCTATATATGACCGAGAGAGAAAAGAGTTAAGGCAAGATGGCACAGCTCCCTAAAAGCTTCCTAGCAAACCTTATTACATTGACTGCTGCAAGTTGTTAGTAGTAGCACTGATCCCTATGCGCCAGACTTACAGTAACAATATCCTAGACCAGTGCCTAGCTACCGTTCTTGGCTTTATAAACCCTAAAGTGTTCTTCGATGTTATTACCAACCGGCTTGACGGAGTCGTTTTTCCGATCCTATATTTACAAGTTGGGAACCTAGTGCTGGGTCTTTTTATTTTAACATGGGAGTGGCCTCTAGGGTTCCTTAGGCGTTCTTGGATTTACCATAGCTATACCGTTCGGTTTATCTGCCTTCCCCTTGCGGCGATAGCAGCAGTGTTCTTGTACTAGGCCACGAATGCAGCCTTGTACTACCTGATCGGATGTTCCATATACGTCGCGGCATATCGTAGCGGAGAGGTAAGTGACGGACCAGGAGCTGACAAAGTCTAACTATATAGCAGGTAATCGATATAACACCCCTATTGTTACTATAAGTTCTTCTAGGATGGGAACTGCGACCAGACTGCTCTGATAGTAAGTCCAACTAGGTGCAATGGTTAGTAGGGCCGCCGTCTCGTTCAAACAGCGGTGGGCAACGCCCTGACCTCAAATAATTGTACAGCACGGCTAAGCCCGGCAGCGGCTTCGGCGACCCTCAGTTGCAGACCGCGCCAGCAGGCCGCACGAGCCTACATCGCCCTGCACTACCATGCATGACGCAGGCCGTCAAGAGCTTCGTCAGGGAGTTAACAACACGGCCGACTGCCTGGGAACCGAGCAACTCTGCCCTCCGTCTGGACGGGTAAGAGGGTCTCTCACGTCCCCAGAATATCGATTCTATTTTCGTTCTCTTATTAATTAGTATACTCGTTGAGCCGTGCATAGTATGTTGCTATACACACGTAGACCGTTACACCAGCCGGCTGTACCTCGGTCACGTCCTGAACTCTCACAAACGCTATTACAGCAGGACAGCGGTGCCGTGCAAAGTCGGTTGACTTGCGATTCGACTCCGTTTGAGAAGAACTATATAGCTGAGTCCGCCGCTAGTAGTAGTGCTGCCATCAAGGCCACAGGCGTACCCCGCAAAGTGGCTGCTACTGAGTCGCGCTGCACAATCGCTGGCGACATTCTTCCTCCTGCTCTGACTCACATTGGCTCAGGTATCCAGAAGTATGCTCAGCCTGACAGGGGCTCCGCCATTTAGCCCCCGTGCTACTCCGCGATGTCAACAATAGCCTCTCAAGACGTCGGATGCGAGCATGTCTATAACCCAACCCGTCACCTGAAACTGTCACTATGTTTCGACTCTGCCAACGCCGCAACTACCCGCAACCAGGGGGATTGAAGGATGACGAGGTAAAATTATACAAGCGACGTCGTACAGCAGGCCGGCAATTGCTGACCGGGGTTGTGGCGTATAGGAACCTGCGCTCATATAACGTAAGTCGTCCATTAACGGAAAACCAACCAACGTCACTTGCTGCCTTGCTCAAGCATTGGGAGGCAGGCGACTGGATGGCCGAGCTGAAGGGTATATGCTAGCGGCTTCTGGCCCTTCTTTCCCGAGCGGTTAGAGCACTATATATATACGGTACCGGACGTAGTAAGCAGATGTTATTAAACCGGTTTCATATATCCCTATTGCTTCCCTACTCTTCGCCAATTGGGCATAGGACCCTAGCTTATTACCAACGCTCGATAGCGTGCGTAAACAGGGCAACCAATATAGTATAAAGCCAAGATAGTCGCCAGAGGGCGTGCCATCACTCTTGATAAAGACATCTAAATTTAAGTCTCGCCGTGAAGGTAGGTAGGTTAAAGACCGAATCTCCGAGCATATCATTTCCCGTCAACTGCATAAGACATAGAGACTTCTTTTCCAAATCTCATACGGCCTAGTTTCCCTCCCTCTACGAGCATTATAGCGGACAAGTACTTGAACTACCTCCTTACCCAGCGAACCTCGCCGTCGGCCTTGTCCAAAAGCCCTTTCGTCGCAGTTAGCTCTGAGATGCGGTCGATATGGGAGTCTATCCTTCGTCGGCAGCTTTATGGTCGAGTTATAGCGGCAGACGACCCCCTACGGAATACCAGCTGTACGTTGTTCCCATTTGATCGAGGCTTCTATTGCTGAAACCATGGCGTAGCTTACCCTACGCCTCGCGCTATACAGTTGGACAGGGCCCAAGAGATCTCGACAATAAAGTGGCTTCCTAGCGAGGATGACCCTTTCCTAAATCCGTAGTTCGATACAGCAAGCCTTCTTCCCGCTAACAGCTAGGACCAATAAGCGCGGCAATTTCCGTTCAACTTCCTGCCATTAGAGTTGGTCGTCCACCTTGCCGCGTTCCTGCCAACAGAGTCAGCCGTCGCCCTGGCTCTGACCAACAAGACGATGTATCGCCTTCTTTACGGTTAGCCTTTCGACATACGGGCAACAGTACGCTTCGATATAACTACAGTCGAGCGCTGGAACTTGCTGCTCCTCTTGGAACGGGACTCGGGCGTTCTAGCGGCTTGCCAGGAGTATATGAAACTGCACGGTCCTCTGTAGCGGGCCGGACTCGTATACGTAGAGCGGTCTAGGACCTTCTTGCCTAGTGATATTACGCCGGTTTTCTGCCGCCTACTCGCCAAGCGCTATATCTATCGGGAGAACTATATCGATCTGCTCGGGATGGCGAATCGAATACAGATATCCACACAGCCGGACTTCAAGCTCTTCACTACCATTACATACTACTTGCGCGCCAGGAACCTGTTTGCCCGCCAGGAAACGTTCATTGCCCCTCTGACCGTGAAACGGGAGCTCACCGGCCGCAGCGCCTACTTGCTAAACAAAGCGGTCGACAGCGAAAGGTCCCAAGTATATCCTTATATAAGATGGCAACACTTAGGACTGGAGCTCAGCTGCTGTTCTGCCTCGGGCATCTACTACCCTTCAAGTCTCTCTGCGTACTATTTGGGCACCCAGTTGTCTAGAAGGCAGGATAGCTTGTTCGGAAACGATCTTTCCCAGCAGCTAACGAGGATGGACGGTCTAAGAATTCTCGAGTTCTCCAGGGATTACCGGTACGTAACCGCCGATTGCAACAACCCACATCGGCACGACCACTACTATATCAGCGGTGGATGTTACAACTCCACCGCCATCCCATCCAACGTCCTCGATTCCGGCTTTAGTCCGGGTCTCAAATACGCTCTGCTCCATTCACAGCCGTACGAGGACTGCGACAAATGTCCAACCCGCTTCAGAATCAACCTCGTTCGGGCCTGCGAGATCTATGCTATAGATATATATATCAGCGTACAGGATGTTGAAGGTATTGGCCGGGTCATAGCTCTTATAATATGGAAAAACCTCGGAGGTATATATGTTAGACAGTGGGCGACCTGGTATTCGTACTACTGGAACATCGAAAGGTTCAGCAGCCGATTTCTTGTTCAGCCTGAGGATGCCATAGTTCTGCGTGACCTAAGCAAGGGGACGGCGGTCTATGTAGCATTTCACAGCCTCCCTGTTGACACCGAGCTTCCTGTCTGCCGGTATTCTCCCTCGATCCCTCGTCGAATACTAGATGCCTTCAGAGAGGGATCGCATAGCTCGGAAAAGTAGTAGAGACTTCCTGAGCTTGTTTATTCGAAGGCTCTATGTCCTGGTCTTTAGCGAGACGGTTTGACTAACGTACATAGGAAGCGAGTGGAACAGACAACCGAGTGGAACACTTTGCTTGGGGGCAATGCAGGAATTGTCTATAGAAGGTAGGCGGCCTTTGATCCCCTGTATATGACACGATCGCGAGTACTGACCTCAGGGAGTAGGGCGCTAGCGACAGCTACTCGTTCAGTCGTCATACCGGGTCGATATGTACGGTGGCCCACCGCTTCCGAGCCTCCGGACGCCGGTCTATCGACGGCCTCGACAACCCCTTCTTCCTGCGCCCTCGAGTTCTGGGTTGGAGCTCCGTAGACGGGGCAAGAGCCGACGACATAATACGGGAAAGTCGTACACGCTAGGCGTATAGAACGCTCGAGCGACTGGGACTGGAATTGGGTTAGGTGGTCTGTACATGGGGAATAATAAGAAGTCAATTCTGGTTATTTTGATGATGAGCTCAGGCGTCGTTCGGGGCCGCTGCCCTACCTGTCCTACCTACCCCACCTACTGCGGGGCTGAGATTGGCATGCCTAAGAGAGTAAATGAAGTGGATTTTAAGGTTGTTCGTTACAAAGGAAAGAGTGCCGTCTGGCTGTCTAAAATATATGAACGGAGTGCCCTACGCATAGGGTTACTCCTGGGAGGAAAGGCTCCACACCTTATAGCGTAGGTAGAGCACCTGAAATGGTCAGTTCTAGAGTACGCTAAGGACTGCCAAGGCTGGCTGTCCGCGGCACTATGACGTGCTGTATCTTTGCTTCGTAGTTCTGAAAGATAAGATCGACGTGGGTAGGTGAACCCGACCGGCGCGTCATATATAACGATCTAGCAAAAACGCTAAGAACTGACTATAATTACAGAAACAGCAGATTCAGACGATTCAGCGGATTCCTGGCAAGTGCGTGCATCGTGGCCATGCTTGCCGCACATGCCGCAGCGCCGAACCAGCTTGATCCGCTTCCTGGGTCGCTCATCCGTTTCCTCGGCTGTCCTACTAGTTTTTCCTACAACTTTGATACGGACCTATCTCCGAGCTGAATTGCCAGTTGCGAGTATACCGTCCCCGCCGAATAGGAGCTCGGCACTAGGCAACGCCGCTACGACCCGAGCTGGACGAGAGGAGTCGCGATGCTCAAGATACGGAGCCGGCACGTCTACGTTAAGAACCCTATTCCCGCTGTTCAACGTCTCGATGCTTATAAAGTTAGCGTCCGAAAGAGGCGAGGGGAAACGAAAACACTCCTCTATGAATGCGTCCAAGCCCGACGGAGCCGTTAGACTGTTGCCCTGAAAGTCTGTCTCCGGACTCTATTACGGATTTCTTCCCTACATCTCCTCCTTGCTGTAGTTGGCCCATCTCCCGACGATCTTGATACGGATTGCTGGCTTGCCTAGGCATTGCGCCTTCGTAAAGTCTACGCCATCATTTTCGTAAAGGGTTGCAGCTTGGGAACATAAAAGGTCATCGATGTCCACGAGACTTACGTGGTCGAACCAAGACGGGTCATCCGAGGTCAAGGGCAATGCCGGTACCGACGGTATAGAACAATATGAAGAGTTATCTCGCTTCAGCTTGGATTCGCCCGTATACGGGGACGACGGAAGCGGCGTCCGTTTGGCGCCTCGCTCGACCATAGCACCGTCTACGCAGGTCGACTGGTAAAGGAGCTTAGGCGGTAAGCATAAGTCTGGTCTCGTAAGCCCTTGGGGTCCGGCCATTCCAGCGATGTCAAAATTGACGGCATTGCAAGCACCCGGCGGCAGATAAGAGGGGGACTACGGCATCGGCTTGCCGTAGAACCAGTCCGGGACCTCCGGGACCTCCAAGACCTCCGGCCCGCTCATTATATCCACATCACCGCCGCTATACCACCATTCGCTCGTCGAGACTTTGGCCGCGCTGGAAGGCACCGTTGGAGGGTCGAAGCTCTCGGGCTCGGCTCCTAGGTCTGTAGTCTCGTAGGAGAACCGGCCGCTTGAGGCACGGTAGCCGTAGACGTCGTAGAGGTGCTCGAGAGAGACGCTCTGGACCCCGTACTCTAAGCAATCGGTAGGCAGCTTGTGCGTTTCGAGGATATGCCGGATCGTATCCGTATCTCGCTCCTAGTACTGTAGCCTTTCCGAAGCTAGGCGGCTTTCGGACTGTCGGCAGAAGAGACAGAACGCAGGCAAGATGATCGTATTGCGGTACGTAACTGCGCCGCACCGTTTCGATGGCGGTCGTTCCAACTCCAGCTGGCAGTATGTATCCCAGCCGTCACCTTGCTGGAACCACTCCGAACAGTAGAAGTAATAAACTAAGTCGTCGCTTTTTATATCGAGCTCCTCGGCTAAAGCCTGTCTCCGGCAGTTGTGGATATAGCGCCATCGCTGCCTTTCGTTAATGCTACGCTTGCGTTAGTCGGCCAATTCAAGCTAGGGCAGGTTTTTATCTAACCTTGACAGTTCCTCACAGCATATAGGGCACCGCCCGTCGTTAGGCTTGTCTCCTGGGCGATATAAGACCGTCCAGTCTTCTATTAGAAGGTAGAGCATGTCTCGTATTGCATCCTGCAGCTCTTTCAAAGTCGAGTCCGAGTCGCTAGCCATATAAGCCGCAAGTCGACCCTTCTCAGGGATCAGTGTGTTTAGGGGGTCCGGTTCTTGGCCTGTACAAGGTGAAATGGTGCCTCGGCTTAGAATCTTCGCTTTCCTTCTTTCTATCAGCCACTCGTTCCGGTAGAACTCGAGCCCCTCCCTGCATAGTTTCTTAAGAAGACTCTTTTTTTCTGCGAGTATCGCTACACGTTCGACGCCGGTCGCGCCCCTAGCTTACGTATCGAGCTCGACGACCGCGGGATTCCGCTATATGGCTGACTCCAACCTTGCCGGAAGTTGCGTAGGTGCACCGACCTCACGGAATTAGCCGATACCACGGAAATACTCAGGAACGCTATAGTCCGGTTTCTCGTTCCGGAAGGCAGCGCCCCCGTCATAGGAAGAGATATTCCCAGCATAGAAGGCGTCGAATATTCCGGGACGGTAATGCAGGATATACTGCGACCTCTCGGCTGGCGTGTAGCGCTCTGTCTGTATGTCAGCTTATACAACGGAACCCTGACTCCCAGGAGGGATACTCTACAGTTGAGTTTCCCAGCGGTCTTATGCCGGATTTAGTAAACGCTAGGCCTGATACTAACGTAACCCGAGTCTATAAGAACTTGATCGAACATCCTCCTGAATCTCTGTTCTATTATAGGCTAGAGGGAGACCTCGCCCTTCTCGATACGGCGTACGATCGGCAGGGCGGAAGCGGGCTCGTCCCATAGCAACGGCATCTCATTGTCGCCGTCAACCATCCTTTGCTGCCACAACTCCTCGAGGGAGTAGATTCCGAACAACGCCCCGTCGGCAATAGCCATCACGAGAAGGAAGAATCCGTCGTTATAGCGTAGCCTGCTATACTGCCTTCCAGTCATACTGTAACTACAAGCTGTTAGCGTTGTGATCGGATGATAGAGCGAGGGGAACGAAATTTTCTTTTTTTAGGGGTCACGAGAGAAAGGGGGCGGAAAGAAGGACAGAAAGAATAAATAACTCAGTCAAGACAGTCTTACGTAATGTCTTCTGGATGGAGCTCGTTTTTCACGTAGTGCTAGTCGAGCTTCCAGATCACTTCCCACTTGCCAGCCTAGTTAATACGCCGGAGCACGAGCTAGACGTCCTATCGTATGCTATATAAGCAGCTGTACATAAAGGAGGAGCCACCAAGGGCAATAGGGAGAGAGAGAAGAAAGACAATTTACCTTGTACTTGAGACCTCCACCACGAAAGAAGGCGCTAATACGGGCTCCACTCTAGCAGAAGACGTCGAACAGGAAGTAGAACTGGACACGCTCTCTCTCGTGGAAAGATGCGACATTCGGCCCAGTCCAAAGGGTAACGAGCATATTATCCAGATCGCCTATCTGGAAATTGTACTTCGGCCGCTCTGCCGCCGAAACAGTCCCCTTGGGATTGCGTCTCCCTTGCGCCATACGCCTGATACGCTAGGAAGCGGGGTTTTAGTTGGAGCTCGAGCCCCAGGCGGCATAGTAAAAGAATAAAGCACTTACCTGGTTTATCGCCGTAGCAATGTCGTCTGAAATCTTTGTCCCTGTCCTCCTGATAAATCCTCCCTTGAATTTCTTCGCGGCGGATAACAACGTTCTCAACGTCGCATACCCGTTCCCATTCCCATAGCCCCTCATCCTGCCGATAGATCGCTTGTGATAGAAGTGCCAAAAATCCTCGAGCTCGTCTATCGGCGGGACTTGCATACCTGGCCCGAGAATCGAGGCTTCGAGGGACTTAAGGTCATCGACTTGACCCCTTATATCCCAGGACTAGCTGAACTCAACGTCAGATCTTATAGCCAGAAACCGCAAACGAGGGGAAGAAGTCTCACTGTAAGTAAACCTTGAGGACACTGTCCTACGTTGCTACTACATGTAGGTCATAGTCATGGTCCGCTGTTTCGTTGGAGGGCTGAACTAGCG
>Ga0247824_10000866_pt1 | contig 15977 bp, 21 predicted proteins | sample 13C_PalmiticAcid_FD_194412 | JGI IMG/M metagenome (GOLD analysis project Ga0247824, IMG submission 194412) | Soil microbial communities from agricultural site in Penn Yan, New York, United States - 13C_PalmiticAcid_Day48 | ecosystem: Environmental > Terrestrial > Soil > Agricultural land... | reverse complement strand
CCCCCACAACACATTCCATGTTAGCCTGCGCCTGTACCTTTCATTTCCACATTGCAGATGACAGGGAAGGTTGAGGACTTGGTCAGGTACATGCATGCATGTTCCATTCATAGATGACGGCCAACGGGCTCCTCCACTACTGCCTTGCCTAGACAACATGTACCTTTCGCTACCTCCTCCCCCTCGTTCTCTCACTCCTTTCAACCGTCTAGTCTACATTGCAGGGTCAATTTGTACGTTGAGAGAGTCGAACATGATTGATCATCTCCTGCAGGGTCGGTTAGAGTACCACTGTCATCACCTCCTGAGTACGTACAACCAGGTCCTATTTCAACAAAAAGTGTCCACTGCTCGCGTGGTCGGGATGCGCACCAATCGAACGGATCCTATGTGTTTGCTGTGGACACAGCCGACCACAAGTGAATACTTTGGCTCCCACCTTTTGGCGTTTTGCCGCGCCTTAAAGTGCTTGTATCCAAACAGGGGATGTGCCAATGGTGGCGAGCCATGAGATCATGAAGCAGTGGGCGATCCTAGCGCCACAGACAGCCGATGAGTCGTATATACCACGATGGTCCTGTTATTGTTAGAGGTGACTTGAGAGTAAAGTTGAATCTCGGGATGATTCTTCTACATGCGACGATCCTGGCAAGTCTCCAGGAATGGTTGTATGCATCAATTAACGTTGATGAGTGGAAACAGCGAGAGCCATGAAAGAACAATCGCTCGGAAACTCAATTTGCCCAGAGTTGAACAACCGTGGGTCAGTTTCTTGGGCACAATTGAATGGAGGAACGAATGTCTAGGGGTGGCATGTTGCACAAGGGTCACTGTCCTTGACCTTCTTGTGGTTTGTGCTTGATTGCGCGCATGCGCAACTCATGGGGGGGAAAGTAGCACAATGGAGGCCCAAATGACGTCACCGAAGACGCACTGGTGCCCCCTGTCCTAGCTATCCTCAAAAAATGTGCGTGGGCGTCCGCACTCAAAGAAAAGAACAAACTAGACTGCTAGACTGCTTGACTCGGCTGCTCCCATGGATAGTTGTTGTTCGCATCGACGGGCTGCAGATACCTAGGACGCTTCTGATCCAGCAAGTAGCTGCGAACTACGTTCGCCATGTTGTGCCCGGCCATCACGTCGCGATGCATGGCCGCCCCACACTCTTCGCAGAAGAGCCTTCTGAGGGTGACTTGGCACACGAAGTTCTCGCAGACAGGACATTTCTTGGAGCTGTAGTACTCGCCGAGTACGATGTAGTTCAATGATCGCACCTAGTTCACATGATGTATGAACAACAGTCTGAATTAGTATACCTCTCCTCCAGAATGATAAAGCCATCCCATTGCATGCACCTACCGTTCGGACAATGAGTGGAGAGATGACAGCCCTGAAGTGGACGAGAATTGACCCAGGCCAATTCCTATCGCCACCTTGTTGTCATCCTCCCGTTTGCGGCCAATTGTCCCGCCTACCATATTCAACAGACGATCGGTGATGACAGCAAATTCCTCCTGCCGCGCACGCTTGGCATCGTATACATGTCTCTTGTAGAGCATGTTCTCTCCGTTGTAGAACGTATCCAGTTGATCATGGTTGGCGTTCGATATTGCCTTATACTCGGTGACGTTTGTGTCAGGACCACGAAGAGGAGGCAATCTCCACTCAATGTCAGCCACGGACTCGGTTTGCTCCTCTGTTTTCTCCTTCTTCCTGTGCTCTGTCCAAGATCGCAACTTGAGCGTGGGCTGGTATACCGCCTTTTGTGACACAGCCAGGTTATAGAATGCATGACCTTGTGTTTTTTTCTGGCTAGGCGGAGCCACGTTAGGATCTAGGCACTGACTGTCATCGACGTCAACATCCTGATCGCTCTCGATCATTTCCGGATTTTGATCACTGTCGGGTTGACCTGGAAGAGTGTCCACGTCCTGCATGATTGCGTCCTGACCGGTACCGCTCGTTTCTGGATTTTGGTCAACATCGGTTTGGCCTGGAAGGATGGCACTTGCGCCGACCACGAACGCTTGCCCTAGGTCCAATCCCAGAACCTTGATTTCGAGAGGATCACAGCCCCACAAATCCATCACGTCTTGGGCGCTCTTCACAACATTACGAACCTCGGTCAGGTAGTAGTCGACACCAGCCACAGTGCTTGTGATACGAGGAGGGAGCTGATTCTCTGGCAACCGTTTGTACTTTCCTGAATTGAGCTCTTTGAGCTTGAACGACAGCAGCAAAAATCTGTGCCCATCCGTCCTGAAACTTCCACGCAAAAGGTAACCTTTGGCGTCATGCGTTCGAGGCGAGCCACCGCGGATACCTGCAACGTGTTGACGTATTTCTTCGAGCGAAAGAAGTTGAACGGCCCCCCTTTGTAACTCTTCAGGCGTTTCCGTTCTTCTTTGGTCTTCCTGTGCATTGGGTCCTGGTCCTCTTTGCCGACGTGTACCAAGAGGCGTCGGATTAGATACCCAGGCTCCTTTGTTCCGATCCAGAGTTTCAAGTCCTTGACTGAAGTAGCTCTAAAATGAGACTGTCTGGCAAGATCAAATAGTAACGGGCGTAGAAGCTCGCTCTTGCTAAAGATAGTGACCAAATTCCTCTCCGTCAGGAGAATGAACCCGTGCTCTACACCTGATAGAGGGGCGATCTTGCGATGGTTCTTGATCATTGCGTTTTGAACTAAAAAGTTCTCGATTGCTGATGAATGATGGTTGATCTTGGCAGTGGGTGTACTCGGTATGCGCTTCTTCTGTTTTAAGGACTTTGTATGAAGTGAGATGAGCATACCAGACTTGAAGGCACAAGAACACGAGCAGCAAGCTATGCACGGAATACACAACACCATCCATTACCTGCTCATGTATTTCCTTTGTCCCGTTAATGAAATGGCGTTGATACTCTCTGCCCATTTCCCGGTCCTAAGAAGGAACTTCCCGGATATGGCATCGGTGCTGGCACATTCCGTGAGTTCACTGCCGCACAGAGCCCAAACTCGTGCGCACGATTTATGAATCGTACTAGATCACCACTCCCAGAGCCGAAACCGCAAGTTCCTGAATACAGATATATCAATAGCGAATTGAGAAACCCTGTCTGCCCGTCCTTTGGTGCTTGGAGCATTAGATCGTCATCATTATTCTCGGGTGTGTCCCCGCCTTCCGTCTTTTTCACCGAGATCCGTGGGCAGATCAAGTCAAGAAGGGCCCTGTCTGATTCGTTGATCTCACCAAGTTTCCCAATCTCCTCAATGAATCCAGCAACCAGGAGCTGACACGTTCTCTTGGTCTCAGACGCATGCCTCACGACATCCTTGATGCACCTGTCCACTTCGGAGGCCACGGCATTGCGCTGCGACTCTGAATCAATGGATAGACTCTCGACCCGAGCCGGATTCATTATAGCCCCTCGCACATTTGCAGAGACGGTCCCAATGTCAAGAGTTGATGTCGGGTGCTCCCAGCTCCTGTTTAAGACGAAGAAATACCTTGATTGAATTGGCAAAGTGACCTTCAGGCGCTTCTCCGGCGTTGCTCCCAGTACTTGCTCCAATGACGTCTTCCGTACTTTCACCAGTGTTGGCTTCAGTACTCTCTCCAGCAAGATCTACAGAACTTTGTCCAGAGTTGGTCATGGTGGCTTTCAGGACAACTTGAGGGTGGGCAAGGTATTCGTCTACCATTGGTTCCGGATCTAGAGAAAAGAGAGGCATTAACAAGAGAATCTTACAACGATCCTTTGTCTGTGATCTCTCCATTGGTATCAATTATCCTACCTTGTGCGGAAAGGCTCTTCACGATCTTGTAGTTGCTTTTGCTCCCTAGTGACGGGATGTTGGAGGTGTAATCGTTACGGCTCACCACACCTAGAACGGTGAGTTGGACTCTGCTCATGCCCAAGGCAACTGACAGATCCTGAACGTCGTACTCAAGGTACTTGTTCCTCGAAATAGCTCGATAAACCCTGGTAACACTGGGGTAGATAAGCAGATCGCTATCGCGAGTAACCACGACATCGCCGGGCTGACAGTCGCGTGCTATGGCAAGGTCCGCCTCGGTGGTTGCTTGGATGACATGGGACCACCCTTGCTGCGTTAGATAGGCTGCAAACGCGTTCCTTGAATCCAACGACCAGTAGAATGTCTTGCTTATCATCGATCCAACCTGCTTGAAGTCCTGCTTGCGTACACTCCTGCGATCTTCGATTTTTTGCTGCAAGTCGTCGAGTAGGACCTGCGCACGTTCTCCACTCTCGACCCTTGTTGCCTCGCGCTGGGCGTGTGTGGACTCCTTCTCCTTGGATGGGGAGCCGTCAAGATAAACCCAGAGACTTTGCTTTGAACCGGCCGTGAGGAGCTCTTGCTCCATGATGCGGTGGGCAATGTCCGGCGGATGCTTTGTGTAGGCATTCTTTATCTCCTGAAAGTACGTGCCTAATACGTCAACACGGCAGGCAGTTGTTGCATCAGGGGAGCTCTGTGGCAAATGGTGGTGGAGAGTGGGAATGTACCCCTTGTCTTTCAAAAGTTGCCAGAGTCCGATGATTCCCATGACGAGTAATAGGCAGATCATTGAAGTGGAGGAGCTGAAGAATGCCTGAAGTGGGGTGAATCAGCGGAGTCATTATTTCCCAGCAATGTAAGTCAGGTGGTCGGCTATATGTATAGATGGTGCTGCAACTGTGTTTGACGGAAAACACCTCTTTCTTATCCAGCAATGGCACCACGAACCAGGAAGAATGAGTCTGCAAACCAACGGAATGGCAATGGCAGTGGCAATAGCAACTCGGCGACCAGCCATGCTAAAGCGGGACCTTCATCCTCAAGACCCACTCGAAGGAGCTCACGCCAGCCAGCCACAGCGACAAGCAAGCGACGTTCGACACAAAACGCCACCAACTTGATGGGTCACCAGAGCATGTCTGACGATAGCGATTTTGATACCTTTCCGAAAGGTCATACTTTGACATCTAGGAGCAACAGAGGACCTGCCGCCGCTGTTAACAAACGATCTGCGGAAGATCCGTCGTCATCGTCATCATTAGCAATCACAACCACACAGAAACAAAAAAAGCTCAAAAGGAAAGAGGATTCTGATGTGGACATGAAATCCGACGAACCGGAGAATCGACCCAGCACTCCTAGTTCCGAAAGTAGCGGTGGTTCCGAGTTCCGAATGGAAGAAGAAAGCGAAGATGATGAATGGGAGGAAGTGGCTATTCCGGGTATGTGCGCAATGGGCGACAGGGAATTTGATTGTCAAGGCGGCGACCAGTTTAGTGCGCATCGGATGTACCCTAACTGGTTTCTCCAATGGTCTCTTCTGCAGCCATATCAACTGAAGCTGGATCAGAAGATGACAATGACGACGAGGTATCAGGGCCATGGATGTATAATCCAGTGGAAATCGTCTTCGACCGACCACTACAGGATATCAAAAAGTAGGCACATATGCAGGAGTGGAGTGAGATGGTAATGAAAACTGGGTGTCTGGATGTCGTGCTGAATCAGACTCGTTCCCATCTTGCACTCATTCACTAGAGCCTCAAAAAGCAAAGGCATCACGAAAGAAGAGTGGATGATTCGAATTTTGATCCATCAGACACACCTGTTATGTTTGCTTGCGAATGGACGCCGTCGAAATCAATGGATCAGCCATCCCAAGCTATCTTCAGTTGCCCTTTCCTTGGTTCCTAATCACATTGCCGACTCTGTGCAGGCAGACTGCGAGAATCCAGTCAAAGAAGTGAACGCGTTGCAGGTATTGGCGCTTTGGTGGAGGGACTCGTTTGTGGTCACAGGCCCTGGGATCCATCATCGAGAATTGGATTCTGATGTCGCTGATTTTGAGGTAAATCAACTGTTTCTCCTTCCCTTCCCCTCGGTGAACGTTACTCCCACCTACATTTATACAAACGAACGTAACACATCCTTGAACTGTGCCTAGGCTGCAATCCTTACCGGCAATGAGGAATGTTTGAAGAAGCGAAAGAACCTCCAGAGAAAACTCTTAAACAGGAAGGGATCCACGGACGTTTGCTCACAATTGTTCACAGGGATATGTCGTTCGCTGGGGTTGAAAGCGAGACTGGTGGAATCGCTGCAAGCTTGTAGTTTCAAGATCACCTCGCCCAAAGGTCAACCGACATTGGCGCCGAAGAGTAATGAAAACTCTTCCGCGGAATCATCGTCCCGCAAGAAAGGAAAGAAGAAAATGAAAGAGGATATACTGGATGAGAGCGACACAACCCGAGGTTCACGAGTGGTGATTGATGCGCCACATCGGCTACCCAAAGGATCCGCAAAGCTCCCGTCTAGTCACAAGAAAGCAGGTAGGTCAGGAATATCTTTGCAAGTAAGGCAAACAACGCTGGTTCTTATTGCAGATGTAACCCTTTGTACTCTTTGCAGATCCGCCTGTATTCTGGACGGAAGTTTGGTCGAGCTCAAGTAAAAAGTGGATCACCATTGACCCTGTGCGAGGCTTTGTCAACAGTCCACTCAAGATGCATCCATCGAGTTCCTGCAAGAACAATGTTTTGGCTTATGTTGTCGCATACGACGAAGGTGAGAGAGTTGTCTATTTTCTACACATTTCCAGCGGACCATATTTGCCCCCCCCCAGTGCTCATGCTCCAGTGAATGTTTTCAGACAACTACGTGACAGATGTAACGCGGCGATACACAAGCATGTGGGGTAGCATCACGAAGAAGCTTCGGGTGCAGCCTGTAGGAAAGGGTGGTTTTGACTGGTGGGCCCAGACCATGTCCGGATTGATGAACCCTTGTCCTACAGCCGAGGAAGATATTGAAGAAGCGGAACTAATACAGGCTGAGGTCTCAGAGCGGATGCCAACCAGGATAGGCGACTTTAACAACCATCCATTGTAAGGCCACTTGTAAAGAGGTTTTCCTCATTGAAAGGATCTAGGTCTACTAACCCTCATGACTTTCAACGTATTGATAGATACGCTCTAGAGAGGCACCTTAAAAAGTATGAAGTGTTGCATCCAAGACATCCAGTTCTGGGCCACGTCCGAGGCGAAGCCGTTTATCCACGAAGCTGTGTCAAGGAAGTGAAATCGAAAGAGAACTGGCTAAAGAAGGGAAGAGTGATCAAAAATGGGGATACTATGCCCATGAAGTGGGTTAAATCCCACGCAGCTACAATCTATCAAATGCGCCTGCGTCAACAGGTGGCTCTTTCCGGCTCCAAAGGCGAGTCGACTGAAGATGGCGACAAAAGCCAGGCAGGTTCCTTTGAGAATAGAGGCGATGATATGATCGCTTTGTTTGGGGAATGGCAGACGGAGGCGTATCAGCCCCCATGGATTGTCGATGGCAAGGTACCTCGGAATCAATATGGACGGCAGGATGTGTTCACACCGGATATGGTACCTATTGGAGGGACTCATCTCAAAGGTCAGTCCCGAGGGATATGTCGTCGATCCGTCCTAGAATTAATGATGGTATATATATATATCTAATAACTTTGCCAATTGCTTTACATCGCTCGTTAGGTCGAAAGATTGGGCAGGTGGCAAGGTTGCTTGGTGTAGATTATGTTGAGGCAGTGGTATGTTGCATGCTGTCGATCAATTCTCGAGTTGTTTCTTGTATGGAGCACATCGGTTGACATTGATCTGACCCTCATATCTAGACTGGATTCGAGTTTCAGTCCAGGAGGTCAGTGCCTGTGGTTGATGGTATCATTGTTCCCACCGAATGTGCGGAGCTAGTTTTGGATGCCTATCAAGAAGTCATTCACCAACAGCAGCAAGAGGCTTTTAAGAAGAAGCGAGTCCAGGTGCTCAAGCGGTGGCGTTTAGTCATCAAAGGGTTGTTGCTGCACGTTAGATTGACAGAGGAGTATGGTGAGAGCACGAGTGCGCCATTGGAAGTTGATGAAGATGACTGGGTACCCAAGGACGAAGTTGAAGGCGGCCACAGCAGTCGCGCCAGTCAAGCACCGGTCGCAGGCGAGACGTCAACGGCGCGAGGTGACGATCACGATCACGGTAATAGTCCGACCGTGTCTCAGGATGCAGAGCAAGAAGATTCTGGGGGGGGTTTCATGTTCGACTGAAGAGGGCTGCAGCCTGGATTCACTTTGGACCCTGGATTAGACCCTGACTTGTCCGACGGCGCCCTTGGAACTGCCGTAGTCAGTTGGCAGATTACGCAATAGTCAGAGAATACTTGGATACAATCCAGGTACTTTGTGAGGACAAATTGCATGACAGAAATAGGTGGAGAGCTCTTTGGGAATGGAACAACGATCATGCGCGGCCATTTTGTCTACGTGTGCATGCGCAAGGGCTGCACTGTGCTGTAGTTCAGGGGGACGAGGCACCATCGCGCGACCCCCAGAAAGAGACCCTGCCATCAACAAAGATGTGCATCCAAGTGACCCACTTGGTTGTGTGATCTGTGGCAGATGTGGATGGGAGGGTGGATGTTTGGTGTTTGGGGAAAGGAAGGACAAGAATTTCCATCGACATCATTTGTGTACAGGGTGAGATAGTAGTGGCTACATGTATATATATATATACCATGGGCCCCGGACACCCGAAAGGAGGGCGGATCTAATCGGCAGAGAAGAGCACACGGCACATTCAAAGTCAGAGCCAGAGGTGGGCATGGGAAGAGAGGGAGAAGGCGAGAGAAGCAGAGAGAAGCCGAAGAAGAAAGTGAGCACACGAGCAGATGAGGGTGGGAACGTGGGAGATAGAGTGATGGAATCGGTGGAATCGGTGGAAGCAGTGGAAGCCGAGGAAGGGGAGCACAGACACAACAACACGACAGGGGTGTGTGGTACTAAGCGGGGGGAGGAGTGGGCAAATCAACACCATCTTACCGAGGAAAGCACTTGTTGTCCCTGCAGTTTGTCTTTCCCCTTCCCTCTCTCACTCTTCTTCTTCTTCTCACACGCACGCACACCTCCGCACACCTTCGCCTTCTCACACCTTCCGGCACTCCAACACACACGCCTCGACGCTCTTGGCTTCTGCCCCGAATCCCTTCTTCCTTCTCTCCTCCTTGCTGCTGCTCCTCCTACCCTTCAATCGTATGGTCCTCCCGGATGCCCTTCAGATCTGTGCATAACCACACCGACACCCCCATCTCCACCTTCAGCCCAGGAACCACTCCCACCCTCGTCCCTGACATCCCTGACATCCCCACCTTGCGCAACGCGGCTCTGTGACAGATACCTTGCAACACCACGCATAATCACATCCAACAAGCACGGTAATCTGAGCAGTTGCACAGGATTCCATGGCGGCTCAACCTACTTACTTGGGCTGCTTTATCGAGAATGTTCAAAACCCGGACCTGGTGGGTGGACCGCCATTGATCATCACTCGAGCTGAAGAATGTTTCTCCTACTGCAGTACCAGCACATGGACCTACGCAGCCATCCGCAACAGGACCGTCTGTACCTGTGGTAATAATTAGTAAGTTCTCTCTCTCTCTCTCCCTCTCTCGCTTCAACCGTTGCCGTTGAAGTTTGATTGTGTCCCTGCTTTTTTTTTCTTTTTCTCCTCAGCCCGCTCCGACTCGTGAATCTGACACACATGACATGCCACTTTGTACCACGTCATTTCAAATACTCTAGTAACAAGTATGGTGCCGCATCAGCTTCTTCCTGTTCGACCTATTGCCCCGAGGAGCAAAGCGCATTTGACTTCTGTGGAGGTCCCGAGGCAAACAGTGTTTACTCGATTGAGCCCCTGAACCCAACAACAGTACCCGGTCGTCCACCTGTCTATCCAACTCCACCTGCACATCCAGACGGAGACAACAATGATAACCCGGCAGGATCGGATAACGATGGGCAGTCGAGCAGAGGTGGCACCAGTTCAAATACGGCAGTGATATCAAGCACAGTCGTCGTGGCAGTCATGGTCATGGCGATCATGTCCTTGATGGTATATCGTAGGCGAAGGAACAACAACAGTGGTGGCAAAGTTAACAATGGCAGCCTTCTTGACCGAAGCCGGAGCTCATCATCATCAGCAAGGAGAAGTAATAACCACAGTTCGGAGGAAAAGCGACGTGGAGACATGAGTCAAAGCTGGCATGTAGTAGGAGGCGGCGGCGGCGGCGGAAAAGCCAAAGGGAAGAAGCCGGATGAGGGTTGTTTTGGCAATGACGATATCTTTTATCGGTTAGGACGGTACGACTCTGTGACAAGCAGCTTTGGTGATGTCGAGAACCAATTGTTTGAAGGATTCGATTCATCTGCAATGGCGGAGGATCATCAAGGAGAACGTCCTACGCAGCAGCCAACCCTTGGGCACGAGCATGGTTCTGGACGACGATCAACCGATACGACAGAGAACATTGCAAACAAGAAACTTTCTTATGACATACAAGTGTCGATTCCTATGGCACCACCACCAGCAGCAGTGGCTCCTGTCAGCACAACCGACGACCCAAGGAAACACTCATCCTTGACCATTGCTTCTAAGATTGGGTCCAAGCTAGGTGACCTGCGGGTGAAGACGCGCCGTAACCAATCGTCTCACCAGAGCTCAGCTTCTACTGCAAGCTTGCCTATTGGGCTCATCTCACCCATCTCACCCATCTCACCCATCTCGCCTATCTCGCCTATCTCACCAATTTCGCCGCCCTCGATGGGATCCACCACCACAACATTGTTCAAATATATTCCTCCTGCAACTGGTCTATCACCCGATGGCGCCTTGCGGGCCACTGATCCTAACAGCCATAGTGGTCGACGAGATCCCAGCAACACCACGCCCTCGTCCTCTCTTGAATCGATGGAATTCTCGCTGAAGCGATACCATTCCTCTTCCTCGCAAGAATCCGATCATTGCAGACATATGGATAAGGGAAGGAGGAGGAGTAGCTTGGATGTGGTGGGAATGATGGACCAACCACAGCAACAGCAACAACAATCACAGAGGTCGTTGCCATCACCCATCTCACCACCCTCTCACCACTCTTCGTTACCTCCTATCCCTCCATCCACGCCGCTGTCGCCAATACTCCCATTGCCACCTGCTGCATCGCATGTATCTTTTCAGCCACAGGATCCGAGACATCAAAAGCAGCATCGGTCCAAGTTGATTAAGGACTTGATTCTTCAAGGCGACTCCATGCTAGACGAGAAGGAGATGGCGTTGATGGCGCAGTACCAACCACATCACTGTCGCCAGCAACAGCAGCAGCATGAGCAACGGAAGCAACAGCAAGAGGCACAGAACAGCAGCGGTAATAGTCGACCACAAAGCAGCACGTCGATCACTAGGACCACCCGTTCAGATCAGAAAACAGATACCGATCTTCCTCAACAACAACAACTGAGCAACGTTATACCCGTCACCGATACCAATTATCTAGCACCACCAACACCAACACCTCGCATTCGGATTCACAAAGCCATGTAACATATTCACACTGTTCTTTGAGCTATCTCGACCTGTAAATAGTTCCCTACTAAATGGAGACCGTGCCTTTCGGACACGGACACTCGACCTTGTAACAAACACAAACAATTTGCATGCTTATGCAGATTGAACTTGGTATCGACGTCTCAGTACGAGGATGTTACTTGAAGTGAGATGGAACCCAATTGAGCTCTCCAGCTGCTATAGATCGCTCTTGCTAGATGTGTCACCGATGTCTTGAGCATCGTCAACAGATTGGTACCATCACGTCCTCAGATTCTGTAGTCTCATATGTTCGTTGCACTTTTTATTTGGACGTTAGTGATGAATGGGTGTCGCAACACTCTACAACAGGAGTGAGAAAAAAAAAAAGGAGACTCTTTCACGAATCAGTAATACCAGCAGGAGTAGTCGCACCAGGTGACGCATCGCTTGGGATCCATCTTGCTTCCATCGCCGACGCAGTCTCGAGTGCAGGTAGCTGGGCATTCCAGCGTATCGGACATACCAGGCCGGGACCACTCAAAGACCACAGTCTTCTTTCCACTATTCCACCAAGCCCTGCACTTGTAGTCGCCAGATCCGTCGATGGTTGAACTCCACGAGTCAAAAGCCGTGGTAACAACCTTCTTTTTAATGTAGTCGACGCCATTATCGAACATTGTCACATCAATGTGGTTGATGAAAGCCGTAACCGTGACATCGCCATAGATCCTCATGGCTCCTTGGACGGAAACAAGGACTGATTGGAGGAGGAGGAGGGAAGCGGATACTTGAAGAAAACGCATTTTTTTTTTTTTTTTTTCTTTTCCTTGAACTGTAGGAGGGCCCGTGGGAAGTTGAGGCTGGGTATCGCGAGTGGTGGAGAGTGATGTGTGGGAGGATAGGAAGTGAAAAGATCGATCCTCTATTTATCGATGAGAAAGTGGGCTGAAGCGCGATTGGCGGAGTGCAGACTCTGGTCGAAGCATTCTGGTAGGCGTGAGCTTAACTTTGATATAGTTGTGAAGTACTCGGACTTCTCAGTTCCGCCGTTGTTCTGAGCTTGTGTTGTGCAACGTCCACTGCTACGCCCACAAGGATGCTCAGGTAAAAAGTGCAACGTTCAAGTCAAACAAACTCTAGGAGCAGGCAGAAAGTTCACATCATGTAGAACTGAAGGAGAAGACCGACTGCCCCACGGCATGGCGGGGTTCATCGTCACTGCAACCTGTAATCGGACCTGTTAGGGATAGAGGCAGAACGGCACCTAGGAACATATATGAAGGGTCGACGTGAGCATTGGCCACCCATTGAGGGCCTCGGGTATCCTTTGTTCCGGTTTCACTCCAAGGTTTGGTTGGAAAGGTGAAGGTACGGGGCGAGTGTGATGATCAAGATCAAGTAATGGGCGCAAATATGATCGTCGATCTAGGGAAAGTGAAGGCCATACACTTGCGACAGAACGTAAGAGCATCAATCATCTCGCTCGCGATTGGTTCTTGCAAGGGACATGACAACCTTTGTGTGCTTCAAAGAGTACTGTGCCTGCTTGTAGAATGTTTGTATCGTGGGTACATCATTTACGGCGTGACCGATCTACTCGCATGCAGTGGTACTCTTATCTTGCGACCCCACCACTCTCAATGGCGGCATCATGTTTTATTTTATCGACAATAAGGGCGACCTGAGTCATGAAGACCATTTGTTTCCGTCCTTGCGGATGAAATTGACGAGATTCAAGAGTGCTGCAAAGGTTCACTCTCACAGCAACGAGACAGTCGGAACTTGCCCGCATTGCTGGTGGGATCGAGCGCGCGACGAACTCAGGGCTTCTCGCAGGGATGAGAAGTGTAGGACACACCGACCACTAACTCGAATTCTGAGGGTGTTTCCAGCACCTTGCACGAATTCTCTCTCCGGTGCATATGTTGCCTTGTTTTTGTGTGATGAAGCCTTGGACACAGGTCGAGTGGATGGTATGATAAAGCGTCTTGATTCCACGTTTACAAGGGGCCAATTCTGCATAGTGTAATCAAACCGGACGGCTCGCTCGCTTGTTCAAAGAGCATCGTGGACCTTGCTAGCCAATGTTGGAAGTACATAAAGAGGCAATCGGTGTCTGTTCTGGTAATGGTAGAGCTTGTGTTTGACGTCAAGGGGGAGAGAGGACGAAAGGCCGTGTGTGAAGGGAGGATGTATCAAAGGGAGTGCGAGAGCATCGGTGACACGTGAGCCTAGGACCTTGGACGCGTCGCGTATATTCAGACGCGAGCGTCTGAGTAAGTTTTTTCTTGTTCACAGCCAGTGTCATCTAATTCTTTAGTTCCTTGTCATTTCGTGACAGAGTGCCAACTTTAATGATGAAGAGGGTGTGCTTTGGCAGCACTATTCAATGAAGCGAGGGATAATAAAACAAAAGGGATCTGACACTCTTTCACGAATCACTGGTAGTACCAGCAATCGTAGTCGCACCAGGTGACGCATCGCTTGGAATCCCACCTGGTTCCCTCGCCGACACAATCTTTCTCACATGAAGGTTTGCATTCCAGTTTATCAGCAAAGCCGGGTCTTTCCCAGTCAAATTTCACTTTTCTGTAGACGCCATCCCACGAAGCCTTGACCTTGTAGCCGCCGGATCCCTCGATGGTACCATCCGTGGCCAAACCTGTGGTAACAGTTTTCTTCTTGATGTAGTCGACACCATTGTCGTGCATTGTCACGTCAATATGGTTGATGAAACCCGTGATCGTCACAGAGCCATGGATCCTCATGGCTCCTTGGACGGAAACAAGGACCGATTGAAGGAGGAGGAGGAGGGAAGCGGATACTTGAAGAACACGCATCTTGAACTGTAGGAGGCAGACCCGTGGAATGTTGAGGCTGGGTATCGCGAGTGGTGTAGTGTTGTGTGGGAGGATGGGAAGTGGAGAGATCGATCTGCTTTTATCGTGAGAAAGTGGGCTGCAGCGCGATTGGGCGGGGTGGGCTCTGTCATAGCAGAGGCAATTGCTCGGTAAGGAGGCGAACATTCTGAATTCCTCCAAGTATTCCATCGTGAGCCTATCTCTTGTGTTTACTTCTTCACTGTCGCGTTCTGTCAGGTCTGCCACGCTCGCAATAGCACAATGGCGATGCTTAAATCAAATAAGATCCAGAATCCCAAAGTCAATCATGTCAAGAAGGTTCACGCCACTCAGGAAGGAGTTGAACTTATTGGTGATGCATTGAAGCAGAACGGCGCCTGTGAATACTCACCCAGAAAGACCAGCCACTTGTGGAGGATGTTGTTACAGGTTAACATCTCCAAGGTTTGGGTGAAAATAAGGAGGGGTATGAGGGCGCGGTGAAGGTGAGGTGTACAAGAGTACATCTTGAATAAAATGGTTGTTATCGTGGATCTTTATGGGCCATCTCGCCTGCCGTGGTACAGGGTGGAGAGTAATGGTCTGAGGTGAAGGTGAAGATTGGTCTATGACAAGCTCATCACCTTGATCGCCGGTACTGCCACTTTTATCTCAATACTGGCGGTGTACTCTAGAGTATTCACGGCTAACTCATCAAGGAAAAACGCCCCATTTCTTACACCATGTGTCCCCATTGTTTCTCGCGCTTGCGGATGAAATTGGCGAGATTTAAGAATGCTGCAAAGGTTTCCTGGCCTGATGGCAAGATCTCCTCCTTTGGCAACATGAACCCATGCCTTCCTGTGTCACGCAGTTCGACTGCATATGAGTACTTGACCCCTCCTTCTGCATAAGTCCTATATTCACAAAAAAAGAGGAGGAAGGACACTCGCCGGTGAGATTGCAAAGAACAACGCACAGGGAATGACAGTGCGACAATGTGGATGACATTACCAATCCAATGAGCCGCCGCTAGCCTGGTAAATGATATTGCAAACGCTTCCGACTGAAAACTTGGTTCCATGCACATCCTTCAGAGCTTTGGCTGCAACCAGACCGCCCTCCATGATGTCTTCATCATCTTTTGGTGTTTCAGCGCAATCTCCACCGAAAGGCGTCATCCAGAGTTGAGAGTAGGCGTGAAAATCGATATATCCCACAACGTTCCCCTTCTTGTTGATGTAGTCCGCAACCATCTTGGGTTCATTAGCAGCAAAAGGCTGAGGGCCGTGATATGCTTCACTACAGGGGTTGCCAGAGCTACCGCCCTTATTCCACTTGTAACCCCAATTGCGGTTGGGGTCCTATTGTGAACGTGGTAAAAGTGAAAATCATATAAGAATATCGACATTGTTTGATCAAAGTTGCGGTGGCAAAGTCGCTCACTTACAATGCCGGGACAGAAAGGAATCGAGGTTGGCTGGCGGTTCTTGCGCCACATACGGTTGCGCTCCCAAGTATACGCATACCCGTCTGCATTCAAAACAGGGATGATTGTGAATTCGAATTGGTCCACTAACTTGGTGATCTTTTTGTTGGCACCATAGCCGAGGATCAGCTCCTTTGCAATATATGTAACGGTCGCGGAGCTGATCCACTCTATGAATGGTGCGAGAGATCACGGTTAGGTCAAGCCAACAACGCAAGGACAATGACATTTTGGTCTGTAGAAAATAT